>Ga0307990_1001201_pt1 | contig 22040 bp, 16 predicted proteins | sample EllFjometagen129_FD_203168 | JGI IMG/M metagenome (GOLD analysis project Ga0307990, IMG submission 203168) | Marine microbial communities from Ellis Fjord, Antarctic Ocean - #129 | ecosystem: Environmental > Aquatic > Marine > Unclassified | place: Southern Ocean | collected 2014-10-08
GTGTTGCCGCTGCGTGGCTCAGTTGTGGGTCGGTGGTGTAAATCGATACACATTGTAGTGGTAGTAATGCAATTGCTGCCGCACTGATCACTGCCAGTGCGATTGCACCAGCTATGCCACAGCGAATAGTGCGCAGTAGTTGTTGCTTGCGTTGCTGCCCGATGGTGTAGCCCACGCGCACTGAAAGAGCTGTGGCAATGCTCAAGGGGATCATAAATATCATCGAGGTGAAATTCAGGGCAATTTGATGGGCAGCCACGCTTTGGGCACCAAATCGCGCCAGTAACAGGGCGATTATGGCAAAGATGCTGCATTCAATGAACAGTCCGCCGCCAATGGGTAGCCCGAGCTTTAGTAGCTGTTTCTGAGTTTTCCAGCACCACGGAGCATTAAAGCGTAACATCTTTAAGTTGCGGTATATGTTGCCCCGCCAGAAAACCACTAGCATGCCAAAGAACATGACCCACATGGTGATTGCACTTGCTGGACCACAACCTACGCCGCCCATGGCGGGGAAACCCAGTTTGCCGAACACCAGTACATAGTTGGTCCCGATGTTAACCGCCAGCCCTAAAAAACTTACTATCATGCTTGGTCGGGTCAGGGATAAGCCTTCACTGCAATAGCGCAGGGCGAAGCAGATGCCAATCGCAGGGAAACCCCAGGATACACCATGGAGATAGCCCTCTATCAATGGGATTAATTCTGGGGCAGTGTGGAACCATGGCAGGATGATGCTGGAATGTTGCAGCACCAGCATTATTACTAAGCCCGCTAAACCGCCCAGATATATGCCCTGTGGCGTAACTTGGCGAATTACATCGTGCTGCCCGGCACCATGGGCTTGGGATATGGTCGGGGTCAGGGCGTTGAGAACTCCCAGCAGTAGCAGGAATAGCGGAAACCACACGCTGGAGCCGATGGCAACAGCAGCTAAGTCGTTTGCGCTCACCCTTCCTGCAACTACAGTGTCAACGAAACCCATGCTTGATTGTGCCAGTTGGGCAAGTATCAATGGTAAGCTAAGGGTGGAGAGTTTTTTCAGTTCGATTTGCCGCAATATCCAGCGTCTTTTGCTGTTTACCATGTGTTGCCTTTTCTGGTCATTAAAAAAGCTGTTTCAATAGCAGAGTTGATCTTGTTTGTACAGCGTTCAAATTTGACTTACAGTGGGTGCTGGTAGGGCAACTTTAGTACACGAAGATGAGTGCTGCTTGTGGTACGCTGTCGCTGCGCTAAGTTGGGGGAGCAGTGACGATTATTACGCAATTCATTAGTCTGTCAAGTGGCATCCAAGTTGGCTGAATGGTAAATGGGTAACGCCGCCGTTGATCTGTGGTCTGTTGCCGGGCACTTACAGGCAGGCGCTGTTGGAACGCGGTTGTGTTAGGGAGCAGATAATATATGTTGGAGATATTAATGCTGAGACGCTGATGTATACAGTAAGTTCAGTACGTGGTTGGCGATGGGCGCGACTGCGATGAGAAGATCGATAATTTAAGTAATGCCGTAGTTAAAAGGATTATTACCCCGGATGGATATGTATAAATTAACGGTCGCCGCTAATGAAGTTAACCTGTCAGCCTTGGAGTTTTTGCAGCGGCATGTTTCAGCTGCTGCGCGCAGCTATTTGCGTCAGCTGCTGAAAAAAGGAAAAATAATGACTGGTGGTGTTCCATTGGATGAGGCAAGTGTTCTTTGCGATGGAATGGTGATTGAGCTACCGCAAAGTGGTCGTTTGCATGAGTTGTTGAGTGGTATAAGAGCTGATGGTACCCAGCCGGTGGTTATTTTGTATGAAAGCCGGGAGATCTTAATTGTTGACAAGCCTTCAGGTTTGGCAGTGCATGCCAGTGTCGGTCATGAACAGCAGAATTTAACTGATCAAGTTGTTGCTTTACTTGCTGAGCGCGGCTCGTCATTCAGCTGTGCGCCGGTACACCGTCTGGATATAGAGACTTCCGGGCCAGTGTTATATGGCAAGGGGAAAAAAGCATGTAGTGCATTTGGCAAGATGTTCATGCAACACGAAGTTGAAAAGAGCTATATCGCTTTAGCGCAAGGGCGCACTGGGGGTAGTGGCATGCTGTGCTCAATATTGCCGGCAAAAGGTACAGATAAAGAGGCGACCACCTCGTTTCGGGCGTTGCAGCGCAGCGATGTTATGTCGTTGCTGGAGTTGACTCTGTACACTGGCCGCCAACACCAAATTCGCCGTCAGCTTGCTGATCAGGGGCATCCGTTGTTTGGTGATCGCCGCTATGGCGGTCCATGCCCTGCTGGATTGCAGCGCATGTTTTTGCATTGCTGTCGTTTGGCGTTTGTTGATCCCTTCAGCGCCGCAATGGTAGAAATAGAGAGCCCACTTCCGGAAGAGCTGAAGATTTTTCTTTCACAAAACTCTGATTTTCCCGTTTAATGATTAGTGCGTTCTGCTGTTTTGTCCCCATGTTTTATGCAGCTAGCTTGGTCTATTGCTGGATAAAGATATTTTTAACTATGCATGTTGGAAAATAAAAAACGGCGTTTGATTTTCTGCCTGTTTTATATATAATGACATAGTCGAATTTATTGGTGCCTTTTAGGGAGCGTGAAATGGGTGTTTTTAGTGAAATTTATCGGGGGGTGGAGAAACAGCTATTCAATTCTCTTACCAAAAAAATAGCCGGGAATGTGTTGTTCCTGTTGTTGGCGGTAGTTGCAGTTTCCGCAGTGTTGTTGCGTGAGCAGAAGCTCGTTGCCAGTGAGCTGCACAGCGGTGTTTCCCTCGCAGATGCAACTAGTCAGATTGTCGCTATTCATGCCAATGCCCAGCTATGGTTAATCGCGATTTTGGTTTTAAGCGTGATTATCTCAGTAGCGCAAATATTGTTTTTACGCTTTATGATAGTGCGCCCATTACAACATATTACCTCTATCTTTGAAGATATCGGTAGTGGCGATGGTGATCTGTCGCGCGATATCCCCTGTACTACAAACGATGAAATAAGAGATTTATCTCAAGGGTTTAACCACTTCATGGGCAAGTTGCGCTCTATTATCGGGATGGTGCGTCAGCAGGGGGTGCAGATAGCGGTGCGCTCAGCCTCGGTTGGTAAACAGGTGCAAGAAACAAATGAAATGTCACGCCAGCAAGGTGAACTTGCCGATGCCATATATGCTAGTAGTGCTGAAAGCACAGGTGCTACTGGTGAAATTGCTGACAATGCCCAGACAATTCAGGCCAGCACTTCTCAGCAATTGGATCAGGCGCGCTCTTCTCTTGACCGCTTGCAGGAAGCTAACGAATATATCATTGAAGTAGATTCAACTTTGAATGCTTTTGTTCAAACTGTTGAAGGGCTGGATGAAAAATCTAAGGGGATTGAAACTGTTGTTGCTCTGATTCAGAGTATCTCCAATCAGACAGGATTGCTGGCGTTAAATGCGGCAGTTGAAGCGGCGCGTGCCGGAGAAGCAGGGCGGGGTTTTGCCGTGGTTGCTGAAGAGGTTAAAAACCTTGCCAATCAGGTCAGTGATGCGGCTAAAAATATCGGTGATACCTTGCATGATATGATTGAAGGAGTTAGACAAACCCAGAAGGGTACCTCTTTGATCGCCGGTAACATAAGTTCCACCAGAGAGGTTGTGGAAGACTCTTGCGCCAAGTTTACTGTAATGGTTAATGATTTTGAGACAACCTACGATAGCTTGCATCGCATCAGCGCTTCGGTTGAGGAGTTGTCTGCCGCGGCCAACATGGTGCACCAGAATATAAGTCAGGTTAAACAGCTTAGCGGCACCGTCGCGCAGGCAATGAATCAGGCGTCAACCTTCACTGGTGAGCTCAACGATACGACTCAAAACATGCAGGAGACGGTGTCTAACTTTAAAGTTGGTCAGGGCAGCTTTGAGCGTGCTTTGAATATTGGTGTTCTGGTGCGCGACAAACTCCAGAACCAAATCACTAAATTTGCCGATCGGGGTTTGGATGTGTTCGACACCAACTATATGCCTATTCATGGCACTGACCCGGCGAAGTACAAAACTGCCTACGACAGTGCTTTCGAGCAACAGATGCAGCCATTGTATGATGAGGTAGTGCGTCGGGTCAAAGGGGGTATATTCTGCCTGTGTATGGATAAGAATGGCTATGCGCCTACGCACAACAGTTTTTATTCCCAGCCAGTGACGGGCAATAACGAGCAAGATCTGATCAACAGTCGCGATAAGCGCCTGTTTAATGATCCGGTAGGATTAGCTGCGGGACGCAATGAGAAAAAGTTTCTCCTCCAGACCTACTGCCGTGATACCGGCAATGTGGTGAGCGACTTGTCGCTGCCGATCATAATCAATGGGCGACATTGGGGTTGCCTGCGTATTGGTCTTGATCCGCAAGGCTTGTTGGATGGGTAGTTGTTCCAGTAGTAGCTTGTATCAAGGCGTTAAATGCAAAACAGCCGATTCGGGGAGGCATCCGAATCGGCTGTTTATTTTATAAACTAAGGAAGAAAGGAGGTATCAAATCTCATCTGCCACAACAAACTTTGATGGAAGCTACTTTAGCAAGCCATGTTAGCAGTTAATACGTTGAGACGCGTATTTGTTTGACTGGTGAAGCACAACTCGTTTCTGTGTATATGCACAGTTGCTTACCGATCTGCTCTAACTATTTTTATTGGTTATCCAGTTCCTCGCGGCGCTCATCCATAATTTTTACTGCGCACAGGTCACCGCACATAGTGCACGCGCCATGTTCATCAGCTGCCTTATTGGAGCTGCGCCTCTCACGGGCTTTTGCTGGGTCTATCGCCAGTTCGAATTGTTTTTCCCAATCTAGGTCTTTGCGTGCCTTAGCCATGGCATGATCCTGTTCGATAGCCCCAGGTACCCCTTTGACGATATCGGCAGCGTGAGCGGCTATAAGGCTGGCAATTACTCCTTCATGGACATCGCTAACGTCAGGCAAACACAGATGCTCGCTCGGAGTTACATAGCAGAGAAAGTCAGCGCCGGCAGATGCAGCAATTGCGCCACCGATAGCGCAGGTGATGTGGTCGTAGCCAGCTCCTAAATCTGTTACCAGTGGACCGAGGACGTAGAATGGGGCACCGTGGCATAGTTGTTTTTGCAGCGTAATGTTGGCTTTGATCTGATTTAGCGGCATATGTCCAGGTCCTTCGATCATAACCTGAATCCCGGCATCCCAAGCGCGGTTGGTGAGCTCACCAAGGATGATAAGTTCCTGAATCTGGGCGCGGTCGGTAGCGTCATTCAGGCAACCAGGACGGAAACCATCGCCAAGTGATAGCACCGCATCGTAGGGACGGACCAACTCCAGCAGACGATCATAATATTCGTAGAGTGGGTTTTCCGCACGGTTATAAGCCATCCATTTAGCGGTAAACGAACCGCCGCGCGATACTACATTCATAATGCGACCTTCGCGATCCATCCGATCAAGAGTGAGCTGAGTAACTCCACAGTGGACAGTGATAAAGTCAACACCATCGTCAAGGTGTTTTTTGATGCCCTCAAATATTTCATCAACCGTCATCTGTACCATGGCTTTTTTCTTTTTGGTGATGGTGTCAACGGCAGCTTGATACAGCGGAACGGTGCCGATGCAGGCTTCGGTTTCGGCAATGATAGCAGCACGAATCTCATCGATGGGACCGCCGGTAGATAAATCCATCAGGGCGTGGGCTCCGGCGGCAACAGCAACGCGAGCTTTTTCCATCTCGTTATCAATGCTGGTGTCATCCTTGCTGGTGCCGATGTTGGCGTTGACTTTGGTGCGCAGCCCCTTGCCTACAGCGAGAGGGATACCATTTTTGCGTTTAACGTTGTGGCAGATACATACTGTGCCCTCGGCTACATGAGTACGTAACCATTCTGCGTCAACTCCTTCAGCTTCGGCTGCTTGGCGTAATATATCGGTAATGATCCCTTTGCGGGCGGCTTCTATTAACGTCATGATGTTAATCCTTTATTGGTGGCGATCGTTTAACGATCGACAATGGAAAGTGCGGCAGTGTAATGATTGATTGGACCGTGACCGTGTCCCAACTGGGGGGCATCGGTTATTGCCCGAGTAATAAATTTTTTGCAGGTTTGTAGCGCTTGCGGTAAGGCTATGCCCTGAGCTAACAGCGTGGCGATGCAGGCTGCGCTGCTACAACCGGTGCCATGAGTGTGCTCAGTGTCAATGCGTGGTGCACTGTAATGGTAAATTTGTCCGTTGTATAGTAGGACATCAACCGGATCGCCGCCAAGGTGACCGCCTTTAACGAATACGTTGCGCGCGCCCATGGTATGCAGTTGCTGAGCTGCTTGTTCCATGGTGGTCAAATCGTTAATTTTTGTTCCGGTTAAAACTTCAGCTTCGGGGATGTTAGGAGTGAGCAGGTAGGCTGCTGGCAGTAGTCGCTGGATAAAGGTGTCGATGGCCTGCTGCTGGAGTAGGTTGCTGCCCCCCTTGGCGATCATTACCGGATCGATGACGCAGGGTAGCGCGCTATACTCTGCTGTACTGTCCAGGGTGTCAGCGATGATGTCAATTATCTCGGCACTATACAGCATGCCGGTCTTGATAACATCGCTACCGATGTCGCTGAGCACTGCTTCTATTTGTTGGCGTAAGAAGATTGACGGTGGGGCATGGATAGCGCTGACCCCATGAGTGTTTTGTGCAGTCAAGGCAGTTATAGCACTGCTGGCGTAACTGCCAAGCAGGGTAATGGTTTTGATGTCAGCCTGGATTCCGGCGCCACCACTGCTGTCGGAACCGGCAATTGTCAGTACTTTGCCGCGTGGCCATGGTAGTAGCTGGTTGAACTGTATGACCAGTTCGCGCGCCGCCAGCGTTGGCTGCGAATCTGACATGATAGCTGAAATCACTGCTGCGCCATCAGCTCCAGCTTGAATAACTGCCGCGAGTCCGTCGTTGTCAATGCCACCAATGGCTATGATAGGGATATCTACTGCGGCGCGAATTTCTTTTAACCCGGCGATGCCAATATGCACGGCATCTTGCTTGGTAGCAGTGGGATAGATACTGCCCACACCGATATAGTTGGCTCCATGCAGTTGTGCTTGTTGGGCCATCTGTACAGTGCGGGTAGAGACGCCGATGAGTGCTTTATTGCCCAAGGCAGAGCGTGCAGCGTTTATGCTGTCGTCACTCTGACCGAGATGGACGCCATCAGCCTGACATTGCTGAGCTAGCTCAACGCTGTCGTTGATGATAAACATGGCCTTATATTGATGACACAGCTGACGTAACTCGATGGCGAGCTGAAGCTTGTCTGTAGCGCAGCGCTTTTTGTCGCGATACTGTACTAGACGTACTCCACCGTTAAGAGCAGCTTTTACTTTGCGTAACAGCTGTTTTTTAGGGCTATCATCAGTGATGAGGTATACTCCACTGGTTTTTGCTGTGTGGATAAGTTGTGTCTGGTGCGTATTGTCAGTCATAAGTAACCACAGCCAGAATAGGTGCGGTCAAAACACGATATGTGCGTGGTCGCTTCCCTCCGCCGGCATAATCCGGATCAGGTTCCAAGGGTTACTCTAGTATTAGAGTTCTCAGTGTGTGCACTCCCCCAGCAAACCAGCCCAATTAATATGATGGGCATGGTGATGTGAGACTAGTGGATTCATATTGCTATGTCAATGTTCTTGTTCTGGTGTAAAAGAGGTTGTGCTGTTTTATTAAAATTAGCAGGGGGGTAATTAGCGTAAATATACTATATATTGGTTAGACAATAGAGTAAAATTCTTAGTTTTATATGTTCATTAACTCCGCAGGTTTTATTTGAACGGCTGATTATTCGGGGTATGCTACTTGCATATATCGTAATTATACGATGCTTCGGTTAGGGACTTACTGCTTCGGATTTGTTATTGTGGCAGCGTGAATAACAAATGCGGACAATGTTCGTGTTTGTTGGGGGGGGGGCTGTTTGGAATACGCACAGTTACTTGAAAATAGTAATGACTTAATTCAGGTGGTAAGTTTTGCTGGACAGGTGATCTACGTCAATCGTATGTGGCATGAAACCTTGGGCTATAGTGAGAAAGATCTGGATAGTCTGAATTTTTTTGATCTGCTCCATGAAGACTTCCACTGCGATTGTCAGGGGCGCATCGAGCGTCTGTTGGCTGGTGAGACTGTGCCCCGTTTTGAGGTTGAGTTTAAAACTCGTGACGGTAGCAGGCTTATTGCCGAGGGGAGTATTGCGTTGTATTTTGAGGCAGATGAGCCCATTGGGCTTCATGGTTTTTTCCGTGATATAACTGTTCGTAAAGCTACAGAGCGTAAATTAATCGCCTCAGAAGAACGCTTTCGCACTATTTTTCAGTCATCTGTAGCAGGCATGGCTATGGTGGCTCCTGACGGCCATTTCCTGCAAGCCAATCCTGCTTTTTGTCGTTTCCTTGGCTATAGCGAAGAAGCATTGCGCCGTTTAACCATCACCGATGTAACCCATCCCGATGATATTGAAGAAACTTTGGCGCGGCGTAATATCACTATGGCCAGTCCCTCGCGGGCAATTGTGTGCGAAAAGCGTTATTTACGCAAAGATGGCAGCGTGTTCTGGGCGCAGTTATCCTCAACGTGGTTTTTCGATGCTGAGGGTAAGCCCCTGTATACCGTACCAGTCATTCAAGATATTACCAGCCGTAAAGAGGCTGAGGTGCAGATCAGGAATCTGGCTTATTACGACAGCCTTACTCAATTGCCGAATAGAAGTTTACTAACAGATCGTCTGGAGCAGGCAGTAGCGCAGGCGCGCCGCCGCGAAGGTAGCTTTGCCTTGCTGTTTCTTGATCTGGATCGCTTTAAGGTGGTTAACGATAGTCTTGGCCATTCTATCGGCGATGATATGTTATGCCAGGCTGCCGTGCGCTTAAGCGAATGTTTGCGGCAAAATGATACTGTAGCGCGCTTGGGTGGTGATGAATTTGTTATAATTCTCTCAGATTATCGTGATGACACTAATCTGCCCAGAATAGCAGAAAAAATTCTTCAAGCTGTATCACAACCATTTGACCTTGGGGTGCGCAGCATCGTCAGTACTACCAGTATTGGCATTGCTCTGTATCCGCAAGATGGTGACGACCCGGCGGAACTGTTGCGTTGCGCTGACATGGCTATGTATGCCGCGAAAGATGCTGGAGGGAATACCTTCAAGTTTTATTTAGCGCAGATGAACACTAAAGCGGTTTCCCGCATGGATATGGAAGCTAATCTGCGCCGCGCGTTGGTACAGGAGGAACTGTTTGTCGAGTATCAACCGCAGATTGACCTTGTTTCTAACAAGGTGGCTGGCGTTGAAGCGCTGGTACGCTGGAAACATCCGCAGTTGGGGATTCTCGCACCGTGCCATTTTATTCCATTGGCTGAGGAGTCGAGCTTGATTCTGCTTGTAGGTGAATGGGTAATGCGTAAAGTTTTTGAACAGTGCGTACAGTGGCAGCAGCAGGGGAGGTTGCCCTATCGGGTGGGGATTAATGTGTCGGGGCGTCAGTTTATTCAGGGTGACCTTGTAGCCACAGTCAGTAGATTGCTGGATGAGACCGGCGCTGATCCCCATTTCATTGAATTGGAGATAACCGAAAGCGTGTTGATGGGGGATTTGTCGCGTACCGTTAAAATTCTGGAGCAGTTGCGTACGATGGGTATTCACTTAGCTGTGGATGACTTTGGTACCGGATATTCATCCCTGAGTTGTTTGAAAAATTTTCCCGTAGATCGACTGAAAATTGATAAATCCTTCATCGCTGACTTGAGCAGTAATGCCAATGATCGCGCCATTGTCGATGCTACCATTGAGATGGCTAAACGTCTTGACCTAGGAGTTATTGCCGAGGGGGTTGAGACTGATGATCAATATGGGTTTATCCACGCGAGTAACTGTGACGAGGTACAGGGCTTTTATTTCAGTAAACCGTTGTCAGTGGCAGATCTGCAAGAAAAATGGCTGCATAAACATGACTAAGTGTTGTTGGTGTATCAAACGGCTTTACAGTCTTTAATCCTCATGGTAAGAAATAATCGATTTATGATTACTGAATAAAAAGGTCGCGGTTGCGGCCTTTTTTGCTGCTGAATAAACCTTCCCCTCTGTTAATTACCGCAAACGCACTTGTGACTTACCGGGATATGATTATGTATGCTCACCGACCAACCCACGTAGAGATCGATCTTGCTGCTTTGCGGCATAACTATAACCTGCTGCGTCAACGTCTGCCGGAGTCTTGTGCTATGTTGGCTGTGGTAAAAGCCGATGCCTACGGGCATGGGGCGTTGCCTGTAGCTCAGGTTTTACAGGAAGTTGGTGCCGACATGTTCGGAGTGGCCATGGCAGAAGAGGGGCTGGAGCTGCGCCAGGCCGGAATCGCAATACCTATTCTGATGCTGGGTGGCTCATCGCCAGGCCAGGAGGCGGTGGTTATCGCGAATGACCTGCAGGTAGTTGTTTTTGAGGCGGAGCAGATACGCCGTTTACAGACGGCCGGCGCTGAATTCAATAAACAGTGCCACTGCCATTTGAAGATTGATAGCGGTATGGGGCGCCTCGGGGTATTGCCGGCAGATTTGCCGGAGATATTAACCCTGTTGCGCCGTTGCCCCAATCTTAATCTGGATGGGGTGATTACCCATTTTGCCGTGGCTGATGAACCAGCTCACCCCTATACCCGTCGCCAGTTGGACATATTTTTAAGCTGTGTAGCTCAAGTACGTGCCGCCGGTTTTGCTCCTACATACATCCATGCGGCCAATAGCGCGGCAAGTTGTGATGCTGACCTCGGTGCCATAGCTAATGGCTGTAATCTGGTCCGTCCCGGTATTGCCCTGTATGGCGGTCAGCCCTTTTGTGATGCCGGTTGCGGCGGGCAGAGCTTGGATTTGCACCCGGTGATGAGCTTACGCACTAAAATTGCCCACCTGAAACTTATGCTAGCAGGGTGCGGGGTTTCCTATGGTTTGCGTTTTACTACTACGCGTCCTTCAATTATCGCTGCTATACCGGTAGGCTATGCCGATGGCTATAATCGTCTATTGTCTAATGAAGGCTGTGCTCTGGTGCGTGGGCAACGTGTTGCCGTGGCGGGTACGGTGTGTATGGATTGGACCTTGCTCGATGTCACAGATGTCGCTGGTGTAAGTGCCGGAGATCAGGTGACATTGCTTGGTTGTGATGGCGACGAATGTGTGTCGGCAGAACAGTGGGCGCAGCAGATTGGCACTATCTCCTATGAGGTTTTTTGCCAAATCAGTAAGCGGGTGCCGCGCTATTATAAACACCGTTAGCCTGAGTTTTTAACTGCGAGATATATAATTATGGCGAACAATTCACAACAATTGTTGCTGGCTCTTGATCTGGGCACTACCACTTTGGCAGGGCGTCTACTCAACCTTGCGGGAGAGGTGTGTGCCGAAGCGACCCTGTTTAATCCGCAAGGACGCCACGGTGCGGATGTAGTGCGGCGCATGGAAGCGGCTATGTCCGGTTTTGCTGCCGAACTTCAACAGGATTTGCACCAAGGGATTGCTGACCTAGTTACCCGCCTATTGAATCAGTGTCATGCCCAGCGCGCGCAAATAACTGCCGCTGCTGCTGCAGGCAATCCGGCTATCAGTTGTCTATTGCAGGGTTTGCCGGTAGATAAATTGCTCTATCCTCCGCATCTCCCCCCCTCGCGCGCAGCGACAATGGTTAATCTTCCATGTTTGCCGGTAGCGCTGTTTTTATTTCCGCTGGTAAGTGGTTATGTCGGTGGCGACTTGGTTGCCGTGCTGTATCCGTTTGCCAATTGTACTGGCGGAACTTTTTTTGTCGATGTTGGCACTAATGGGGAGATGGCGCTGTTTAATGGTGAGCAGTGGTGGGTAACTTCGGTTGCTGCCGGCCCAGCTTTTGAGGGTGGGAATATTTCGTGCGGGATGGTTGCCACCACCGGTGCAGTTACCGGGATAAGCTTAGATGGTGATCGCTTGAAATTGCAGGTGCGTGGTGGCGGTCAGCCGCGTGGTTTGTGCGGTAGCGGATTGGTGGAGGCTATTGGTGCCGCGTTGGCTGGTGGTCTGATAGCGGCGGATGGTACTATCGCTGATGCCGATGACGTGGATAATAATTTAACTCGCTATCTCGGTCATAATGCGCAGGGGCGTACCCTGTGCTTGTATCGCGATGCCAAAACAGTGCTGCAGTTGTCACAGGACGATATTCGTCAATTTCAGCTGGCCAAGGGGGCAATTTACGCTGGAGCGGAATGCTTGGTGGCGCGGGCCGGAATGGCTATTGACGATTTGCATACTGTGGTAGTAACCGGTGCCCTCGGTTTCTCTATGGGCAGCCAAGTCATGAAAGACGTTGCGCTGTTGCCGGGAAATATGATAGAAAAGGTCATGTTTTGCGATGGTGGAGTAATTTCCGGGTTAACTAGCTATTTAATCAGCGGAAATGCTGCACAACTTCAACAGTTGGCTGATGATTTGCACCCTTACCCGTTGTCCGGGACGCCACGTTTTGAGCAGGCTTTTGTCGCGGCGCTCAACTTTCCAATGCGTAGATTGTAGTCGTTTTTGCTTGTGTCGTTAGCGGCAACAAGGTAAAAGGAAAGTTTTGAGTTGGTGCTGCTGGGGGGGTAGTTATTTTATTTCTCAGAAGCAGTAAATAAATTTAAATGCGACCTTGGTCGCGCCCATAGAAGGGGAAAGGTATAACCAAATGGCTGTCATTAAACGTGCCCTGATCAGTGTATCTGACAAGGCTGGTATTGTCGATTTTGCTCGTGAACTTAGCTCATACGGTGTAGAAATTCTCTCAACCGGCGGTACTGCCAGCCTGTTGCGTCAGCAAGGGGTAAAAGTTGTTGATGTTGCTGATTATACCGGCTATCCCGAGATGCTTGATGGGCGTGTTAAGACATTGCATCCTAAGGTACACGGCGGTTTGCTTGGCTTGCGTGACAACCCTGCCCATGTGGCGAAAATGGCCGAGCACGATATTCAGCCAATCGATATGGTGGTGGTAAATCTGTATCCGTTTGAGGATACTGTTGCCAAGGCTGATTGTACCTTGGTTGATGCCATTGAAAATATCGATATCGGTGGCCCCACCATGTTGCGTAGCGCCGCTAAAAATAATCGTTTTGTCACTGTTGTCATTGATTGTGACGACTATGCAGTCGTACTTGCTGAAATGAAGAATAACGCTGGTGCGGTATCAGAAAAGACCAACTTTGATCTGGCAGTAAAAGTTTATCAACACACTGCTGCTTACGACGGTGCCATCTCTAATTGGTTAGGTAGCCGCATGGGGGACACTGTTAATCAGTTTCCTCCAGCTTTGAGCTTGCAATTCCACCAGAGTCAGGTGATGCGTTACGGGGAAAATCCTCACCAAAATGCGGCTTTCTATGTGGAGAAAAATGTTAGCGATGTATCTTTAGCAACGGCTAAACAGTTGCAGGGCAAAGCGCTGTCGTATAACAATATTGGCGATACCGACGCCGCGCTGGAATGTGTTAAGCAATTCAGTGAAGGGCCGGCATGTGTAATCGTGAAGCACGCTAACCCCTGCGGTGTGGCTGTGGCTGATAACATTTATGATGCCTATCAGCGTGCTTTTAGCACCGATCCTGAATCTTCTTTTGGTGGCATTATTGCTTTTAACCGTGAACTGGACGGTAAAACGGCGCAGGCAATTGTCGATCGTCAGTTTGTTGAAGTTATTATTGCCCCTCAGGTTAGCGCTGAAGCAGTTGAGATCATCAAGGCTAAGAAAAATGTGCGCCTGCTGGAGTGTGGTAGCTGGAGTGGGCAAGCGGTTACGCGTTTGGAGTATAAGAGAGTTAACGGTGGTTTGTTGGTACAAGATGCCGATCAGTCATTGTATGATGAATTGAAAGTAGTTACTAAGCGCCAACCTAGCGAGCAGGAGATGAGCGATCTGCTGTTTACCTGGCGCGTGGCCAAGTTTGTTAAATCGAATGCCATTGTTTACGGTAAAGAGGCGATGACTATTGGTGTTGGTGCCGGGCAGATGAGCCGGGTAAATTCTGCCCGTATTGCTGGCATTAAAGCCGAAAACGCTGGACTGGCGGTGCCGGGATCGGTTATGGCTTCAGATGCATTTTTCCCTTTCCGCGATGGTCTGGATAGTGCTGCGGCCGTCGGTATTACCGCGGTTATTCAGCCTGGTGGTTCAATTCGCGATGGGGAAGTTATTGCTGCTGCCGATGAGCATAATATTGCCATGGTCTTCACCTCCATGCGCCATTTCCGTCACTAAATAAAATTGTTCTATGTCAGTGGTACTAGGATGTTAAATTTCTGGTGCCACTGATAGATATAACTGTGCAAATTACCCTGTTACGCGGGGTACTTTGACCCTAGAGTTTTTCATTAAGTAACGGTAGATTTGCCAGCCTGACTGAAGATATGTTTCTGTAGAAACAACATAAAGGTAGTTAACACTATGAAGATATTGGTTGTAGGTGGTGGTGGACGTGAACATGCCTTAGTGTGGAAAATAGCTCAGTCCCCATTGGTGGATAAAGTTTATTGTGCCCCAGGCAATCCCGGAACTGCTGAGCAGGGTGAAAATGTTGCTATTGCGGTCGATGATATTCATGGGTTGTGTGATTTTGCCAAGAGCAACGCCATTGATTTGACTGTAGTTGGACCGGAACTGCCGTTGACGTTGGGCATTACCGATTTGTTTGAAGGTGCGGGATTAAATATTTTTGGTCCCAGTAAAGCCGCTGCTCAACTTGAGGGCAGTAAAGGTTTTTCTAAAGATTTGATGGGCAAATGCGCTATTAAAACCGCCGCCTATGCCTCTTTTTCCGATCGCGATGCTGCGGTTGCTTACGTACGTGAGCACGGAGCACCTATTGTGGTCAAGGTCGACGGTCTTGCTGCTGGCAAGGGGGTAATCCTCGCTCAGAGTGAAGAGGAAGCGATCAGCGCTATCGACGCAATCTTGGTTGATAAAGAGTTTGGTGCTGCCGGTGATGCGGTAGTGATTGAAGAATTTTTAACCGGTGAAGAGGCTTCTTTCTTTGTTTTTACCGATGGTAAAAATGTATTGCCGCTGGCGTCGGCTCAGGACCATAAACAGATTTTTGATGGTGACAAGGGTCCCAATACCGGCGGTATGGGTGCTTATTCTCCCGCGCCAGTAGTTACTGATGCCCTGTATCAACGTATTGTCGCTGAGGTGGCGCAGCCGACCATTGATGGCATGGCTGCCGAGGGTTGTCCTTACTGCGGTATTTTGTTTATTGGTCTGATGATTGAAAACAACGATTTTAAAGTGCTGGAATTTAATGCCCGTTTTGGTGATCCAGAGGCGCAACCATTGCTGCTGCGGATGAAATCCGATCTGGTGCCGGTGCTGCTCGATTGTGCGCGCGGCGAGTTAACAACCAGTGCACTGGAATGGCATGACCGGGCTGCGGTGTGTGTTGTTATGGCAGCAGGAGGGTATCCTAGTAGCTATGCTAACGGTGATGTAATTAGCGGTATTGACAGTGCTAACGCCATAGATGGCGTCAAGGTATTTCATGCTGGAACCGCGAGCAAAAACGGTAATATTGTCACTGCTGGTGGTCGGGTGCTCGGCGTGACCGGCTGGGGTGATGATGTCGCTGCAGCGATTGCAAAAGCTTACGCTGGAACAAGGGTCATCAGCTGGAATGGCGCACAACTTAGAAGTGACATCGGGCAGAAAGCCTTAAATCGTTAAGATAGCCGCGGATAATAAGTTAAGAATAAAACAGGATAAATAACCAATGACACCTCAGAAAAATAATAGTCCTACCGTTGGTATTATAATGGGTAGTGACTCTGACTATGCCGTGATGGTTGAAGCGGCAAAAGTGCTGAAATCATTTGCTGTGCCATATGAAATGATTGTATCAAGTGCCCACCGCTCACCGGTGCGCACTGCTGAGTTTGCATCAATGGCTGCGAGCCGTGGCATCAAGATATTAATTGTCGGTGCTGGAGCTGCTGCACATCTCGCAGGTGTTGTTGCCGCCGAGACTCTCTTGCCAATTATCGGGGTGCCTATCGACAGTTCTGTGTTGAAGGGGTTAGATGCTCTACTGGCAACGGTGCAGATGCCAGGCGGTATTCCGGTGGCTACGATGGCCATAGGCAAAGCAGGGGCGAAAAATGCAGGTATTTTTGCCGTACAGTTGTTAGCTATGACAGACGAAGCATTGGCGCAGCAGTTACAGGATTCGCGTGCGGCAATGGCAGTCGAAGTGGCGATAAAAAGTGACGGTGTGCAACAGCGTTTAGCCGCAGATGGTTTGTGATTTTAATAAAGGAGACACACTTTGAGTAGTCAGCAACGCAGTTTTCTAAACAGTGTCTGGGATCTTTTTTGCTCTTTGAAATTGACGATTTTCTCGCTGATAGCTCTAGCGGTGACATCGATAATCGGCACTGTTTTACAGCAAAACCTCGAACGAAAGCAATATTTGACGATATTTAGCGAGGATACCTATAACCTGCTAAATAGATTGCAGTTTTTTGACATGTACCACTCATACTGGTTCATCGGTCTGTTGACCCTGTTCTGTATGAACCTGATTTGTTGCTCTATTAAGCGCTTTCCTCGGGTGTGGTCTATGGTGCACCACCCCAATTTGACACCGAGCGACCAAATGTTGAAAACCTTCTCTAACGTAGATGAGAAGTTGGTCACTGGCGATATCAAATCTGTTAGCGAGAAAATGGCTAAATTCGTGGCAGATAACTTTGCTGTGGCAACAATGCACGAACTTGATGGCAATACCTATCTGTACGCAGAAAAGACAAGATATGCGCGCTTTGGTGTTTATATTACCCATTTGTCGATTCTGGTGATTTTTCTCGGGGCTATTATTGGGAATATTTTCGGATTTAAGGGCTATGTAAACATCCCTGAAGGTGGCTCAATCGACCGGATCTGGTTGCGCAATGTGCCGGAACCACTGCCTATAGGGTTTGACGTACGTTGTGAGGATTTTTCGGTTAGTTTTTATGGCGATTCCCAGCGTCCTAAGGAGTTTCGCAGTGTCCTGACTATTGTTGATCAAGGCGAGGTGAAAATTGACCATCGCCCCATCGTGGTTAATGATCCGCTCAATTATAAGGGTCTTACTTTCTACCAGTCCAGTTATGGTCCCGCTGGTGATGGCGCGGTTGCCATAAAAGTAAAAGTGCGCGGCGAAGAAAAAAATGATGCTTTTACTCTGGAACGCGGTGACGAGGTCGCTTTGCCAAATGGCGACAAGGTACGATTGGTAGATTTTTCCCCCACGTTTCGCAATTTCGGCCCTGCAGCCCGCCTTGAGGTCGTGCCTGAAGCTGGTGTCAAGCGGGTAGTGACCGTATTTAAGAATTTTGCCAAATTTGATGAGGAGCGCAACGGTAAATATATCTTTACCCTCGTGGACTTCAAGCAGATGTACTACACCGGGTTACAGGTTACTAAAGATCCCGGGGTCTGGGTTGTTTGGCTGGGCTGTACCATGTTGGTGCTCGGTTGTGTAGTGGCCTTTTTCATGTCGCATCGCCGTTTGTGGGTGGTGATAAATGATCAAAAAGGTAAGGTTGGTGTGCGCTTAGTTGGCAGTGCCCATCGTAATCAGCCTGCCTATGAGTTGTACTTTGATGAATTGAAAAACAAATTTCGTGATGCTTTGTCGAAAGATTAGTGATCGCACGGAGGAAAAAACAATATGAGTAGTGGTCAATTGTTCAATTTTGTAACCATCGGTTATTTTGCTGCTATGATCCTGTTTATCGGGTTTCTGGCTACACACAGTAATGTGGTTGCCAAACTAGCCTCTTACTGTGCCTACGTCGGTTTTGCCGTACAAACATATGCTATTGGTTTGCGCTGGTATGAAACCTATCAGATCCCCGGCAGCGATGGCTATGCGCCAATGTCTAACCTGTACGAGTCGGTGGTGTTTTTTTCTTGGACCATTTTGCTAATATACATTCTGATTGATTGGAAATATAAACAAAGAGCTGTGGGGGCGTTCGTAATACCATTTGCTTTTTTGGCTATGACCTGGGCTCAATTACGTTTGGATGACGCCATTGCGCCACTGGTTCCGGCATTGCAGAGTAACTGGTTGACCTATCATGTAATAACCTGTTTCCTTGGTTATGCTGCCTTCGCGGTTGCTTGCGGTGTGTCAATAATGTATTTAATTAAGGTGCGTAAGGAAGAAAATGCTCACAATTCGCCGGCTGGCGGTATTGTTGGGATTTTCCCCAGCTCCAAAATTCTTGACGATCTGAATTATAAAGCGATAATGATTGGCTTTCCGCTGCTGTCCCTAGGAATTATTACCGGAGCTGCTTGGGCTAACTATGCCTGGGGAACTTATTGGAGTTGGGATCCTAAGGAAACCTGGAGTTTGATCGTGTGGTTTATCTATGCCGCATTTTTGCATGCGCGTATAACTCGCGGTTGGGCTGGGCGTAAAGCCGCGATTTTGTCGATAGTCGGTTTTGCAGCTACTATTTTCTGTTATCTCGGAGTAAATTTGTTGCTAGCGGGGTTGCACTCTTACGGCTCGTAATATTAGGCTTCTATAAAGACTTAAAAGGAGAGCTGCTTAGCTCTCCTTTTTTTATAACTGCTGCAATCACTAATGATATCAGTACCCATGATAAATTGCTTGGATGATAACCCATGAGCGACGAAAATGTTTTATTACAGACCGGTGAAACGCTGGACACTCTACGCGGCGGTGCGCTGCAGATAATCCAGCATGAAAAAGGCTATCGGTTTTCCATCGATCCGGTGTTGTTAGCTAATTTTGTCACCATTGGCTCAGGTGTACGGGTATTGGATCTCGGTTGTGGCAGCGGTATAATTTCGCTGTTGCTGGCGCGTTGGAGTAGCGCTGCCAAGGTTGTTGGGGTAGAAATTCAGCCAGCACAGGTCGCGCGGGCGCAGCGCAATGTGTTGTTAAATGGTCTTCAAGCAAAGGTGGAAATACGTCACGCCGATCTGCGTCAGTTGTCCGAAAAAGATATGGGGCTGTTTGATGTTGTGGTAGCGAATCCGCCGTTTCGCGCACCGCAAACAGGGCGCTGTTCGCTGGGGGATGAGCGGGCGCAGTCGCGGCATGAATTGGTTGGCGGGCTGGAGGACTTTCTGTCCACTGCTAGTATGCTGTTGGCGCACGGCGGTACTCTATCCATGATCCATTTGGCTGAGCGTGTCGTCGATATATTGACTGGTATGCGTGCGGTGAATGTTGAGCCAAAACGACTGCGCATGGTGCACAGTCGTCAGGATTGTCAGGCCAGATTGGTGCTGATCGAGGGGCGCAAGTTCGGTCGTTGTGGTCTCCAGGTCGAGCCCCCACTGTTTGTCTATAACGGGGAGGAATACACTGGCGAAGTTGCTGCTATGTACCGCAGTTAAAGCGTTATTCTTCGTGCACCATCTTAGCCAGTTTGTCCAGTTGGCGATGTTTCGCCAGTAGACTCTCCAAGGCGGCGCGCACTTCATCATCAGCTATTCTTTTGGTGAGTTGGTGGATGCCATCTAACTCTTCTACAGTTAATTCCGGCAATTCACGGACTGGCTTTACCTCAGGCTTTGCATCACGGCCTACTTGACCACGGCGAAAATATAGATCACTTATCGGTGTGTCGCCAAGATGTTTGTTTATCTGCTCGATAAGGCGCGGCTTCAATAATTGTAACTGTTGCATCCATACTGCATGAGCAACTTTTACCTCTAGCACATTGTTGCGAATACGCGCCGGAACGGCGTTTTGGGCAATCTGCGTGCCAACTGCATCCTCCCATACCAGCCAGATACGGTGCTGTTCGATTTTGTGGGCTATGCCTAAATTATCCAGTATACCGCTGAGAACACTTCTGGTGGTTTTAAGGGCATTGCTGCTGCGGCTACGCTGGCTCATTGCCGCCTAATCCTGCGCTGTACGTTTGCGCCACACGCCGCCAGCAATCTGACCGATTATTGCGCAACTGATTGTGAAGGGGATGATGTGCCAGTTGAAACCGAAATGCAGGCGCAGCCAGATTATGAATGGAATTGACAGGTGAATATAGAGAAACCACAACGCCGAACGTTTTCTAGCTCCCTGACGCAGATAGCCCAACATAACATTAGCCAGAAGTGCAAAAGATAAAATTAGCGCCAGAGCAGAGATATTGTAATTCACGGGTATCACTTATTATTAATAGGAGGGTTTACTCTATTGCTAATGCCAGCCTGTGCTGGCTAATTAGAATACGTACGACAACATAACCTCTTGTGCTATTGCTGTCAATCAGCACGGCGTTGCCCCCTCTCTTGGTTAATTCTTTACAAAGTGTTATTGATTGAATATAAACTTCGCGACTCTCTGGCTAAAAGTATCTGGGTGGAAGGTGCTGCTTGGTGGCTGTGATATGCTGGAGTCTGTTATTAAATCAGTAACAATATTGATTTGCGCGTAAGGTAAGTAGACCATATATAAACAAACCTAACTTAATAGTTGGGTTTGTTGCGTCAAGGTGTCCCCAACAATGTTAATGATAGATCAACAACATCGGATATTTGTTTTTAACTCTCTGCATCGGGTGATGTTGGCTGAGTTGCGTTTGCAGCCTCATTTCAATCTGACGCTGATGCCGGTACCACGGGCACTGTCCGCAGACTGTGGCATGGTGCTACGCATAGATAGTATTGATTATGAAAGGGTGCAGGCACAGTTGATTGCAGAGGGACTAGGTCCTTTTTCAGTGTATCGTTTAGTCGCTACCGACTTTGAGTTGGTCGGGGAATTCTCTTGACAAGGGTGGGGTAGGTCACTATATTCCCTTATTTACGTTTTTCCAGCTACAGGGAAGTTAATGTTTGATAACCTGACTGATAAATTTGATGCTGTCTTTAAAAAGCTGAGTGGTAAAGGGCGCTTGACCGAAGCTCATGTTGCGGAAGCAATGCGTGAAGTGCGGTTGGTGCTGCTTGAGGCCGATGTTAATTTTAAAGTAGTTAAGGATTTTGTCGCTGCTGTCAGCGTTCGTGCTGTTGGTGCCGATGTGCTGAAAAGTCTGACCCCGGCCCAGCAAGTTATTAAAATCGTGCGCGATGAGCTGGGTTTGCTCATGGGCGAGGGTGATAATGCCGAACTTGATCTGTCTGCGCAACCGCCAGTGGCGATTATGTTGTGTGGTTTGCAGGGGGCAGGTAAGACTACTACCTGTGGCAAATTAGCCCTTAAACTGCGCCGCGAAAAACGGACACCGTTGCTGGTTCCAGCCGATATTTATCGTCCTGCGGCAATTGAGCAATTGCAGACTCTTGGTCGTCAGCTGGATGTGCCAGTATTTGATTCGCAACTAACGGACAGTCCGGTTGTGATCTGCGAAAAAGCGCGTGAATATGCGCGTCTCAATGGTCATGATACCCTGATTCTTGATACCGCTGGTCGTCTGCATGTCGACGAAGAGTTGATGTCAGAGCTGGTGCAGATCAATACGATTATAAAACCGCGCGAGATATTGTTTGTTGCCGATGCCATGACCGGTCAAGATGCGGTCAATATGGTGAAGAGCTTTGATGAAAAGCTCAATATAACCGGGGTAATTCTCACCAAGCTTGATGGCGACGCACGTGGTGGTGCTGCGTTGTCGGTGCGCGCTGTTACCGGTAAACCGATCAAGTTTGTTGGCATGGGCGAAAAGCTTGATGCCCTGGAGGTTTTTCACCCCGATAGAATGGCACAACGCATTCTTGGTATGGGTGATGTCCTGTCCCTGATCGAAAAAGCCGAGGCGGCCATAGATAAAGATGAAGCTGCTCGCCTTGAAGAAAATATGCGCAAAGATGGTTTCACTCTGGAATCATTTCGCGATCAAATGCAGATGATCAAAAAAATGGGCTCTATGGAATCATTGCTGAAGATGATCCCTGGAGCTAGCAAGGCGATGAAAAAGGCGGGCAATGTTCAGCTACCCGACGATGAACTGAAGCGTATTGAGGCGATCATATCCTCAATGACAGTAAAAG
>Ga0307990_1001202_pt1 | contig 22032 bp, 20 predicted proteins | sample EllFjometagen129_FD_203168 | JGI IMG/M metagenome (GOLD analysis project Ga0307990, IMG submission 203168) | Marine microbial communities from Ellis Fjord, Antarctic Ocean - #129 | ecosystem: Environmental > Aquatic > Marine > Unclassified | place: Southern Ocean | collected 2014-10-08
AAATTGTGTCGGTGCCATGATAGCTGCCTGCATATTATTTTGGACGGTCATAAAGGCGGCTACTGCAGCTATTACGGTTTTTCCGCACCCAACATCGCCCATAAGCAAACGATTCATTGGTTTTCCACTTGCAACGTCCCTGAGAATATCTTGCACCGCCTTAATCTGGTGGGATGTCAAGGTAAATGGAAAAAAGTCTTTTATGCTTTCCATAAAACGTGACGAAATTGAGTATATCTTACCCCTTTTGCCTTCCCTGAGTTTTGCTCTGTATGCAATAGTTACCATGATGAGGAAGAAACGGTCAAAGAGAAGCCTCCCGTGGAAAGGGGTATTTGATTGGTTTAATAGTTCAATAGATGATTTTACAGGTGGCACATGAACGTATTGTACCGCATTGGAAAGTTCAGGGAGTGAGAGCCCTTTGGTGATTTTTTCAGGTATAGGGTCTGTAAGATACCCCAGATACTCTTGTAATGCATTTCTCATGGTCTTTCTCACCATGTTTGGCGTAACACCCTTTACAGATGAATACACCGGGTAAAAACCAAGAAGGTCGTCAATGCCTTTATCCTTTACCATGAAAACCTCCGGGTGGATCATCTGCATCTGGTTTTTGTTTATTTTGATTTCTCCATATGCGAGAAGCTCCTGATCAGGTGTGAGAAATGTGTTGAGGTGCTGTTTTCTGTAATGAAACCATATAAGCTCAAGGGTACCTCCCCCATCCTGTATCAGTATCTTGAACAACCGTTTGCGGATCGGATAAAATCTTTCCTCTTTTCCGGAAATAACATTTCCCTTAACAAGCGCGGGTACATTCTCCTTGCAACGTTTGATTGGAGAGATTCGTGTGCGGTCTTCATACCGTATGGGGGTAAAAAATAAAAGATCGAGAATGGTATGAATATTTTTTTGTGCAAACAGCCTGGCTCTTTGTGCCCCAATGCCGTTGAGACATGTCAAGGGCAGGGTAACATCCCTGTTTTTTATTAAATGAGAATCCCTGCGTATCATTTTCAAATCCTTGTCAATTCTATGTGATCGATTATATCGGATAATTCGTAACAAACGTTTATGTATCGTTACCGTACATGAGGGTCCAGGGGGCGGGATTTCGATAGAGGCAGTGATTCCTTGTGCTTCCCCCTCCACGCACAAAAGAGGATACACTAATTTTGTAGGTAAAATCCAATTTTTTTACAGAGGATAATGTGGTACTATACTCCCGGTGTTACGTGCCTCGTTACTATCATATCTTGAAATAATTAAAGAGCATCGAAGAGATAAAATGCTAAGAAGATTCAGCCTGTATGGCTTTCTAAAAAACCAGCAGTATTACGATTACTTTCTAATACTTGCGTTCAGGCAGATGGAACTGTCATATTTTATGATAGGCGCACTTATAGCCTTCAGAGAGATTATGATTACCCTAATGGAGATTCCTACAGGGGCAATTGCAGATATTTATGGACGTCGAAGGTCCATGATCTTTAGTTTTGTGAGCTATATCTTGAGCTTTGCTGTTTTTGGAATATCCGGCGTGTTAGCGATAGAGGGCAAGGTTTCACAGTACATTTTGGTACCCTTTTTATTTATTGCAATGATATGTTTTGCTATGGGAGATGCTTTTCGAACCGGCACCCACAAGGCAATGATATTTACATGGCTCCGCATACAGGGGCGTGCTGAAGAGAGGACAAGGGTCTATGGGTATACTCGTTCCTGGAGCAAGATTGGGTCGGCGGTTTCTGTTATTATAGCCTGTGTATTTGTGTTTTTAACAAGCAACTTCATGTATGTCTTTTTCCTGGCTATCATTCCATACCTCTTCAATATTGTAAATTTGCTCGGGTACCCAAAAGAGTTAGACGGCAATAATGATACTACTAATAGCATAAGGGGGATTATAAAATATCTTAAAAATGCATTGATGATTTCAATAAAACAACCTAATTTGAGAAGGCTTATGTTAGAGTCAATGGGTTTTGAGGGTTTTTTTAAGGCATCGAAGGATTATCTACAACCCATTCTGAAGACAGCCTCCCTTCCATTGACTGCAGCCTTGTTTGCAAATGTTTACCTGACGGTGGAACAAAAATCTGTATTTCTTATAGGCCCGATTTTTTTTACACTCTTTATTTTATCCGCCATTGCCAGTCGCAATGCTCACCGTTTTGCAGGAATGGCAGGCAAGGAAGACAATGCAGCCTGGCTCATATGGGGTATTAGTCTTTTTATATTCCTTGTTCTTCTGCCTGCCATGTATTACAATATCTACTGGATAATGATAGCCGGATTTGTCTTGTTGTATATAATTCAAAATATCTGGAGGCCTCTTTTGATAAGCCGTTTCGGTGAACATTCCCAGGAATCTATGGGAGCGACAATACTCTCAATCGAATCCCAGGCAAAGAGTCTCTCAACAATGATCATTGCGCCATTGCTGGGGTTTACTATTGACATAGCAGGCAGCAATCATATAGGTTCAAGCGAATTTTGGCCTTTAGGCGTTATAGGAGCCATAATAGCCTCTGTGTTTTTTTTAACCGGCAGGAAATGGTAATGCAATTTTTTTTATTTTTTCAACAAAAAGAAATGACTGTTTATGAGGAGGAAGGGAAAAATATTAACTACTTCTTTAATAATCCTATTATTTTTTATAATAGTTTTGTTAGGGCTAGGAGATTTAGGTAAATTTATCGATCATCCACAAGTAATGAGAAAAGGCATCGGAAAGGCATCGGTGTCAGGCCTACACAGTTGACAAGTCGAGATCTAAAATAATTTTATCAATTTTTTTTAGTTTTCTCTCGTCTTTGATTTGCAACGCAACTCGGAGGCTTGCCTGAGAAACCCCAGATACGCCAATTCCAAAATGTATTCCGATGTCTTTTAGTTTTTGCCCACTAAATCTACGGTGCAAGTAGATCCGCACTCTTTTTAATAAGGCTACATTTTCACCCAATACTTTGGCGGCTTGTTTAATCATAGAAACATATCTGTCAACTGTGTAGGTCTGACACCTATGCCTTTTTGACACCTATGCCTTTCATCAAAAGAGCTTGGCAAGGCAAATATATCGGCCCTGGAAAAGACAATAAATAGAGGCCACCGTAATATCAATAGATTGCTTGATCTTCAGGCCAAGATTGAAGATATACTCAATCAGAAATCAGTGGAGGAAAAGAAAAAGATAATCACTCTCATTGAAGATGCCGCCGGTTTTGTAGAGGAACTAACAGAAGAGGAGCGTACCCAAAACAACGAAAGTTTAAAGCGTATCTCTGAACGTATAGAATCTCTATTTAGCATAGAAGAGATTCACATGAAAAAGATCCCTCTTAATGAATTTTTGGATGATATATATCATGAGGCAATGGAGTCAATAAAGGGAAGAGATTTAAACATCATCAGAAATTTTGAAAAAGGAATATTCACTAATACAGATAGAAATATCCTCAAAAAGGTCTGTAGCGGTTTACTTAAAAACGCCATAGAAAATACACCGGATGAAGGAAAGATAGAGGTAAGCGCCCAACGTGATGGTAATGAGATACAGATAGATATCCAAGACTGCGGGGTTGGCATAACCCCCCAAAATCAGAATATGATCTTTGGTGGTTTTTTTCACACCCAGGATACAGAGGCGTATTCTTCAAAGAGACCTTATGAATTTAATGCCGGAGGTTCCGGCTCTGATCTTCTCAGGGTAAAAAGTTTTTCTGAAAGATACGGTTTTTCAATAGATTTTAATAGCACACGCTGTAAATTCATACCCAACGATATAGATATATGCCCAGGCAGGATCTCCGACTGTCAGTTTGTAACGGAAAAATCAGAATGTTTTAACTCAGGAGGCAGCACATTTTCACTTAAATTCCCTCTTCTTGAGATGTAACCTATCTTTGATCAGCTTAACCTTGAATCCTGATTCTATCGGGAAACCAAAGAATTTTGAACCTGAATAGGTAATGACTATGTTTCTTACAAATGAAGAAAAACGAATGCTGGATGGAAAATTCGGCCAAGGCATCCATAGATCCATGGATCTGCTGGTAAAGCTTGGCGAGTCCTTTGACGCAGAAAGACTGGTTCCGGTGACATATGCGCACGTTAGTTATGATTTCTGCCCAAAGGATTTCTGGGATATGTTTACCGAGGATGTGCCCAGGACCCCTCATAGGGTAACCACCCATCCTTCCTATTCACCTGAAAAGTGGAAGGAATGGGGCCTGAGCCTCGCTGGTAACTGGGAGAAGGAGCATGAAGAAAAACTGCGAAGATACCTCGATCTGGGATGGCTGCGAACAGAGACTTGTGCTGAGTATCTTCTGGGTATCTTCCCCAGAAAAGGCGATATAGTACCTATGGCGGGAAGTTGCATGCAGGTAGCAAACAACAGCTTATTTGGGGCAAGGGTAGACAGAATGGGAATTCTTGTATCCCTGGCCGCTGCAGTATGCGGGAGAACCCCTATGATGGGTTTGGTTATCCCTGAAAACCGGTATGCCGGCCACCTGGTGGAACTGGAGGACCTGGATGTGTCGGATTGGACCATGGCACATTATCATTGTTTGGGCTACTACATTGGAAGTCAGGTTCCAGGCTTCAAGCCTGTTGCAGTTAAAGGACTACCACCGAATCTTCCTTTTGATTTTGCCAGAGCCCTGGTCATATCAATGCCCACCTCAGGCGCCGTTACATTGGCCCATATCGTTGGCACCACGCCGGAAGCGCCAACATTAGAGGCGGCCTTGGGAAATAACAAGCCACAGCAGGTAATTCGGGTAGGGAAACGTGAGATGAAAGAAACCTGGGAACGGCTGAATGTATGGGAGGATGATACCGTGGAGCATGTAACCTTTGGATGCCCCCATGCAACAATTGATGAGATTGGACGAATCGCCGCCCTGTTAGAAGGTAAAACATTAAAAACTACTATGCTGATAGGGGCTTCAGCGCCGGTTGAGACACTGGCGAGACAACAGGGGTGGGCGGATGTTATTGAGAAGGCAGGAGGCCACTTCCTCCCTGCATGCCCATCTATTGCCAATCCTTTTACCAGGGCAGATATTGCAGGCGATAAACAGGCAAAGAGCGCAGCAACAAACTCAGCTCGAAGTGCGCACTACATAGCCTCTGTCTGTGGTGTTAGTGTCTTTTTCGGAACTGAGGAAGAATGTGTGAATGCAGCCATAACAGGAAAGTGGAAAGGGGAAATGCCAAAATGGAAATAAGAGCCCATATGGTTAGCGCCGGACAAGCGGAAGGAGAGGCGGTGGTCTATAACGGACCCTTTGCCTTCCTGGGAGACCTGAATCCGGTTACCGGACTGATATGTATGCCCCGTCATAAATTGGAGGGTGAAAGCCTGGTCAACAAGGTGTTTGTGTTTACCACTGGAAAGGGCTCCAGTGGCTGCGATTTTGCTGCTTGGGCTGCAAAGAAAAACGGAAAGGCCCCTGCTGCTATTATTTGCCTTGAGAGTGAACCGGTATTATCCGGTGCGGTGATAGCAACAGAGATCCCAACCGTTGATTGTCCTGAGGTGAATGTGCTTGAGCTCATAAAAACAGGTGATTATGTCAAGGTGCATGCCACTGAAGGCATTATTGAACTCGCAGGCAGATAGGTTGTCAGTCTCCCCTTGTGGGACATAAGCGCTAACTTATTCGCAGCGTTATTTCGACGTCCTTTTTGCCATTCCGGAGTCCTTTCAGTCATTCTGGCGTCCTTTTTGTCATTCCGGCCTGTCTACGTTCGACGCACAGGCAGGCGAAAGCAAGAATCCAGTCAAATAATCGTATTGCACAAATCCTGCAAATTTGGATTACTATTTTCAATCAATCTTAGTTTCCATTTTCTCTTCCATTCTTTCAATCGCTTCTCCTTCTCAATAGTGGATTTAAACACCTGAAATGGGTGAAAAAAAGTATTTAACGCAAAGGCAGGTTGACATTAATATCGGATAAGGCTATTCTTATTGTATCCAATATTAACAGGGGGCGGTTACAAAATGCCTAACCAAAGACTTTACGAAAGAATATTTGATAAGAAGAGATTTCTTGATTCCAGAAGGCCGATACCCAAGGCTATCTTGAAACGGTTAAGGGAAGAAATAAACCCTGAATTTATATATAATTCAAATGCCATAGAGGGAAATACACTCAACCTTAAAGAAACAAGGCTTGTTTTGACTGAGGGCATGACCATAAAAGGGAAGCCTTTAAAAGATCATCTTGAAGCAACCAATCACCTGGAAGCCCTCGACTATATTTACAAACTATCAAATGACACATTCGATATTACTGTCGGGCATCTTTTAAAAATGCATCAAATCATGTTAAATGGTATTGAAAAAGAATTGGCCGGGAGATACCGACCTGTACATATAAGGATACCGGGCGCCAACTTTATTCCTCCTAATGCCTTAAAGATTTCTCAACTAATGGAAGATTTTGTGAAGTGGATAAAAGAGAATGAAAAACAAGCCAACATTATTGAATATGTGGCAGACCTTCATTATCAATTTGTATGGATTCACCCCTTTATAGATGGCAATGGCCGTGTTGCCAGGCTCCTTATGAATCTGATATTGATTCGTAAAGGTTATCCTCCCGCTATCATCCTGAACAATGATAGAGGAAAATATTATAATGCCCTTAATAATGCTGACAGGGGAGAATTTCATGCTTTCTTCAAGATTATAGGGCAGGCAGTTGAGAGATCACTGGATATTTATCTCAGGGTCCTGGGCCTTGATACGGAAGATTTTTTAAGTTTATCTGATTTGGCAAAAGATTCTACATACTCGCAGGAATACCTCAGCCTTCTTGCCAGGCAGGGAAAACTTTCCGCCATCAAGTTTGGTAGAAATTGGTTATCATCAAAAAAGGCTGTTGAGGAGTACATAAAAAAACGAAAAAGAAAACGGTAAAACAGACGACCATTAACGGCTATCGATCTGCCGGCAGAAGACAGATACTCTGAAGATAGGCGAATAAACCAAGACTAAACTGAAGCTACCTCTTTGGCTATATCGCCTGCTCACTGTTCATATTGAATCTTTCCGATCCTATTACCTATATTATTATACCCAGGAAGGCCACAAATTGCGATTTTTTAATGGCCCTGAACATCATCAAGCTGCGTTGTTCAGGCTATCAATAGCTGGCTATTACAATCCTTCACGCCTTGCTCTTGATGCTCATTACTCACCGAAAAAAACGCAGTTTACAACCTTCCGGGGTATGTCCAATCAAACTGGTTGAAAAAAATGAAATTATGGAAAAATATTTCTTGACACCTGTTTAAGCTAAGACTACTGAATACAGCATACTGTAGACGAAATTATCAGACTATGGAAATTAAAACTGTAACAAACATTGCTACCGAATATTTGAGGAAGCAAATTATCACTGGTGAAATGGCAGCAGGCCAAAGAATCAATGAAACCGATTTGGCCTCATACCTTAATATCAGCAGACCTCCTATACGAGAGGCATTTCGCATATTGGAAAATGAACAATTAGTTGTAAATATTCCAAGGAGGGGGACTAAGGTCACCAAGATATCAATGGAGGACTTACAAGAGGTTTATCAGGCCAGGGAGATGCTTGAATGTTATGCTATAGATATTTTAAAAACCAAAAATATCAGGGATTTGCCTGATGTTACTGCGTCTGTTAAGTCAACCTTGAGTTTACCTATGCCCTCTCAAGATAATAAGGAAGAAGTATTCGCCCACCTTAAAGCCTTTGTCGATTTTCATATAAAGCTGATAGGATCTACCGGCAACAGTTGGGTCGTCCACTTTTATAATTCAATTTCTTCTCATTTAGCCCGATATCAATTTGTTTATTTATATATACCGGAATCCGGACGACGCTCCATAGAGACGCATCAACATGTTTTATCACTTATCAAGGTGGGTGACTACGAGAAGGCCAAAGAATTTCTGAGAGAACATATTAATTATACCTTTGAGTTTTTACGAAACAAGATGATGCAGACAGTAAAATAGGTGATAAAAAATCACTTTAATTAAACCCCAAATTACAGAGAGAAAGGGGGTGCTTATTATACAAAAAAATATTGGTTGCAGAAAGGGATGTTGTGTAAAAAAACTTTTTAAAGGGGAGGTAAGAAAATTATAAAGAGATATTTTTTTCATTTCCATATATGCTCCTGCTTTTGATACAGATAATCCTGACCGCGTATTTTTAGAGTAGCAGCTTTAGAAAAAATCCCCCTCAATCCCCCTTTTTCAAAGGGGGAAGCTTTAGGAATGTACTGTCTTATTGAGAAGTGACTATTTTTTTAATAACGGCTTTTTACCATTTAAAGGATCTAAATTTGAAAATTCCAAATTCTATATTTAAAGAACGTTTAAAAAATACTGTTGAAAAAATGCAGGATCTTAATCTGCAAAGTCTTGTCGTATATTCTACCGGCAGTATGTTAGGCAATGCCGGCAGTACTCATGGTTATATACGATATCTATGCGGTTGGGATGGAAGAAATTTGCCTTCTGTTTTTATATTAACACCGGATAGGGAGCCTATCTTATTAGTGTCAATGCGTTCTGCTCAACTATTTGCCAAGGAAACTTTATGGTTTGATGATATCCGTATTGTTCCACAGGCAAAAACCGGCCAGGAGATAACTACAATTGTTAATTCTCTTGTATCAAAAGATCAAAAAATTGGCTATATCGGGTTTAATGAAATACCGGCGCCTATTTACGGGACATTATTGGAAGGAACAGGCGGTGTAGAATGGATTGAAGCAAACAAAATTATAGATGAACAAAGAATTGTGAAAGATGAAATTCAAATTGTTTTTCATCAACGTGCAGCCGAGATCTGTGATGCAATGTTTGAAACCCTTACGAGGGAAATACGAAAAGGAAAGAAAGCGTATCAACTTCAGGCTGATTTGGAATATACTGCAAAGTATGAGGGATGTGAACATGCTTCAACTTTTTTGAGTGTTGCGCCAGTCGTAGATAGACCGCGATATGCAAGAGGGGAATGCAACCGGGTTCCGCAAAGAGGAGATCAAATCCTGATAGCGCTTTTCGTTATGTTTGAAGGGCATTGGGGGCATGCTATAAGGATAGGTACTATTGGAGAACCCACCAAAGCCCAAACAAGAGCATTTGATATTGTTCTGGAGATGGAGGAAGCGGCATTAGGCTGCATGAAACCAGGAATGGAATTAAATGAAGTTTGGATGGCATCTGATAGTGTATTAAGGAAGTATTATCCCAACGTAAGAGACCTTGACTGGTATTGGCTAAAAACAGGTCATAGCTTAGGCTTAGACTATAATGACCCGGTTTTATCAGATGCCTTCCCAAATCCGTATTTATTAAGAACTGAAGATATCGAGAGGCAGGAGCAAAATAAATCATCGATTAAAATTAAAGAGGGAATGCTTTTTGAGCTTCATCCTAACCTTTTTATTCCAAATGTGGCAGCGGGAGTCATTGGTGATATGGTGCTTGTGAATGAAAAAGGGTATGAAATTCTGAATAAATTTCCTCGTCAATTAATAGTCTGGTAAGAAGGCAATTATAAAAAGTATTTATTTAAAACTTAACCGTAACCCTATTTCAAGGAGGAAAAGATGAAAAAAATTGTTGTATTTTCTTTGATGCTATTTTTCTTAGTAGTATCCTGCAGTGGTTTTTCGACTGGTATAAAAAAGAAAAGTGTAAATAGTGCAAAAATTGAGAAAGTTGAGTTTAAACCGGATAAAAAAGGAAATTATTATGTGCACGTAACCATAAAGAATATGTCCGGCAAGGATAAACCTTTCTATCTGGCGCTCCAGGCTGATGACCAGGTAACACAATATACTGCGTCAGGAAAAAAAGGCCAGCCAAATGTGGTTCCTGCAGGAAAAAATTATACATTCAAAGTGAATACCTGGAGAAAAATCAAGCCTAAAAAACTACAAATAGAGGTAAGGGAATCGCTACGATAAATATCTGTGATTACCTGTAGCCTTGTTTGTTTTAAACAAAAATGGAGTTTTATAAAATCATCACCTGCAAACACTGTTAATTTAAGGAGGAAAGTAAATGAAAAAATATGGAGGATTCTTTTTTGTCTTTATTGCATTGTTGATTTTGACATTGCCCAATACATCTGAGGCCAAAAAGACGTATCTGTTCTTCGGATCCAGTGCAGCGTCCTCAAGCCATTATGCTTATGTGGTTGGAGCTGCAAAAGCAATAAACAAATATGTCACAGATGTGAAGGTAAATGTAGTGGAGACAGGGGCAAGTGTAGATAACCTCAAGAGGGTTAAATCCGGAGAAATTGATATGGGCATTTGCTCAATGAAAACCATGTATGAAGCATGGAAGGGTCTGTCAAGATGGAAGGACAACCCTTTGCCGGATGTCAGGTTGCTCTGGCTTTATGCAGTAGGTATAGATTTTATTGTAGTCAGAGAAGATAGTGGTGTGAAAAAGCTTGAAGATCTTAATGGTAAAAAGTTCAACCCTGGAATCAGAGGCTCTGCTTCAGAAGCTACTACAAAACAGATATTTAAAATTTTAGGGATAAAACCGGATTACCATATAGGCGCAACATCTGATGCTGTTAAGGCAATAAAAGACAACAGAATTGTAGGTTATGTGAAGACCGGAATCGGAACCCAGATTGACGCATCGACATTAGATATCATGACACTTACAAAGGTACGGCTCATTCCACTGACAAATGAGCACACCAAGAAGATTTTAGCTGCAATTCCCTATATTTCATTTATCACTGTTCCGGCTGGGGGAATAAAAGCTATGCCCAACCGGCCGGCATATACAATGTGGGGAAGACCAATAGGGGTGATGTGCAGCAAAAATCTTCCAAACGATCTGGGGTATAAGCTGACAAATGGAATAATAAAAGGCAAAGAATTCCAGATTGCTGCGTGGCCGGCATTTAAGGAGCTGGATTTGATTCAGGACCCTGCAGACTTGACACTTATCCCCCTTCATAGAGGTGCTCTTAAGGCATATCGTGAACTCGGGGCAAAAAATATACCGGCAATAGCAATACCACCAGAGGCAAAATAGTCACATCAAATAACACAGCAAAGGGGAGGCCCATCAGAGGGTTTGCTCCTTTGCTGTGTTTTTTTTAGTAAAGAGCTAACCCGGACAAGCCGGTTGAAGCACAGCGGAAATCCCGATTTATCGGGGAATCAAAAAGATCTCTCGCAAAGGCGCAAAGCTCGCAAAGAAAAACAATAAAAAGAGTCTATGGAGTAAAATATGTCTCCTGAAACAGATCCAGTCGCAGCCGAAAAATACATTAAAGAAAAACCAGAGAAAACATCAGACCAAAAAGGCTTTGATGGAATTTGGAAAATCGTTCTTAGCGTGGTTGCCGTAACGTTTGTCTTGTTTCATATCTATACCGGCTTTGCCGGGCCGCTTCCTAATCTGGAGCAAAGAGCGGTGCACGTCGGCTTTGCATTAATTCTTACTTTTTCTCTTATGAGATCTTCAAGAAAAAAAGGAGATGGTTTGTGGCATTCAGTATTTCTTGGTATAGACATTATCTTTATTATAATGACTATTATCTCGTGTGGTTATATCCTTTTTAACTATAACTGGATAATGGAGCATGCAGCTGAATCAACCAATATACAACTTTTCCTTGGAACAGTGGCACTTATTCTTGCATTGGAGGCAGGACGAAGAACCATAGGAATAACCTTTCCAATCCTAACCCTGTTTTTTCTTCTTTACGCACTCTTTGGTCAATACATTCCGGATATCCCATTAATAGGGGACTATCTTTCTTATTGGGGCCATAGAGGTTTTAGCATGAAACACATTATTCAAGTTATGTATCTAAGTGATAAAGGGCTCTGGGGATTTGTAACAGGGGTATCTTCCACAATTGTTGCTATATTTATCATATTTGGCGGGTTTCTGCTTTCTACCGGCGCCGGTAATACATTTATGGATTTAGCGCTCCGGCTCACAGGAAATTTTTTTGGGGGAGCTGCAAAGGTTTCAGTGGTGGTGAGTGCATTTTTTGGAATGCTTTCAGGCTCTGCAGTGGCAAATACCGCCACAACAGGAAATTTTACAATTCCCCTGATGAAAAAGATGAATTACGGCAATGAATTCTCCGCAGGTGTTGAAGCCACGGCATCTGCAGGCGGGCAAATAACTCCGCCAATCATGGGCTCCGCCGCCTTTCTAATGGCGGAGCTTCTTGAAATACCTTACATTGAAGTAGCAGCATGCGCAATTATACCTGCCTATTTATTTTTTACATCCGTATTTTTTGCAATACATTTTGAAAGCGCCAGGCGCAATCTTGGAAGAGTTCCAGAAAGTTATATCAAGCCCATTAGCAAAATACTAAGGCCGTCTCGCTCTATACCACTATTAATACCTGTTATACTTCTAATGACATTGCTGGTGCAGGGACGTACACCGGAAACATCTGCTTTTTGGGCAATTGCCATTCTTTCAATTCTCTATATATTTTCCACCTTTAAATTATCTGAAATAAAAAAAAGATTTTATAATCTGATAGCAGGCATGAATACGGTCGGTAGATCACTTATAAAAGTTGTTCCCCTTCTTGTTTGTGCAAATATAATTGTTTCCCTTATTACTTTAACAGGCATTGGGGTAAATGTTTCTGAAATTATAATAGGCCTTAGCGGTAGTCACATATACCTCGCATTAGGGCTTGCTGCAATAGTAGCGCTTATACTGGGCATGGGAGTTCCGACTCCAGCGGCATATCTTCTGGGTGCGGCTGTTGTTGCGCCATCACTTATACAAATGGGGTTTGAGCCTCTTGCATCCCATATGTTTGTCCTCTATTTTGCAATTCTATCAGTTCTTACTCCACCTGTTTGCCCTGGTGTATATGTAGCGGCGGGTATTGCAGATGCAGACTGGCTAAAAACTGCTTGGATAGCCGTACGGCTTGCTATTGTGAAGTACATCCTGCCCTTTATGTTTATTTTAAACACCTCCTTATTATTGCATGGATCAATATCACAAATAATTTGGTCCGTTATAGCTGCAACAGTAGGTGTCTATATGATTGCTGCAGGAACTATGGGCTATTTAGTAAAAAATCTTGGGATAGTTATGCGGATTACATTAGTTGCAGGGGCATTGCTTTGTTTTAGTAATGACATAGTAAGGATAGGTATAGGAGTAATTTTTGGTGTTTGTGTATTTATATACCAAAAAAGGATATCCCGTAAATTTTAACTTCAGACCTCGTAATTTAAAGCGTATAATGGAGTAATATTTTGGACACAAACCTCTATTTCCAACCCGGGAGTTGGGTTAAAAGGTTCACTCCGCCACAAGAACGGCGGATAAAGGTTCAGAGGTTTAGCTCCCTTGCCATTAAACTAATGGAATCAATAACTAAGGGAAACATCGCGAAGCAGTTAACCCTGAACTTTGAATCCCGCTTTCAGCGGGAAACCCTGAACCCAGACCGAGCTGATGTCAAATTGATTTGCAATCCTGTGGGATATAGATCTACAGTCATTTGTATAATGTGAATGACGAGGTCTGAAGTTTAATTTTTTCAAGGTAATTTTTATGCAAAAAAACCAAATAAAAACCGTTGATTTAATAGTAAGCATCTCAGATATAGATCTGAGGCCCGACGGACCTTTCCGTATGAGTTTTGACTTTAATCTTGAGAAGTTAAAGATGTCTATTGCCAAATATGGTATTTTAAACCCACCATATATTGTAAAAAATTTGGATGATTCTTTTTCCGTAGTTGCAGGCTATAAAAGATTGTTGGGTGCAAAGGAACTGGGATGGGAAAGTGCGGAATGTAAGCTGTTGCCGGAAGATTTTCCCCTGCTTGATGCCCTAATGCTTAATTTAGATGACAATCTTTTGCACCGTAAGTTAAATATCATTGAAAAGGCAATGGTAATTGAGAAGATGCTTCCTTTTTTAAAAAAAGATAAAATTATAACCGATTACCTGGCACTTCTTGATATTCCGGCAAATAAACAAAACCTTGAATTGTATTTAAGATTAAGTGAGTTAGATGAACAGATTAAAGTATCTATTGCAAAAGAAATACTATCCCTGAGGGTTGCAGATTTAATGCAAAATATTGACAGAGAGCATCGGCTGAGTATTAACGATTTAATTATATCTTTAAAGTTTAGCTTTAATCAGCAATTACAACTATTTCAATATTTAACGGAAATTTCCAGCAGGGAAGGGCGGTCAATAAAAAATATTTTAAATGGCAGCGAAATCAATAAAATCTTAACGGATAAAAAAACGAATGCACCCCAAAAGGGAAAAGCAATAACAACGGCTTTAAAGAAAAGAAGGTTTCCATCACTTTCAGAGGCGGAAATGGCGTTTAAAAGGGGCTTATCCCGCCTTTCTCTCCCGTCAGGCGTTAACATCATACCTCCTGCCTTTTTTGAAGGTGTTAATTACAAGCTTGAAATAGTTTTCTCAAATGGCAAAGAACTTACAGGTAAACTTAACAATTTAAATAGTTTATCAGGATTAATTGAAGTAACTGAGTTCTGGAAGGGCAGGGGAAATAGTTGAGGAAATTCAGTATCAATAGAATTTTAACTGAAGATAAAGCAGAATACGATTCTATGTCGAGAAATATATATAAAAGGCTTCCTGGTATTGAAAATTTCATGGTGAAACAGAATGACCTTGCCCTTGAAGAAAACCTCGACGTAATGGACAAGGAATCCCTAAGACTCATCCATTTTAATGGAGAATTCCTGAAGCCGTGCCCAGGCACAAGGAGATATATCTGCTGCGGTTATCAAATCTTGAACATTGGTATTAATTGCCCAATGGATTGTAGCTATTGTTTTTTGCAGTCCTATATCAATCAACCATCATTGAGAATTTTTACCAACCTAAAAGAAAAAATAAGAAGTATAGGTCAATTTATAGATGACAATCCCCAAAATATTTTCAGAATTGGCACAGGGGAGTTTACAGACAGCCTTGCCCTTGACTATATTACAGGATGGACGGATTTTCTGCTTCCCTTTTTCTCCACAAGAAACAACACGATTTTGGAGCTGAAAACAAAGACCACGTTTGTAAAGAATATCCTAAAGAGTGATTACAGAAAGGGAATAGTAATGGCATGGTCATTAAATACACCACGGATAGTGGGGAATGAGGAATTGATGACCGCCAAAATAAAGAACAGGATACTTGCAGCAAAGAAATGCCAAGAGGAGGGATTTGTACTGGCATTTCATTTTGACCCGCTAATATATTATGATGGTTGGGAGGATGAGTATGAAGAGGTAGTTGAAATGCTTGAAAAATATATTAAGCCTGAGTCTATTATATGGATAAGCATGGGATCATTCAGATATATGCCTCAACTAAAATGGGATATTAAGAGAAGATTTCCTAACACGGAAATATTTAACGGGGAATTTGTGTCGGGGCTGGATGGAAAAATGAGGTATTTTAAACCCATTAGAGTTGAGATGTACTCTAAGTTATCAGAAAGATTAAGCAAATGGCACAATGACTTAGGAATTTATCTCTGCATGGAAAGTGACGATGTCTGGAGGCAATCATTCGGCTGGTCTCCTGAAAACACCAAGAACCTTTCTGACTACCTGGATAACAGGGTCAGGTTATTATCTGTGCGGTCAAATTAAGCTTGCATTATATGTGAATTTTTGCATAATAAATTGGCCATAGATACAAACAAATATACTGTTGCATAAACCGTTAATTTTTATAATAAGAATAGGAGGAATTATGGAAATAAAAAAAATAGGCATCATTGGGGCAGGAACAATGGGTAATGGTATTGCCCAGTTAGCTGCACAAATTGGATGTGATGTTGTAATGAGAGATGTTGAAATGAGGTTTGTGGAAGGGGGCCTGAAAAAAATTGATGGTTTTCTTTCAAGGAGTGTGGAAAAAGGGAAGATTGAGCAACAAGAAAAAGATGCTGTTATGGGACGAATAAAGGGCACCACGGATATGGCTGACCTGAAGGATGTTGATTTTGTCGTGGAGGCCGTTATTGAGGACTTAGATTTGAAAAAAAGTGTATTTGGGGAATTAGACGGATTATGTAAATCCGATGTTATTCTGGCCACAAACACCTCATCAATGTCAATAACAGAAATAGCAGCAAGCACGGGCAGGCCCGACAAGATATGCGGGATGCATTTTTTTAACCCTGTTCCGCTAATGAAATTAGTTGAAATTATAAGGGGCTATTCTACAAGCGATGAAACCATAAAAGCAACAACTGAATTGGCACAGAAGATGGGGAAGCTAACGGTAGAGGTAAAAAAGGACTCCCCGGGCTTTATAGTAAACAGGATAATGATCCCACATATGATTGAGGCTATAAAAATTGTTGAAGAAGGTATTGCATCTATTGAGGATGTGGATAAAGCGGTAAAGAATGGCCTTAATTATCCTATGGGACCATTTGAGTTAATGGATTTAACAGGTATTGACATAGCATATTTTGTAAGTGAGTATTTTTATAAGGAGCTCAACAAGGAAAGTAAGTGGGCTTCCCCAAACCTGCTAAAGACAATGGTGAGGGCAGGAAAGTTAGGCAAAAAAACCGGCAGTGGATGGTATGAGTAAGATGTGAGGTAAACAGGCAGAAGACTGAAGGCTAAGAGGTTTAAACCATCATTAATCACTTGCCTGTGCTTGCATTCACATAGACGGGTGCTCTGTGAAGACAGCCGAGGTTAAAATATTCCAATTAATTATAATTAAGGGAGACGTAATAGTCTCCCTTAATTATTCAAGAAATATTATTTTTTATTTTTATGACGCATAGATTTCAATAATTTTCTGTACTTATGTTTTTTTATTTTTTTTCTTCTCTTTTTAACAACGCTGCTCATAGAATTGAAAACCTCCGTAAAGTTTAATAGGAATTGGGGATCATGGTATATAAAAGGATTAAAGTCAACTTATTTTTTGATTTTAAATAACTAAATTGTTATATTTTTAACAGGTTTACATAATATATATTATCAGACACAAAATTTAGGTGAAATTTAATTGCCATTATTTCTCATTTTTTGCCTTGTATAGATTCTCATCAGCCATTGCTATAAAATTTTTTACATCCATCTCCTTCATGTATGTTGAAATTCCGACACTCGCCGTTATTTCGCACCCTTTTTCAAAACCTTTTTCAAGTCTATTCCTTATGTATTTTGCAGTATTTTCATCTGCATCAACTAAAATAACGGCAAACTCATCTCCTCCATATCTAAATGCTATATCAACATTCTCTCTTATATGTGAAAGAATTACTTTACCAGCCTTGGTTAGCATTTTGTCACCAGCGAGGTGGCCATAGCTGTCATTATATTTTTTGAATTTATCCAAATCCAGAAGGACAAGTGATAAAGGACGATTTTGGCGTTTTGCCCTTTTAACCTCTTCTTTGAGTTTATAATTAAAATGTCTCTGATTGAAGAGCCTTGTAAGACTGTCGGTGATTGATAATCTGGCTAATTCTTCTTTAATATCTCTCTCAATGGTAATCCTTTTTATCTTAGCCTCAATTTCGTCTATTTTAAATGGTTTAGCCAAAAAATCATTGGCTCCGGCATTTACCACGTCCATGTAAGTAAAACTCTTATCATGACCGGTCATGGTGATTATGCTTATGTTATATTTTTCTTTTCTAACTGTTTTTATTAATTCGAGTCCATCTAATTCCGGCATATTTATGTCAGTAAGAAGGAATGTATAAAAATTTTTTCTGATTTTATTTAATGCAATTTTACCATTTTCAGCGGTATCTGTGTTAAAACCTACCGCTGATAATAATTCAGTTAAAGATTCCCGAATAATGGCCTCATCATCAACGATTAAAATATATTCTTTAGAATACTCTTGGTTTTTTTTCATTTTTTTTATTCTGTCTTATCAATTAGCTCACCTAATAGAGAGTTTTGAAAACCTTTAGTGATTTTTACTGTTACTAATTTACCTGCAAGATCAATTTTTGAATGAAAATTAACTACCTTGTTTCCTAACGTTCTTCCCTGTAGCTGAGTATAACCCTTTTTTGCCGGTCCCTCTACCAGAATTTCCTGTGTTGTCTCTTCAAGCGCTTTGTTTTTTGATAAGGTTATTTCTCTTTGCATATCCTGAAGTATTGACAGACGCTTCTGTTTCTCCTGAGTCCCCACTTTTTCAGGTAAATGTATTGCCTTGGTTCCTGGTCTCTCCGAATACTTAAAAGAGAATAGATTTTCAAATTTTACATCTTCTACCAATCTTAGTGTATCTTCAAAATCTTTTACGTCTTCACCGGGAAAGCCTACTATAACATCGCTTGTAATGGCTATATCAGGCCTTATCTCCCTTAAACGCCTTATTAGGTCAATATAATTATCTCTTGTATACCTCCTTTTCATAAGCTTAAGTATATTATTTGACCCTGATTGGAACGGCAGGTGAATTTGCGGGCAAAGACTTCTGAGTTTGCCAAAGGAGGTTATTAGTTCATCAGATAGATCCTTTGGGTGGGAGGTCACAAAGCGCAGCCTTTCCAGGCCTTCAATTTTATCAAGCTCTTTAAGTAGTTCAGGAAACGTTGGTTTTCCATTGTTTTTAACATTATATGAATTTACATTTTGCCCTATAAGGGTAATTTCTTTTATCCCCTGACCTATTAAGTAATTGGCTTCACTAATTATTTTTCCGGCAGGCACACTTGATTCCCTGCCCCTGACAAAAGGAACAATGCAGTAAGAACAAAAATTATCACATCCCTCCATTATTTTCAAAAAGCTGCTCACCCTCCCCTTTGAATATCCATTATGTTTAGAAAAAAACATTAGGGTATCGGTAAGATCAGAGGAGAAGATTTTTCCACCGCCATCCTCTATTTTAGAGATGAATTCATCTATGTGATAGATGTTTCGTGGGCCTAAAATAAGATCAAGGAAAGTAAACCTTTTTAAAAGATTTGCCCCTTTTTCCTGGGCTACACAGCCGATGACACCTGTAATAATATCCGGCTTTTTTTTCTTCAAAGATGATAGCCGGCCAATGACACTTAGCGCCTTCTCCTCGGCCTTTTCCCTAACAGCGCATGTATTAACAAGTACGATATGGGCATTATTCAAATCAAATGTTTGCTTATAGCCTTTATTCAACAAAATTTTGCTGATGGTGTCGGAATCATGCATATTCATCTGGCACCCGAAGGTTTTTATGTAAAATGACTGGACCAAATTACTTATCCTGCCCTGCTTTACCATTGATAATGATTTTTTTTACCTCGCCTATTTTTATAGAAAAGAGGCCATAAGAAAGCTTGCCATAGAAAATACCATCCTCATCCATTTTTAACTCTACTTCAGCCCCTTTTTTCATAATAACGGTTGCGAATTGATTGCTGCCTTTTTTAATAAAATTTATACATTGTATATTGGTAAATGGTATGGAAATAAAACCTCCACCACGTTTACCGGATAGAAAGGTTAAACCGTCATGGCTGAAATGAGTAATGTTGGAAGAAACGTCATGCTGGTCAATGATTTTAGCTGAAAAATTATCAGCCGGTTCCGGAATTTTATTAGGAATTCCTTCATCAAATGATCCCATGCCCAATAATGAAAATGTAAAAATAACGGCTAACAAAATGCCTATGGCCTTGCTAAATATGTTTTTCTTTACTGACATGAATATTTTCCTCCTCCTTAAGATACTTAATAAGCGAAAGGATTTCTTTCCTGCAATCAGGGACTACGGATATTTCTATCTTTCCATCGGCTGGATCAATAGTTCTTACATTGGCCATGCCATCATAAGATTCTATTATCCATTGAAAATAACATATTTCTTTTCTTGGTATGCATAAGGTAATTTTATTAGTTTCCATTACCATAGGAAGACTCTCCCCATTTAAGTTTTGTCCTTAAGATTTGAAAATAGTCTTGGCTTGGGGATTTGATTAGTTTTAATTTTTTATTTGATTTTGAAACAATCAACCGATCTTTATGCATAAAATCAAAACCAACCTGACCATCAAATGTAAGAGTAACTTCCTCACTGTTTTCACCAACTGTAATCTCAATTGTTGATGTATCAGGAAGGATTATAGGCCTGTGGGCTAAGGTGAATGGACATATCGGCGTCAAGATAAATGCCTCTAAATTTGGGTAGAGTATAGGGCCTCCAGCCGAGAGATTATAACCTGTTGAACCTGTAGGGGATGAAATAATAAGTCCGTCTGCTTTGAATGTGGTGAGAAAGGCACCGTTTATAGATACACTCAGGTCAATAATCCTTGCCAGTGCCGCCTTGTTTATAACCACATCATTTAAAACTGAAAATACACATTTCTCCTCATCCCCCCTCAGTACCCTTGTCTCAAGCATGAGTCTGTTTTCAAATATTAATGTCTCTCCTTCGATAATTTTTTTTATATCCTTATAAAGATTTTTTAACGGCACCTCTGTTATAAAGCCTAACCCTCCAAGATTGATACCTAAAATCGGAAGACCATATCGTCCAATCTTCCGTGCAGCGCCAAGTAAAGTTCCATCTCCACCTAATACAATCACCAAGTCTACACTTTCCGGAATACTGGTCTCTTCCTCAAGACATTGGCTTAGAAGGGCCTTGGACGCCATCTCCTCTGTAAAAACATTTACACCCATTGTCTCAAACCATTCCTTTAGACGCTGACATTCCATTCTTGCCGGTTCAAAGTCATGTTTAAAAATAATTCCTACAGATTTAAGTTGGACCGTCATTATTGTTTTACCGCTTTTTATTATTAATTAACACATTAAACCTTCAGCTTAGCTGATGGTCCAAGTTACGCTCCAGCGGGACATGGAGGTAGATGAGAGAATAGTTTTCACCACCCGCTTTGCCTTCCTCCGGCAGTTTCGCTTGAGACACCGAGGGCACAGAGAGATTATAATTTTTCTACAATCGGGAGACGGCGATTGGAGAAAAGTATGCCATCAATAAAGGTTATATTTAATGATCCTATGACTAACAGTATTATACGTACAATATCAGCTGTTCTATACAGTGATTTATGTTTTTGATTTTCCGTCTTCTCCCGGAAAATCAAATTAACAAGTTCTCCCACCGGGGCGTAGGCCCCTATGGGCCGGAGGCTGTGATCTCTGTGTCTCTGTGCTTGCCCGCCTATCTTTGTGGCGGGGTGAGATCAAAAACAGATCATTTTAGGATCGAAACCAGGCCACCCTTTTTAGAGGTGGTTATTAACTGTTGCTGAGAGTGATTATCCGGATACTTAAAAGTCTCAATAGTCTCGTCCTGATTTATTCCGGTTAAGCCTTGGTCACTTCAAATCACTTTGTCGCTTAGATTTTAAAGTTTACCTTGTTTCCTTGCCGATTACAAACCATTCATCTGTTAAATCTGATGTTGTATCAACAATGAGGTGCATAATACGCAGAGATGGATACAAGTTTTTCAATTCATCTAAATTAACTGATTGAAACTTTTTTTTGTTATTTAAATAGGCCTGCTCAGTAAGGGCGTTTGATTCATAGTGTTCTTTTGTCCTCTCTGATATTCTTCTCAAGGATACCTCTTTTGGACATTGAGTTTCTTGGATAACGAAATTTTTGCTATGTTTTGCAGCTACCTTGGCAGCCCTTTTTCTGAGTGACTGTGTTATAAAGGTGGCATCTAAAATTATCCCCCCACCTTTACCTGCAAGAGCATCGGCCATTAAAAACATTTCATCATAAACAAGCTCCCTTTTTTCCATATTCGAGGCGACCTTTTCGTCAAAGATGTCTTCATTTTTTAGCACTTCAAGCCTGATCAAATCTGTTCTTAATATTTCAAAACCCTTTAATTCAGATATTACCTCAGTAGTTTCTGTTTTATAAGACGCAGGCAGACCACATGCTATAAGTAAGGTATCCGAATTTAATTCGTTTTGCATAAAATTTACAAAATTTTCTCTCATAATTGACCCATTCTCCCAATAAGTAGGCAGT
>Ga0307990_1001203_pt1 | contig 22025 bp, 16 predicted proteins | sample EllFjometagen129_FD_203168 | JGI IMG/M metagenome (GOLD analysis project Ga0307990, IMG submission 203168) | Marine microbial communities from Ellis Fjord, Antarctic Ocean - #129 | ecosystem: Environmental > Aquatic > Marine > Unclassified | place: Southern Ocean | collected 2014-10-08
TCTGCACCGTACCATAGTCTAAAAGACTTATTTAATTTCTACTATTGTAGATCAACAACAAGGAGTGCCGATTCCTGCGTGTCTAAAAGACTTATTTAATTTCTACTATTGTAGATCATTATCGCCTCTGTCGCCACCGTTATTGTCTAAAAGACTTATTTAATTTCTACTATTGTAGATAAAGGCGTTGACAAGCCAGTTACATTCCCTGTCTAAAAGACTTATTTAATTTCTACTATTGTAGATAGAGCTTCATGTTTTAAGATATCATTTTGTCTAAAAGACTTATTTAATTTCTACTATTGTAGATTATCTTTGTGGTAAAATTATAAAGTATAAAAGGGAACTTTTAAATATTGTATTTTTTGAAACCGCAAAAAGCGCTAATATTTTTTGTAAAGAACGCAAAGAAATAAAAATCAATACATCGCGTACTTTGCAATTTTTTTGCGACCTTTGCGGTTAAATTATTATTTGGATTTTTAGAAGTGCACAAAAATGTAAATAACTAAAAAAAAATAATTACGAAAAAAAATAAACGTATGAAAAAAATTATAATTAAAACATTAGTTGTTTTTATTGCTGTTTTTGGAATTATTAACATTAAACTTTTAAAAGCACAAGAAAGTCATCAAAATATAACATTAACTGATATATGGGCAAGTGCTACATTTTATCCAAATATGCCAAAAGACGTATATCACATGAACGATGGCAAGCACTATTGCATACTTGAAAACAGAATAATGTTAAACGAATATTCATATAAAGATGACAAAAATCCAAAAACAATTATCCGCACAAGTAAATTAATTCCCAAAGGAAAAGATAAAGGCATTCCTTTTGATGATTATAAATTTAATGCTCACGAATCTAAAATCCTTATTGCTACCAATCAGGAACCAATATACAGGCACTCAACTCATGCAACATATTATATATTTGATATAAAAACCGGAAAACTTACACTTTTATCTGATACAGGCAAACAAGGTCTGGCAACTTTTTCGCCTGATGGCTTTAATGTTGCTTTTATCCGTAACAATAACTTGTTTGTTAAAAATATTAAAAATAATGTTGAAAATCAAATTACTAATGATGGCTTATATAATAATATTATAAACGGCTCTCCTGATTGGGTTTATGAAGAAGAATTTGGCTTTACAAAAGCTTTCTTCTGGTCACCTGACGGCTCAAAAATTGCTTTTTATAAATTTGATGAAAGTAAAGTAAAAGAATTTTTCTTAACAGAATATAATAACCTTTATCCTGAAGAATATAAATATAAATATCCTAAAGCAGGAGAAGATAATTCTATTGTAAGCATTTATGTATATAATATAGAATCAAAAACTACAAAAAAAATGGATATTGGTAAAGAAACCAATCAATATATTCCAAGAATTAAATGGACACAGGACTCTAATGTGCTTTCTATACAGAGGATGAACCGCCTGCAAAACAAACTTGAAATACTACTGGCTGATGCCAATACAGGAAATTTTAAAGTTGTATATACTGAAAAAAATAAATATTATATTGATATAACTGATAATCTTACTTTTTTGAAAGACAACAAACATTTTATTTTTACCAATGAAACCAATGGATATAATCACATTTATCTTTATTATATAAACGGAAAACTTATTCGCCAACTTACAAAAGGAAACTGGGAAGTAGAAAAAATAAAAGGTGTTGATAATAAAAATGAAATAATATATTATATATCATCTGAAACATCACCTGTTAACAGAGATTTGTATGCAATAAAACTTGACGGAACAGATAAAGTTAAACTCTCAACAAAACAAGGCACCAATAAAGTAAGTTTTAGCAAAGGATATAAATATTATATCAATACATTTTCTGATGCAAATACGCCACCATATATAACTGTTAATGCTACTGATGGCAAAAAAATCAGAGTATTAGAAGACAATGCTCATATAATTAAAGCAACAAAAAATTATGGATTTACTAAAAAAGAATTCTTTAGTTTTAAAACATCAGATACCGTTGAATTAAATGCATGGATGATAAAACCACCAAATTTTGACTCAACAAAAAAATATCCTGTGTTTATGTATGTATATGGTGGTCCGGGATCTCAAACAGTAAAAAATGACTGGGGATACTTTGATTTTGCTTGGTTTCAAATGCTTGCACAAAAGGGTTATATCACCGTATCTGTTGATAACAGAGGAACAGGAGCCAGAGGCGAAGAATTTGAAAAATGCACATATATGGAACTTGGAAAACTTGAAACCATTGACCAAATTGAATCTGCTAAATATTTAGGAAATCTGAACTATATAGATTCCAACAGAATAGGAATATTCGGATGGAGCTACGGCGGATATATGTCAATTTTATGTATGACAAAAGGTGCTGACTACTTTAAATCAGCAATAGCTGTTGCACCCGTAACCAACTGGAGATATTATGATAACATATATACTGAACGATTTATGAGAACACCACAAGAAAATCCTAATGGTTATGATGATAATTCACCTATTAACTATGTAAAAAAATTAAAAGGTAAATTATTACTAATACACGGGACAGCCGATGATAATGTTCATCTGCAAAATTCAATGGAACTAATAAATTCTCTCGTTAATGCTAACAAACAATTTGAAATGCAATTATATCCAAACAAAAATCATGGTATCTATGGTGGATATACAAGATTACATCTATATACAAAAATGACTGATTTTATACTAAAAAATTTATAATATTATTTTTGTAAACAAAAATAATATTTATATCTTTGCATTTTTTTAATTTTACTTACTAAATAATTAATTCGCAAAAAAACAAATATTATATGATTATTGTATCAATAAAAGAAGGTGAAAACATAGAAAAATCATTAAAGAAATTTAAAAAAAAATTTGAAAAAACTGGAGTATTAAAAGAACTAAGAGCAAGGCAATGTTTCTTAAAACCATCTATTAAAAAAAGAGAACAAAAACTTAAAGCTATCTATGTACAACAAATACATCAGGCAGAGGAAGAATAATAAAAAATTTTAATATTTACTTGTTTTTAATATTTGAAGAAGTTTTTTTCTTATCCATTACTACCAAAATAAATTTATATATTTTAAATATTTTTAAAATTATTTTTTTATAAGCCAACTTTTCTGAAACAAATTTTAATAATGATTAAAGAAGCCAAAGAAAAATTTATTCAATATATAAAATTTGAAAAACGATATTCTAAATATACATTGACTGCTTACAAAAAAGATTTATCCCAATTTTTATTCTTTGTAGAAAAAAATTATAACATTTTTAATATTAAAAATGTTGACCACTTAATGATTCGCTCATGGCTAGCATATTTAATGGGTAATTCTATATCTACAAGAACTATTAATAGAAAAATATCTACACTTAAATCATTTTATAGATATTTGATTAAAGAAAGTATAGTTAAAAAAAATCCAATGGATAAAATTATTTCCCCAAAAACATATAAAAAATTACCTAATTTTATAGAAAAGAATAAAATGGATTTGTTATTTTGCCAAACTGACTTTGGCAAAGGTTTCTTAGCTGCAAGAGACAAATTAATATTAGAAATGTTTTATGCAACAGGTATGCGATTATCAGAATTAGTTAACATTCACCAATCAGATGTAGATACATATAATTATACAATTAAAGTATTAGGAAAAAGAAACAAAGAACGAATTATTCCATTTAGCAATAGATTAAATATTTTAATTATAACTTATATAAAAGCAAAACAAGAAATTATAAATAACAAAGAAAAAAATAATTATTTCTTTGTTACTGAAAAAGGAAAAAAAATCTATACAAAACTTGTATATCGTATAGTAAATCATTATCTCAATCAGATTACAACTTTAGATAAAAAAAGTCCACATGTATTACGTCATACATTTGCCACACACATGCTAAATAATGGAGCTGATTTGAATGCAATAAAAGAATTATTAGGACATTCAAACTTAGCATCTACTCAAATATATACACATAATACTATTGAAAAACTAATAAATGTTTACAAACAAGCACATCCTAAATCATAATAAATATTTAATAAAAAAATAACTAAAATAAATTAATCAAAACAAAAATTAACCATTATGAACATTAACATTAACTCTATACATTTTAAAATAGACAAAAAATTAGAGACTTTTATAAAAAGAAAAGCTGATAAATTAGTTATTATCTATGATGAAGTTGTGAGTAGTGAAGTAATTTTACGAATGGTGAATACAGAAACACAAAACAACAAATCAGTAGAAATGAAATTAAAAATTAAGGGTCATAATCTTTTTGCCAAAAAGCAATCTAAAACTTTTGAAGAAGCTACTGATAATGCTGTTGAAGCACTCCGTAAACAATTAATGAAACGAAAGAAAAAAAGCAGGACAAAATAATCACCTAAAATTAAGTTTATTAAAAAAAAACACAATAATTTTTGTTTAATTATAATATATTTTCTAAATTTGCCATTTTTTAAAAACAAATGCATTATTTTATATATTAAAAAATAATGCCGATGTAGCTCAGTTGGTCAGAGCAGCTGATTTGTAATCAGCTGGTCGGGGGTTCGAATCCCTCCATCGGCTCATCTTTTAAATTTTTATAAGGGGAGATTCCAGAGTGGTTAAATGGGGCAGACTGTAAATCTGTTGGCTAAGCCTTCGAAGGTTCGAATCCTCCTCTCCCCACAAAAAAGCGGAAGTAGCTCATATGGTAGAGCGACAGCCTTCCAAGCTGTAGGTGGCCGGTTCGAGCCCGGTTTTCCGCTCTATATATAAAAGCCGATGTAGCTCAATTGGTAGAGCGCGTCCTTGGTAAGGACGAGGTAACGGGTTCAATACCCGTCATTGGCTCTGATATATAATAATTAACTAGAATCTTTAATAAATATAAAAATTATATAATATGGCAAAAAAAGAACAATTTGATCGTTCCAAACCTCATGTTAATATTGGAACTATAGGTCATATAGACCATGGGAAAACCACTTTAACTTCTGCAATCACTACGATACTTTCAAAAGAAGGTCTATGTGAATTCGCATCTTTTGATTCAATAGATAATGCTCCTGAAGAAAAAGAAAGAGGTATTACTATTAATACAGCTCATATAGAATATTCAACTTCAAAAAGACACTATGCACATGTAGATTGTCCCGGACATGCTGACTATGTTAAAAATATGGTTACAGGTGCCGCGCAAATGGATGGCGCAATATTGGTAGTAGCTGCTACTGATGGTCCTATGCCTCAAACACGTGAACATATACTATTGGCACGTCAGGTTGGTGTGCCTAAAATTGTAGTGTTTATGAATAAAATTGATATGGTTGATGACCCTGAATTATTAGACCTTGTTGAAATGGAAACAAGAGAGTTGCTAAGCTTCTATGGATATGACGGCGATAACGCACCTATTATTAGAGGGTCAGCTCTTAATGCTTTAAACGGAGATAAAAAATCTGAAGAAGCTGTATTGAAACTGTTAGATGCTGTTGATGAATATATCCCTATACCTGTCCGTGAAGTAGATAAAGATTTTTTAATGCCTATTGAAGATATATTCTCTATAACAGGACGCGGAACTGTTGCAACAGGAAGAATCGAAACTGGTGTTATTAAGATTAGTGACGCTGTTGATATTATTGGAATGGGAGCTCATAAACTAAAATCTGTAGTTACAGGAGTTGAAATGTTTAGAAAAATCCTTGACAGAGGAGAAGCCGGAGATAATGCGGGACTCTTATTAAGAGGTATTGCTAAAGACCAAATTAGCAGAGGAATGGTCATTGCAAAACCAGGATCTGTTACTCCACATGATCATTTTAAAGGCGAAGTTTATGTCTTAAAAAAAGAAGAAGGTGGACGACATACACCATTCCATACTAAATACCGCCCACAGTTTTACTTTAGAACAACTGACGTAACAGGAGAAATTGCTTTACCTAAAGGTATTGAAATGGTAATGCCAGGCGACCATATTACTATTGATGTTAAACTCATCGCTAATATAGCAATGAATAAAGGATTAAGATTTGCTATACGTGAAGGAGGAAGAACCGTAGGTGCCGGACAAGTAATAGAATTAATAAATGATTAAAAAAACAAACTAGATAATAATAAAAAATAGTATCTATTCAGTTTGTAAAAAATGTTAACAACATCATTATAAATATAATATAAAAATATTTATAACTAATACAAATTGCAGACACTAATTAATACTAAAAATTTAATTTTTTATATCTTTACCTCGTTGGATATTTCCTACGGGGTGAATAATTACTAAAAATTATTATATACGGGTGTAGCTCAATTGGTAGAGTAGTGGTCTCCAAAACCATTGGTTGGGAGTTCGAGCCTCTCCTCCCGTGCAAAATATTAAACTAATGAAAAAAGTAATAGCTTATATTAAAGATTGTTATAACGAATTAATACATAAAGTATCATGGCCAACTTGGAAAGAATTACAAAATAGTGCTATGGTTGTATTTATTGCTTCATTAATAATAGCATTTATCATCTATTTAATGGATATATCATTTAGCTCTGTATTAAAACAATTTTATAAACTATTTTAATTTGCCTAAGGCATATTATATTATTATTAAAAATTTATTTTTTATTATAAAGTATTCAAATTAATATGAACGAACAGATAAAAAAATGGTATGTTATTAAGGCAATTACCGGTAAAGAAAAAAAGGTAAAAGAATATATTGAAAATGAAATTAAAGGTTTAAATCTATCAGATTATATTTCTCAAATACTTATACCAACAGAAAAAATTTATCAGATAAGAAAAGGCAAAAAGATAAGTAAAGAAAAAAATTTTTTTCCGGGATATATTCTTATTGAAGCTATACTTACTGGTGAAATACCACATATAATAAAAAATGCTCCTAATGTATTGGGATTTTTAAAATCTTTTAAAGGAGGCGATCCTATTCCTTTACGTCAAGCTGAAATAAATAGAATATTAGGAAGAGTAGATGATTTATCAGAAAACGAAGAAGAAATAGAGACAAAATTTATTATCGGTGAAACAGTTATTGTCATTGACGGACCTTTTAATAACTTTAATGGAATTATTGAAGAAATAAATGAAGAAAAGAAAAAACTTAAAGTAATGGTTAAAATCTTTGGAAGAAAAACTCCTTTAGAACTTAGCTTTATGCAAGTTGAAAGACAACAATAAAAAATTATTTAGATAAATTATAAAAATTATTTTTGAAATATGGCAAAAGAAATTACAGGAATAATCAAACTGCAAATTAGAGGAGGAGCTGCAAACCCTTCTCCACCAATAGGACCTGCTTTAGGAGCCAAAGGCGTTAATATAATGGATTTTTGCAAACAATTTAATGCAAGAACAAAAGACAACGCAGGCAAAGTTATACCCGTTGTTATTACTGTCTATAGAGATAAATCTTTTAACTTTATAATCAAAACTCCACCAGCATCAATACAATTATTGGAATTTGCTAAATTAAAATCAGGTTCATCTGAATCAAACAAAAATAAAGTAGGATCTGTAACATGGGACCAAATTAAAATTATTGCTGAAAACAAAATGAAAGATTTAAATGCTTTTAAAATTGAATCTGCAATGAAAATGATTGCAGGAACCGCAAGAAGTATAGGAATAACTGTTAAAGGAAAATTCCCTTCCAAAAATGATAATTAAACAAAGACAGATAATTATAAATACAAAAAATGACTAAGCTAACAAAAAAAAGAAAAGAATCATTATCAAAATATGATAAAAATAAAATGTATTCATTATCCGATGCAGTCAATATTGTTAAAGAAATAACTAATACTAATTTTGATGCATCTGTTGATGTTGATACACGTTTAGGTGTTGACCCACGAAAAGCTGACCAAATGGTAAGAGGAACCGTAACTTTACCTCATGGAACAGGGAAAAAGAAGAAAGTGCTGGTAATATGTACGCCTGATAAAGAAGAAGAAGCTAAAACAGCAGGAGCAGACTTTGTCGGACTTGATGAATATATAAAAAAAATAAAAGATGGCTGGACAGATATTGATATCGTGATAACTATGCCAACTGTTATGCCAAAAATTGGTGCATTAGGTAGAATATTAGGACCAAGAGGTCTGATGCCTAATCCTAAAACAGGAACCGTTACTATGGATATAGGAAAAGCTGTTACTGATGTTAAACGAGGTAAAATAGATTTTAGAGTAGATAAATTCGGAATAATACATTCTTCTATTGGAAAAGCATCTTTTGATAATAAAAAAATTACTGACAATGCCAGAGAACTGCTAAATACTATAATTAAACTTAAACCTGCCTCATCAAAAGGCACTTATATAAAAAGTATATATATATCAAGTACTATGAGTCCGGAAATTAAAATTGAACCTAAATCAATAACTTTATAAAAATATTATATGCTATGGAAAAAAATGAAAAAAATAAAGTAATTGATTCTTTAACAGAAGATTTATCAAATAATAAAAATATTTATTTAACTGATATATCCGGCTTAAATGTTGAATTAACAAATAAATTAAGAGGACTTTGCTTTAAAAAAAATGTTAATTTAAAAACAGTAAAAAATACTTTGCTTAAAAAAGCTATTAAAAAATCAAATACTGACTTTAAACCATTTTATGATATATTAGAAGGCCCTACATCTGTAATGCTATCAGAAACAGGCAATCTACCTGCAAAAATTATAAAAGAATTTAAAAAAACACAAAAACAAAAAAAACCTGTTATCAAAGGTGCTTATGTAGAAGAAACATTTTATAAAGGAGAAAATCTATTAGAAATATTAACAAATATTAAATCTAAAAATGAAATGGTTGCTGATATTATAGAACTACTTAAATCACCGGCAAAAAATGTTATATCAGCATTACAATCAGGATCTCAAATAATTACAGGAATTATTAAAACTTTATCTGAAAAATCAAAATAAATTATTACAAATCAATTATTTTTAAAACAACTAAAAACAATAATAAAAATGACAGACCTAAAAGATTTTGCAAAACAATTAGTTAATTTATCTGTTAAGGAAGTAAACGAATTATCTAATATCTTAAAAGATGAATATGGTATTGAAGCAACAGCACCTGCTGCTATTGTTACAACATCAGAAAATACCGAAGAAAAAGCAGAGGAAAAAACAGAATTTGATGTTATTATTAAAGCATCCGGACCTTCTAAATTAGCAGTAGTTAAATTGGTTAAACAATTAACTAGCTTAGGACTAAAAGAATCAAAAGAATTAGTGGACTCTGCACCTAGTGCTATAAAAGAAAGCATCCCTAAAGATGAAGCAGAATCTATATTAAAACAATTAGAAGAAGTCGGAGCGGAAGCAGAGATTAAGTAAAGAATATTAAGATAAAATTATCTGTAACTATTTATCCCGTAAAAAATATCCAACGGAGTAAAAGTATCAAAGATTTACCCGGTTGGGTTTTTTATCCAACTGGGGTTATTTAACAATTATACAGATTTTTGGCATTACCTGACTAACAACAAATAACAAGCAACCAGTCCGTCTAAGACAGATTAACAATTTTTATATGTTGAATAGATAAAATTATATTAATAACAATAACAAAGTATTATTTTTTTTTGTATTTCATTTATTTTAATTAATCATTAACTTAAAATCTAAAAATCTTGACTCCAAATAATACCGAAAGAATAAATTTTGCATCTACAAAAATCAAAGCAAAACATCCTGATTTTTTAGACATACAATTAAAATCTTTTCAGGACTTTTTTCAATTAGATACAAATCCTAAAGATAGAAAAAACGAAGGTTTGTTTAAGGTCTTCTCTGAAAACTTTCCTATTTCAGATGTCCGTAATAATTTTACACTTGAATTTTTAAATTACTACATAGACCCACCGAGATATTCTATTAAAGAATGCGTAGAAAGAGGATTGTCTTATAGCGTCCCTCTTAAAGCAAAACTTAAATTGTATTGTAACGACCCTGAACATGAAGATTTTGAAACTGTTGTTCAGGATGTGTATCTGGGAAGAATACCTTATATGACACCTAAAGGTGACTTTGTGATAAATGGCGCTAAAAGAGTGGTAGTATCACAATTACACCGATCTCCCGGTGTATTCTTTGGACAAAGCAGACATGCTAATGGCACACTGCTATACTCAGCAAGAGTAATACCTTATAGAGGATCTTGGATAGAATTTTCAACAGATATCAATAATATAATGTATGCTTATATTGATAGAAAGAAAAAACTACCTGTAACTACTCTCCTTAGAGCTATTGGCTATGAAAGCGACAAAGAAATACTCCAAATTTTTGATTTAGCTGAAGAAGTTAATGTAAATAAATCTAACCTTAAAAAAATTATTGGCAGTAAATTAGCTGCAAGAGTATTAAAATCATGGATTGAAGATTTTGTAGATGAAGATACAGGAGAAGTTGTTTCTATTGAACGTACCGAAGTTATTGTTGACAGAGAAATAATATTAGAATCTAAACTTATTGAACCAATTATAAAATCAGGATCTAAAACTATCCTTATACATAAAAAAGATTCTAATATCTCTGACTTCTCTATAATAAGCAATACATTACAAAAAGATACTACTAACTCTGAAAGAGAAGCTGTTGAATTTATATACCGATTGCTCAGAAGTGCTGAACCACCTGATTATGAAACAGCAAAAGGTGTTATTGATAAATTATTCTTCTCGGAAAAAAGATATGACCTGGGAGAAGTTGGCAGATATAGAATAAATAAAAAACTAAAATCTAAAACACCTATCACCACTAGGGTTCTGACAAGAGAAGACATTATCCTAATTATAAAATATCTTGTTCAACTACTTAATTCGAAAACTAATGTAGATGACATTGACCATCTGAGTAATCGTAGAGTTAGAACTGTAGGAGAACAACTATCTACACAATTTAGTCTCGGATTATCAAGAATGTCACGTACTATCCGTGAAAGAATGAATGTCCGGGATAATGAGGTGTTTAAACCTATTGACCTAATCAACGCAAAAATATTATCATCTGTTGTTAACTCTTTCTTTGGTACAAATTCTCTGTCCCAGTTTATGGACCAAACTAATATCCTGGCCGAAATGACACATAAAAGAAGAATCTCTGCACTGGGAAAAGGAGGACTAACACGCGAAAGAGCAGGATTTGAAGTACGTGATGTCCATTATACACACTACGGACGACTATGTACAATAGAAACACCCGAAGGTCCTAATATAGGTCTAATATCTTCTCTCTGTGTATATGCCAAAATTGATAATTTGGGATTTATTGAAACACCATATAAAAAAATAGTTGAACAAAAAGTTGAACTTGACCAAGACTCTATATATCTTACTGCCGAAGAAGAAGAAAAAAATGTTATAGCTCATGCTAATACACCTATAAATGATGATGGAAGTTTTAAAACAGATAAAATAAGAGCAAGACATTTTGCAGATTACCCTATTGTAAATCCTGAAAAACTTAACTATATTGATGTGGCTCCAAACCAAATTACTTCAATTGCTGCATCACTAATCCCTTTTTTAGAACACGACGATGCCAACCGTGCCTTAATGGGCTCTAATATGATGCGCCAATCTGTCCCTTTATTACGTTCAGAAGCACCTATTGTAGGTACAGGATTAGAATCAGATACAGTTAAAGATTCAAGAGTACTTATCAATGCTGAAAATGATGGAATTGTTGAATATGTTGATGCAAAAAAAATTGTTATAAAATATACCAGAACAGATAAAGAAAATTTAGTAAGTTTTGAAAAAGATATAAAAACATATAAGCTTACTAAATTTACCAGAACAAATCAAGATACTTGTATTAATCTTAATCCTATTGTTAAAAAAGGACAAAAAGTTAAAAAAGGACAAATTTTATGCGAAGGATATGCTACTGAACATGGCGAACTTGCTCTCGGAAAAAATATAAAAGTAGCATTTATGCCTTGGAAAGGTTATAATTTTGAAGATGCTATAGTAATATCTGAAGAAGTCGTTAGAAATGATACCTTTTCTTCTATTCATATAGAAGAACATAGTATGGGAGTTAGAGATACAAAAAGAGGACCAGAAGAATTAACCAATGATATACCAAATGTTAGTGCAGAAGCTACCAAAGACCTTGACGAAAACGGACTGATTAGAATAGGAACAGAGATTCATGAAGGTGATATTCTTATTGGTAAAATAACACCAAAAGGTGAAACAGACCCTACTCCCGAAGAAAAACTGCTAAGAGCAATTTTTGGCGATAAAGCAGGCGATGTTAAAGATGCTTCCTTAAAATCTCCCGCTCACAAAGGAGTTGTTATTGATAAAAAACTGTTCTCCAGAAAAATAAAAGATAGAAAAACAAAAAATAAAGAAAAAGAAATTCTCGAAAAAATTGAACAGGAATATAAAAAATCTATTACAGAACTAAAATCTAAACTAATAGATAAACTATTAGTCCTTGTAAGCGGAAAAACAGCACAGAACATTCGTAACAACTTTAAAGATATTATAATTAATAAAGGAATTAAATTTACTCAAAAAGTATTAATGAGTATTGACTATTCAAACATAAACTCTAACAAATGGACTACTGATAAAAATAAAAATGAGCTAATTAAAATATTACTTCATAATTATAATATTAAAGCAAAAGAATTATTAGGTAAGTATAATCGCAAAAAATTTAATATAACTGTAGGTGATGATTTACCAAACGGTATTTTACAATTGGCTAAAATTTATATAGCAAGCAAACGCAAATTACAAATAGGAGATAAAATGTCAGGACGACATGGAAATAAAGGTATAGTAGCAAAAATTGTAAAAAAAGAAGATATGCCTTTCCTAAAAGATGGAACACCTGTTGATATTGTCCTTAACCCTCTTGGCGTACCTTCCCGTATGAACTTAGGTCAGGTTTTTGAAACAATACTTGGCTGGGCAGGCCAAAAATTAGGACTGAAATTTGCAACACCTATCTTTGACGGAGCATCATTAGATGACATCAATAATTATGTAGAAAAAGCAGAATTACCTAAAAATGGAAAAATATATCTGTATGATGGTGGAACAGGTAATCGTTTTGACCAGCCAGCAACAGTTGGAATAATATATATGTTAAAATTAAATCATATGATAGATGATAAAATACATGCCCGCTCTATTGGACCATATTCATTAATTACTCAACAACCATTAGGCGGAAAAGCACAATTTGGAGGACAAAGGTTTGGAGAAATGGAGGTCTGGGCACTAGAAGCATTTGGAGCATCCAATATCCTGCAAGAAGTACTTACTGTTAAATCCGATGATGTTACAGGTAGAGCCAAAGCTTATGAAGCAATAGTTAAAGGAGGAAATTTCCTGACACCAGGCACACCGGAATCTTTTAAAGTTCTAGTACATGAACTACGCGGATTAGGACTAAATATAACATTTGATTGACCATTATTTTTAGAGTTTGAACTTTGAACCCTGTTAAATATTTACCTGAAGGTAAATTTCACAGGGCAGGTTTTGAACTGGAAACTTGACAAATGACTACAAAATAAAATTATTATTATAATATACACTTAATTTTTTGTTATATGGCATTCAGAAAAAATAATTCTATAAAAAACCAATTTTCTAAAATAACAATAAGCTTAGCTTCTCCTGAAATGATTCTTGAACAATCTTATGGCGAGGTATTAAAACCAGAAACAATTAATTACAGAACATATAAACCGGAAAAAGATGGTTTATTCTGCGAAAGAATTTTCGGACCCACAAGAGATTGGGAATGCTACTGCGGAAAATATAAAGGTATAAGATATAAAGGTATTGTCTGTGATAGATGTGGCGTTGAAGTTACTGAAAAAAAAGTGAGAAGAGAAAGAACAGGACATATTAAACTAGTTGTTCCAGCGGTACATATATGGTTTTTTAGATCTTTACCTAACAAAGTCGGAGCTTTACTTGGATTGAAAACAAAAAAACTTGATTTAATAATATATTATGAAAAATATGTAGTAATCAATCCCGGAATAAAAGCATCAGATGGTATTAAATATTTGGATTTCCTTACAGAAGAAGAATATTTTGATATTATTGACTCTCTGCCTCCCGAAAATCAAAATCTTGATGATGATGACCCTGATAAATTTATTTCCAAAATGGGAGCAGAAGCTTTATATTACCTGCTCTCAAGATTAAATTTAGATGAACTATCCTATACCTTACGTCATAAAGCAAATACTGAGACCTCACAACAACGTAAAAAAGATGCATTAAAACGACTTCAAATTATAGAATCTTTTCGTGATGCTAATACTCGTATTGAAAATCGTCCTGAATGGATGATTGTTAAAGTTATTTCTGTTATACCACCGGATTTAAGACCTCTTGTCCCGTTAGATGGCGGAAGATTTGCTACCTCTGACCTAAATGACCTCTATCGTAGAGTCATTATCAGAAATAACAGATTAAAAAAATTAATGGAAATTAAAGCTCCCGAAGTAATACTTCGTAATGAAAAACGAATGCTACAAGAATCTGTAGATTCTTTATTTGATAACTCCAGAAAATCCAGTGCTGTTAAAGCATCTTCAAACAGACCTTTAAAATCTTTAAGCGATTCTTTGAGAGGAAAAAAAGGACGCTTTCGTCAAAATCTATTAGGAAAAAGAGTAGATTATTCAGGACGCTCTGTTATTATCGTTGGACCTGAATTAAAACTTCATGAATGTGGACTGCCAAAAGAAATGGCATCCGAATTATTCAAACCTTTTATTATTCGTAAACTTTTGGAAAGAGGAATTGTTAAAACAGTTAAATCTGCTAAAAAAATTGTTGATAAAAAAGATCCTATTGTCTGGGATATACTTGAAAATATATTAAAAGGACATCCTGTTTTATTAAATCGTGCTCCTACATTACATAGATTGGGAATTCAAGCTTTTCAACCCAAATTAATAGAAGGTAAAGCTATTCAATTGCACCCTTTGGCTTGTACAGGATTTAATGCTGACTTTGACGGAGACCAGATGGCTGTCCACATACCTCTAAGTAACGCCTCTATCATTGAAGCACAGTTGCTAATGTTATCATCTCATAACATTTTAAACCCTGCAAATGGATCTCCTATTATGGTTCCATCACAAGATATGATATTAGGATTATATTATATGACCAAAGGTCGTAAAAGTGAAAAAGAAAAACCTGTTAAAGGTGAAGGATATAAATTCTATTCCCCTGAAGAAGTTACTATTGCTTATAATGAAAAAAAAGTAGATTTACATGCTTTTATAAAAGTTAGAATAAAAGTAAAAAAAGATGACAAATTAGTTAATAAACTTATTGATACAACTGCCGGAAGAGTGATTTTTAATAATGTAGTCCCTGAAGAATATGGATATATAAACGAATTATTAACAAAAAAAACTTTACGGGATATTATTGGCTCTATTCTAAAAAAAACAGGAACTGAAAAAACTGCTAATTTCCTTGATGATATTAAAAATTTAGGATATAAAATGGCATTTAAAGGAGGATTATCTTTTAATTTAGATGACATTGTTGTTCCTAATATAAAAAAGGACTTAATATCTGAAACAGACAAAGAAGTTGATGAAGTAATGAGTAATTATAATATGGGATTTATTACCAATAATGAAAGATATAATCAAATTATTGATATATGGACACATACAAACTCACAGCTATCACAAAAAGTAATAGATAATTTAGCTAAAGACAGACAAGGATTTAACTCTGTTTTTATGATGCTTGATTCCGGGGCAAGAGGTTCCAGAGAACAAATTCGTCAACTGTCAGGAATGAGAGGACTAATGGCAAAGCCACAAAGATCCGGAGCTTCGGGAGGAGAAATTATTGAAAATCCTATCATTTCAAATTTTATGGAAGGTCTTTCTGTCCTTGAATATTTTATTTCAACTCATGGTGCAAGAAAAGGATTAGCCGATACCGCATTAAAAACTGCAGATGCCGGCTATCTGACCCGTCGTTTGGTTGATGTTGCACAAGACGCTATTATAACAAACGAAGATTGTGGAACTTTAAGAGGTCTTACTGTTACTTATCTTAAAAAAAATGATGAAATTGTAGAAACATTATATGAAAGAATTCTTGGACGAACTTCTCTGCATGATATTTATCATCCGCAAACAGGAGAACTAATTATCAAAGCAGGAGAAGAATTAACAGAAGAAATATGTAAAATTATTGAAAAATCTCCTATAGAATCTGTTGAAATAAGATCTGTTTTAACTTGTGAATCTGAAAAAGGCGTTTGTGCAAAATGTTATGGACGTAATCTTTCAACAGCCAGAATGGTAGAAAAAGGCGAAGCCGTTGGTGTTATTGCAGCACAATCAATAGGCGAACCAGGCACTCAATTAACATTAAGAACTTTCCATGTTGGAGGTACTGCTTCTGCTATTGCTACAGAATCTAAAATAGAATCAAAATATGATGGAATACTTGAAATAGAAGATTTAAGAACTGTTGAATATACTAATTCCGAAGGAAAAACTTATGATATAGTTATAGGCAGATCTGCTGAAATGAAAATTATTGACAGCAACACCGGTATTGGATTAACTAGCACTCATATACCTTATGGGGCTAATTTATACATTAAAGAAAAAACAAAGTTGAAAAAAGGTGATTTAATATGTGATTGGGACCCTTATAATGCTATTATACTATCTGAAATATCAGGACAAATAAAATTTGAAAACATTGTAGAAAATATTTCTTTTAGAATTGAATCTGATGAACAAACAGGATATAACGAAAGAATAATCATTGATAGTCATAATAAAACAATAAACCCTGTAATAAAAATTCTGTCTAAAAAGAAAGATGTATTAAAATCTTATGATATTCCTGTAGGAGCACATATATCAGTAAACGATAATAACAAAATTAAAGCCGGAGAAATATTAATAAAAATCCCAAGAGCTGTTGGCAAATCTACAGATATTACAGGTGGCTTACCAAGAGTTACAGAACTCTTTGAAGCCCGTAATCCTTCTGACCCTGCAACTGTCGCTGAAATTAATGGCATCATATCTTTTGGGAAAAAAATAAAAAGAGGTAATCGTGAGGTAATTATCACTTCTAAAACAGGAGAAGAAAAACATTATCTAATACCTCTTACAAAACAAATATTTGCTCAGGAAAATGATTATGTAAAATCAGGAGCACCTCTTTCAAGTGGAGCTATAACACCTGCAAGTATCCTCGCTATTAAAGGACCAACAAAAGTTCAGGAATATCTTGTTAATGAAATACAAGAAGTATATCGTTTGCAAGGTGTAAAAATTAATGATAAACATTTTGAAGTTATTGTCCGCCAAATGATGCGTAAACTTCTTGTTGAAGACCCCGGAGATACTAAATTCCTTGAACATGAAATTGTTGATAAATTAAATTTTCATAAACAAAACGACTGGATATTTGGTAAAAAAGTAATCATTGATATAGGCGATTCATCAATTTTTAAATTAGGACAAATTATAAGTGCCAGAAAATTAAGAGATGAAAATTCTATACTAAGACGTAAAGACAAAAAACTCGTATCTACCAGAGATACTGTTACTGCTACTTCAAATCAAATATTGCAAGGTATTACCAAAGCATCTTTACAAACAAAAGGTTTTATCTCTGCCGCTTCTTTTCAGGAAACAACTAAGGTCTTAACAAATGCCGCCTGCAATGCCACTTATGACAAATTAGAAGGTCTAAAAGAAAATGTTATTGTAGGACATCTAATACCTGCCGGAACAGGACTTGATGAATACAAAGACATTAAAGTCGGCTCAATGGAAGAATACAAAAAACTTGTTAAAGCAAAAAAAGAAAGAGAAATTCCAAATGATGTACAAATATAAATAATTTTAATAAATAAAAAAAGAAACTATGTCTGAAAAAGAAATAAAAAAAAATGAGCTAAATATAGAAATAAACGATGATGTTGCAAGTGGAATTTATTCCAACCTTGCAATAATAACTCATTCAAATTCTGAATTTATTATTGATTTTATCAGAATAATGCCTAACATACCTAAAGCAAAAGTAAAATCAAGAATAATATTAACACCGCAACATGCTAAACGTTTACTTAAAGCTTTATCAGAAAATATATCTAAATATGAGTCCTTATATGGTGATATTAAAGATGCCGGAGCACATAATAAAATACCTTTAAACTTTGGCGGACCTACAGCACAGGCATAATTCATAATTCGTAATTCATAATTCGTAATTCGTAATTCATAATTCATAATTCGTAATTCGTAATTCATAATTCATAATTCGTAATTCATAATTCGTAATTCGTAATTCGTAATTCGTAATTCATAATTCGTAATTCATAATTCGTAATTCGTAATTCGTAATTCATAATTCGTAATTCATAATTCGTAATTCATAATTCGTAATTCATAATTCGTAATTCGTAATTCGTAATTCATAATTCATAATTCATAATTCGTAATTCGTAATTCATAATTCGTAATTCGTAATTCGTAATTCGTAATTCGTAATTCATAATTCGTAATTCATAATTCATAATTCGTAATTCGTAATTCATAATTCATAATTCGTAATTCGTAATTCGTAATTCATAATTCATAATTCGTAATTCGTAATTCGTAATTCATAATTCATAATTCATAATTCATAATTCGTAATTCGTAATTCATAATTCATAATTCGTAATTCGTAATTCGTAATTCATAATTCATAATTCGTAATTCGTAATTCGTAATTCATAATTCATAATTCATAATTCATAATTCATAATTCGTAATTCGTAATTCATAATTCGTAATTCATAATTCATAATTCATAATTCATAATTCGTAATTCGTAATTCATAATTCGTAATTCGTAATTCGTAATTCATAATTCATAATTCGTAATTCGTAATTCGTAATTCATAATTCGTAATTCGTAATTCGTAATTCGTAATTCATAATTCGTAATTCGTAATTCGTAATTCGTAATTCATAATTCATAATTCGTAATTCGTAATTCGTAATTCGTAATTCGTAATTCGTAATTCGTAATTCGTAATTCGTAATTCGTAATTCGTAATTCGTAATTCGTAATTCGTAATTCGTAATTTTCTTTCATCTTATCAAGCTGAGCACACCGTTTTTTATAATTTCTTTGTCTTGTGTTGTTGTTGCTTTAAACATATAAACATAGTTTCCTGTTGGTTGTTTTTCTCCTTTATATATGCCATTCCAGCCTCTGGATTGTTCATTTGTTTCAAATACCTTTAAGCCCCACTGGTTAAATATTTTTATTTCCATATTTTTTAGCCCGCCTCTAACATATAATATATCATTTTGCCCGTCATTGTTGGGTGTAAATGCTGTGGGGATAAATATATCTGTTTGTTCTGTTTCTGCTGTATCTTCATATAATGTTACTGATACATCATCTATGTAATAATATGATATGTAAGGATTAGTACTTGACATTTCTCCTTCTACAAATAAAGTATCCAGATGTGCATCATCTTTATTAAAACAACCAATAGTAATATATTTTTCTCCGCCATTTGCTGTATAAGTACCGGAAATTTCTGTCCATTTTTTTTTATCAGTAATAAAGTTTCCTTGTAGATTTGATATCTGTGGTATAACAAATAAAGGTGAATGATTAAAAGGATGCCCTATTGCTGTATCTGAAAAAAATATCCCAATATCATATATTGCATAACAAATAGAATCACCTAAACTTACATAAAATTTTACATTATATTTCTTATTTTTATATAATGTATTTGTTAATTTTGTTTGAATATATTCTCTAAAATTATTAACATTCTTGTGAAATGTACAAAAACCCCCATATCCATTTCCTGTCCTTGGATACTGATAACCGATATAGTTTTGTGGCACAGAATGTTCCAAATTAAGAGATTGAGAAATACAGGTATTGAAAAAGTCAGGAGAACCACCAGTTGGACTTTCCCATGGTGGAGTATCTTCTATTCCCTGTTTTTGACAATTACTATATGAACCAATAATAGTTTCAAAGCTTGAATTTGGTGCTAAATTTATCTGAGCAAGTATCTGTAAGTTAATAAATAACAATAATGATAATATAATATATCTTATTTTTTTCAAAATATTTTATTATTAAACTAATGTTTGTTTATTAATTTTATTTAATAATCACTAATTTATCAGAAGCAATAATATTATTATTTAATATAATTTTATAAAAATATATTCCCTGATTTTAAGTTAATATCAATAGTTGAAACATTTATCTTATCAAACTTAGCACACCGTTTTTTATAATTTCTTTGTCTTGTGTTGTTGTTGCTTTAAACATATAAACATAGTTTCCTGTTGGTTGTTTTTCTCCTTTATATATACCATTCCATCCTCTGGATTGTTCATTTGTTTCAAATACCTTTAAGCCCCACTGGTTAAATATTTTTATTTCCATATTTTTTAGCCCGCCTCTAACATATAATATGTCATTTTGCCCGTCATTGTTGGGTGTAAATGCTGTGGGGATAAATATATCTGTTTGTTTATTTGGTTCAACATATCTTATAGTATCACATATACTACCAACTAATGCCCCTAAATTATAATTAGGAAGATTAGGTAAACCACCCGAAAAAATTTTTTTCTTTTCTATATTAAAAGAGTAAGGAATAAAATTACATTTAGAACCTAATGAATCAGGATTATTAATAACACTTAAGCTCTTATTGATTGTATCATGAATATTAGAAGTGCCCTGACAAAAAGATGCCAGATATATTTTTCCATCCGGACCTAATTGATATTGGCCAAAATAAATACTATCAGGAATAGACCAAATTTCAAATTTACTTTGTAATATATCATCAGATGCTACATTAAATTGAAAAATTTTTCTATAATGAAAATCGTAAAAAAAATATGTAACATATAATATATTACCATCTGGTGAAAAAGCACATCCATAATGGAGAATTACAGGGTTATAACTGTCTAAATTTTTCCAATTACTTAATTTACCAGTACATCTGTCAAAATCAAATAAATCTACGACATTAGTTGCTACTATACATAATTTATTCCCCTGTGGATTTACAGATATTTGTCCTCTATCATCTACATATTGGGTCCCTCCGTGCATAGAACCAATATTTTGAGTAAAAGGACCTTCTATTCCATAAGATGTTATTAAATATTTATAAAAAACATCTGAATTAAATTCATGTGTTAATACCCACCAATCTAAGCCATTTCCATGTTTTACCCCAAATAATTGTTCTGTTAATTCAGCCGATGATAATTGTATGTTTTTTTTATCAAAAATAATATCTCCATTACCATTATCCAGATTCATGTTAATTAAAGAATATTTTAAGGTTGAACCCCCACCATAAGGAAGTGTAAAATTTGATAAAGTAAATAAATAATAATAACCGGAATGATTAGGCAAAGGTATTATTAAAGAATTTTGTGTTATAGTATTAATAACATCACAAAAAGAAGGATTTACTGCTAATATACCATTTGGCATAATTTGATGTAATTTGTTCCATACTGTTATTCCATTAGTATAAAACAATAAATTTCCTGCACTGTCACTTATTGTTGCACAGCCTTCTTCTGAGCTTAAATTACCATCTGCAAGTGGGTAGGGAATAACAGAATTAAAATCAATACCTGATGAGTCACAAAAGTACCAAATATTCCTTTCTTTCTGGGCAAAAATATTTATATTAAAAAACACACAAATTATTATTAAAAAATATTTCATTGTTAATTATTTGAAAAAAATAAATTTTAATCTTGATTATGTTTATTTAATAATTACTTGTCAAGTTTCACAAGGTTGTTTATGATAACTTGGATTATTATTTTGCAAAGATAAGACTTTATTTTTAAATATCAATGGATTTTGAAAAAAAATTTCAGGTTTAATTTCAAACCATTT
>Ga0307990_1001204_pt1 | contig 22020 bp, 26 predicted proteins | sample EllFjometagen129_FD_203168 | JGI IMG/M metagenome (GOLD analysis project Ga0307990, IMG submission 203168) | Marine microbial communities from Ellis Fjord, Antarctic Ocean - #129 | ecosystem: Environmental > Aquatic > Marine > Unclassified | place: Southern Ocean | collected 2014-10-08
CAATGTAGTTACCTGTATGTATGGCGTTATTGGACATTTACCGGAGGATTTGATTCAGCAAGCTTTTAATAATCTATCTCAGTCTCTCGTAGATGGAGGCATTCTCTGCATAGATGTTCTTGAAAGAGATCAGAAGTTTCTTAAACAATACCATTACAACGAAGTCAATAGTAATCATGGTAAATATGTTGCATATTTTGTTAAAATAGGAGGGAGTCCGTTAACGAATGGCAAAGACCAGCGAATAGTCTATACTATGCGGATGTTTACTCCGGGAGAAATAAAAACTTACGCTAAGAATGTAGGTCTTATACCTGTAGCAGATAAAGAGATTTATCCGGTTGAAAGAGGAGTTGATGAAATGGAATATGCATTAGTACTTAAAAAAGAGTGCTAACAAATCTATTTGTTTGTTTCGATACCACCTAATTAGCGGCAAGGGAAAAGCGGCACAACCATGAGCATAAAGAATTCAAATAAGAACAAGAGATTAAATAAACTCGAAAAACAGACTCAATAAGGGATATATAGAAGAAGAGCTAGGGCATCATGATGAGGATTTTATTAGCGATTCAAGTTTTTTTAAGTAAATGCAATTAAGAACTAACAAATATAAAGACAATGAAATACAAAACATTTTCATTAAGTAACTATAAAACTATTCCTCAGATTAATAAATTATCCGGGGAAAGTATACGTAATATAGACATAGTAGGTTCTGTTTTACCCTTCAAAGTAAATAATTATGTTATAGATGAGCTTATAGACTGGGATAATTATGAAAACGATCCAATTTTTAATTTAACATTCCCTCAAAAAGAAATGTTATTGTCACATCATTTTGAAGAAATGGCTGAAGCATTAGAACAATTACCGGATAAGAAATACCAGATGGAGGTTAGTAATAAAATAAGATTAAAGCTTAACCCCAATCCTGCAGGACAAAAAGAATATAATGTACCAATGATTGATGGAATAAAGCTATATGGCATCCAACATAAATACAGAGAAACCGTATTGTTTTTCCCAAGTGCAGGACAAACATGTCATAGTTATTGTACTTATTGCTTCCGTTGGCCTCAGTTCGTTGGAATAGATGAATTAAAGTTTGCCATGAAAGAAACAGAATTACTGATTAAATATTTGGAGAATCATCAGGAAGTTACTGATATTTTATTTACTGGTGGCGACCCAATGACTATGTCTTATAAAGTTTTTAAAAAATATATTGATCCATTTATTACTGACCAAAACAAAACAAATATCCAAACCATAAGGATAGGCACAAAAGTATTAAGTTATTGGCCTTATAAGTTTATTTCAGATGATGATGCTGACGACTTTTTAAGATTGTTTGAAATGATTACCTCAAAAGGAATAAATTTGGCTTTAATGGCTCACTTCACCCATCCAAGGGAGTTGGAAACTGAAGCTGTAAAACATTCGATTCAGAGATTAAGAAATACGGGAGTACAAATCAGAACACAATCTCCTATAGTGAAACATATTAATGACAAACCTGAAATTTGGTCTGAAATGTGGCGGAAACAAGTGAATCTGAATTGTATACCATATTATATGTTTATTGCCAGAAATACCGGGGCACAACATTATTTTGCCATCCCATTAATTAAGGCCTGGGAAATTTTTAGAAAAGCATATCAGGACGTCAGTGGCATTGGTCGTACTGTCCGTGGCCCAAGTATGTCTTGTACTCCGGGTAAGGTTCAATTCTTAGGAGTTAGTGAAATAAACCAGGAAAGAGTATTTGTACTGAGATTTATTCAAGGTCGAAATCCTGATTGGGTAGCCCGTCCTTTTTTTGCTAAATATGATGAAAATGCTATTTGGATGAATACTTTAAAACCTGCATTTGGCAAAAAGTTTTTCTTTGAAGAAGAAGAATATAAGTTTTTTAGAGAAAAGTATTACGATAGCGAAAAGGAGAGTTATGAATAAATTAAATTTGTTTACAATTAGGTTGTTACCTGAATTTGTAAAGATGATTTTACTTAATGTGATATTAAGTTATAACGATTTAGAGAAATAGGTATATAGATAATACTCCCTATATGTAGGACCACTGGAAGTGGGTTTACCTTATTATCAACCACAGCGAACTATTGGAGTAGTACGGAGTACCATGCGGCTTACGCATTCTACGTCTATGGATGCGGCATAAGCTACGCCGATAAGCCAAATATCGGTCTGGTACAAATGTAAAAGGACACAATCCATTTTGAATTGTATCCTAAAATGTAACCTTTTATTTTTTGGCCTTCTGTAACCCAGTCGGGATAGCAGGGTTCGAACTTACGACCCCCTGCTCCCAAAGCAGGAGGTAATGATAAGTATTACTTACTAAAAGATCAATGTATATAAGGTTTACAAAGACTTTACACTTAATTTATTTTGTTTTATTAATAGATAATAATAGGTTATTTTGTATATTTGTATGCAAATTATATGTACAATGCTGAAAGAAACTTATATATCGTTATATCTCGACACACGTAGGAAAAAGAAAACTGGGCAGTATCCTGTTAAACTTCGTGTATTTACACCTGTCCCTAGGAAGCAAAAACTATACGCTACTTCATTTGAGTTCACTAAAAAGGAGTTCAAAGATATATGGGAAACAAAAAATCCAAGAAATGGTTACGGTGATTTGAAAGCTGAGTTAATGGCTACTCTTACTCATGCAAATAAAATTGCAGGTAAAATTACCCCGTTCTCATTTGAAAAATTTGAAAAAAAAATTACCCCTAAAAAAGGACTTGAAAAGGATGTTTCTTTCAATTACAATCAATTAATTGATCAGTTAAAAAGAAATAAACAGATTGGAACAGCCAGCACGTATGAATTGAGCTTAAAGTCTATTAAGAAGTTTAGAGTAGTAAAATTGAAGTCTAAAACTGAAAAATTTTCCTTCTATGAGATTTCAGTTGAATGGTTGAAGAAGTATGAGAATTACATGGTTATTGATAAAGGTCTCAGTAAAACTACTGTCTCCATGTATTTACGTGTCCTGAGAACCGTATTTAACAATGCTATTACAGAGGATAACATTGACACTTCTATCTACCCTTTTACTAGGAAAAGAGGTGATAAGAAGTACAGAGTACCTAACCAAAAAAGTTCTAAAAGAGTAATAAAACCTGATAATTTGAAGGTTTTATATGAAACTTTACCGACTAATCCTAAGCAAAAGAAAGCAAAAGATTTTTGGTTCTTTACTTTTTTCTCAAATGGAATGAACATAAAAGATGTTGCATATCTAAGGTACAAAAATGTATCTGATGAAATATTTACCTTTTACAGACAGAAAACTACTAATACTGATTCAGTTCAAGAAGAGATTATTGTCTATCTAAATGATTTCACCAAAAGAGTTATAGACCAATATGGAAATTCTGATAAAAAGACAGGTAACTTGATTTTTAACATTATTGACATGGAAGGCAGTCCTGAAGCACAATATTATCAAAGGAAAAATTTTATTCGATTTGTAAACCAGCACATGAAAAATTTTGCTAAAAGTCTAGGTATAGAAGAAAACACTAGGAGTGGGCTTGCTCGCCATTGTTTTGCTACGAAAGCGATAACAGGTGGTGCAAGCATGGAATTGGTTTCAGGGGCTTTAGGTCATAATAATCTAAGCACGACTAAAATATATTTCGCTGGATTCGCTGATGAAGAGAAAAAGAAAATAAGCAAGACGCTTTTAGAGTTTTAGCTTCATTTAATAACAAGTAGTATGGAAACAAGTGCCTTAAAAAATAGTGTCAGGATTCTTGATTTTATAAGGAAGGATGACGGAAAATATAAAGAGGCATTAATAACCGAGCTTGTTTCACAAGCAATCAATATCGAGAATATTTATATCACTCCTTTTAACGAAGAACTATCTAAAAATATATTATCAAAAGAGCAAAATACAGGTATTAAAATTTTAATAAAGCAATACATTGTGGAACTCTCATCGGCTAGTTATTCCATGGAACTTCACAATGAAATAATATCTAGTTGGAAAGAAATTATTTCTGATATATATCTATATGGTTTAGAAAAAGCATTTGAAAAAGCTGAATTGACCGACTATGACACCTATATAATTTTAGCTTCTGTAATTTATGATGCTCACCTTAATTACATTTCATATTTATGCAGGTCACATGATATTGATCTTTTGAACTTATGTCAGGAAGTCTCTATTGATAATAGTATTATTGAGACGGATATACCTATTGCTATTAGAGTTCCAGATGAACAAAAGGACAAAAACCTGACCTCTATACCATCCCAAGAAACTACAAAGGCTGAGAAGCTGATAGATAATCTAATCTCTTTTGGATTTCAGGAACTTCCATTGATTAGTTCATTATCAGATGAAAGTATAAAATTACTTGCGCAGAAATTAGTTGAGAAGGGAATCCCTTATAGTATTGCAATGTTTGATCATCTTAAATTTTTAGAATATTTAGGTAATAATCATTTTGACTCTAACTATAAGCGAAATATTGAAATAGCAAAATGGTTCGGAGCCAAAGATAAAACAGGTAGAGGAGTGAAAGGGAATATCAGCTCATTATATGCTTCTTCAATAGAAGATAAGACACGCTACACTGCTTATAATCACAAAGAACAAGTAATAAAGGACTTCCAAATATTAAAATAGGGAGTACTCCCCTATTGTTGCCCCCAAATGCCCCTCCTAGCTTTGAGCTATCAATTATAATGATAGTACAATGCAAAATTCAACTAATAACGATTTACCAGATGCCGTTGCGCAGATTTTTCAAAGACTGACCAATATAGAGCAACATTTGCTAGGTCTTAAAATTGAAGATCCAGAATTAAATGCCAAATGGCTGGATCTGAATGGTCTAATAAATTACGACCCAGAGAAAAGAAGCAAACCTACATTTTATGGGTATGTTCATGAACGATCCATTCCATTCCACAAGCGTGGCAAAAAACTTCTATTTCTTAAATCTGAGATTGATGATTGGCTCAAAGAAGGCCGAAGGAAAACTCGCACAGAAATTGAAAATGATGCAGGTCAAAACCTCAGAATTAGGAGGGCCAGCAAATGAGTCACTTTATTCCATATAAACAGATCCCAGCAATTAATGCCAAATGGCCATCCCGAACAAGTTTAGAACCAAATTACAATCTTGAAAAATTTGGTGTTGGAGTGAATGAGATACAAAGTGAAGTCGATAGACTCGCTCGTATTGAGAAAGCAAGTGATGATGAAAAACAGATATACTCTGCTACTGAGCTGTTAAATCGAAAAACTGAAAGCCTTCCTTGCCTCTGTGACCCATTCCTTCAAAAAATTGGAGTAGTCGCTTTAGCTGGCGGTAGTGATGCGGGGAAATCCTGCTTCCTTCGTCAATTAGCTATTTGTGTAGCAACAAAACAAGCAACATTTTTAAATTTCCCATTAAATGCGATTCACAACAAGTCAGTATATGTTTCGACTGAGGATGACGAATCAGCAATCTCATTCCTATTGAATAAGGCAAATCACGGATTAGAACTTCCAAGTGAAGCGTATGAAGGTTTAACATACATATTTGATACATCTAATCTCATTGAAAGGCTCGAAGATATATTATTAAAGGAAAAGGTTGATCTAATCGTTATTGACGCTTTCTCTGACCTCTATGGGAAAAGTATAAATGAAACCAATCAGGTACGCACTTTCCTAAATCAATATAGCCAGTTAGCCCAGCGTTATAAATGCCTAATCATTTTCTTGCATCATACAGGCAAACGTACAGAGGATTTAATACCCAGTAAGAATAACCTCCTTGGATCACAGGGATTCGAGGCTAAAATGAGAGCTGTATTTGAACTGAGGCTTGATCCTGTTGAAGCTAACAAGAGACATCTGTGCATCGTCAAAGGCAACTATCTTCCACGGGAGTTCAAGACCGAAAGTTATGTCCTGACGCTTGACGAGAACCTTCTGTTTGAGATGACAGACGAAAGGAGACCCTTTGAAGAACTAAAGGCATCAGATAAAAGTGAACTCAAAGAACAGGTGAGAGCATTACATGATAAGGGCAAAACCCAAAAGGAGATTTCAGTCACTACTGGATTATCTCAACCAACGGTGAGCCGATACCTGAACGGATGAGTATTCATTATTCATTCATAGGGAATTGAATAATGAATATTCAGTGAATATTCAGTGAATAGAACTGATTTAGAGCATGATACATATAATATTATTCAAATGAATAACAGGAGCAATATACAAGAGGATGCTGCAAGGTTCACGTTAGATAAAAACAGGCGCAGGGTTGAACTATGTCCTTGCGGTAAGAGTAACAAAGATGGGAAATTCGTTCCTTTTGTTGGTTATAATAACTACGGCTACTGTCACTCCTGTGGAGAGGTATTTTATCCAGATACAGACAACGATCATAAGGGAATCACCTATTATCAAAAGCCATTTAAGGTCTCATACATCCCAGTTGAAGATTTTAAAAAGAGTCTCACCTCGCTCCATAATGATAACCTGACGAATTTTTTAAGGCATAAGCTGGGTTCCCAAATGACTGAGCAGTTAATGGCAACATATTTCATAAATGGCTCTACTGTCTGGAAAGGAGCCACGATTTTTTGGCAGATTGATATTCAAGGTAAGATCAGGGCTGGGAAAATTATGCTTTACAATCCGAATACAGGTCGGAGAATTAAAGAGCCTGCACGCATTGATTGGGTTCACAACAAACTGAGCCTGCCTGAATTTAATTTAGTGCAGTGCCTTTTCGGTGAGCATCTATTGGCAAAAGACACAAAGAAACCTGTTGGGATAGTTGAGAGTGAAAAAACAGCAATTATAGCTAGCGCACTATTACCAGAATTGATCTGGCTTGCAACTGGTGGCAAAGATGGTCTCTCTGTTAATAAATGTAAGGTGCTGAAAGGTCGAGATGTGATACTTTTCCCCGATCTCAACGCCTATGAATTGTGGGGAAAAAAGGCACTCGATCTGAAAAAATATATAACGGGAGCAAAATTCACTTTATCTGACCTTCTTGATAAGAACGCAAGCATATCTGAAAAAAGCATGGGCTGGGATTTGGCTGACTTCCTTTTAAATGATCTTGCTTCTTCCAGATTTTCAACTCGGTCAAATTATGTATTGATCAATAATACACTTTCAAAAAACTAGGGATATGAAATCGCCAAAAATATATTATGCACACAGTAAGATAATTTACGGAACAGCACGTGAGCAAGAAGAGATACTGTTTTTGAAACAGAAATACCCAGCAGCAGTAATAATCAATCCTGCAAATAATATTAGCCGAAAGACCATGCCCCAATTTTTAAAGTTAGTTGGAGATTGCAACCTTCTAGTTGTATCTGAATTTGATGGTTTTGTTGGCAAAGGAGCCTTTTCTGAAATAACAAGAGCGTTATCTGACGATAAGACTGTTTATGCAATGCGCAGGCAAGGCAAAAAATATAATCTAATCATTGTAAGTGGAGTAATGATTATCAAGTCTCACGATTGGAAAAAAGAATACGCAAAACTTATATTAAATAATTGAACCATGAACATTGTAATACTTAACTCAACACCAAAATGCCTTGCGACAAAAAGTATCGTCAGAGCTGGGACAAAAAGAGCAAATCAGATGCCAGTATTAGATCCTGCATATCTATCCCCATATATATCAAGTGTGGGTGGGTATGACAGATTGTATGACATGATTGCTGGGCCAGACAAACGACTTGCAATAAAAAACATAGATGTAATAATTCCACGTTTCGCTACAAATGTAAGATTCAACACGTTCGTTTTAGATCATCTGACAAATAACATGGGCATCCCTTCTGTTCAGTCTGCTCAGGGGATAAGGATAGCTGCAAACAAATGGCATACGCTGCAAGTATGTAGTCAATATGGAATCAGGGTTCCAAAGACTATATATTCATCAACTCTTAAAGATCCTGAGTACCTAATTAAGAAAATAGGGCCTCTACCTCTATTGATAAAGAGCAACTACGGATCAATGGGGACATCTCTCATGATCATAGAGACGAAAAAAACAGCTATTTCTGCAATTCAGACACTTATAAAAACAAAAAATGATTTCATCATACAGGAATACATCCCCTCAGATGCCTCCGATGTAAGAATAGTTATAGTTGGCTCAAAAATTATATGCTCATATTTAAGAAGGGCCGAGAAAGGTGAATGGCGTTCCAATTTAAGTTTGGGAGCAGTAGGAACACCAATTACTATTACACCAGAAGAAGAAATAATGGCTTTAAAAGCAGCTTCGGCAGTTGGCCTAGAGGTTTGCGGTGTTGATATTATACGTGATAAAAAAGGAGTCCCCTTCCTATTAGAAGTTAATAGCAATATGGGCTTCAAAGGGGAGAAAATTACTGGTGTAAATTTCGGGCAGAAGATTGTCGAATTTGCTGAGGTCAAAGCCAAAAACAATTCTTCCAATTCAAAAGACTTGAAGCAACTTCATGATGAAGTCTATAAGAGCCATTTTAGAAGGATTGATAAAAAACTAAAATTCTTCCTTGAAAACCCTAGCATCAATCAGACCCTTGAAAAATCGAGAGGAAAAGTGATTTCATACAGGGATCTGACAGGACAAAAACACAGACTCAAGGTTGAGTCAGTTGGAGATATTTATAAAATGATTTTTGACACTTTTAAAATTACATAATTATGGAAGCCTCGTATTCATCAATACCAAAAATTCGATCACCATATAAGACAGTGGTCATTCTTTCTATACTTACACTTGGCTGTTATCTGTGGTGGAGGCACTCAAATGATACTTATACCGAAAATGAAGAGAAATAATAGCCCAACCATGTCTGAATAATCTATAAGTCAGATTATTCAGTGATTTGACAAGAAGAATTTTAACGTTAAATACTACAAAACACTGGACTTATAATTAACGTTAAAACAGGAATAATTTTGGAAGGCAACTTTAACGTTAAAATAATAAATAGCTAAACTGAGTAACTAACTGTAAATAAAATTATAGCAATGAAAACAGGAAGAAATAATAACGTTAAAAATATCGAAATGAAATGCGTCATTTGCGGTAAAGTTTATAACGCTAACCGAAATACTTCAAAATTTTGCTCGGATACCTGTAAACAGGTTTGTTACGATTTGCGGACTGCGAATAAGAATGGCTATTTTGATGATGTTAATTTGGGTTTGAAACTAAAGCCAGGCACAATACCAAGCCAACAGATGCCAGAATCATTTTTAGTCCTTTCAGGTAACAAGGAGGAAGTAATTAGAAAATTATCATCCTATCTCTCAAATGATCAAATCAAAGAGGAGATGATTCATTTTAATGGAGTCATTTCAATGGTTGATTCCAAAAATTGGTTTCAATCCTCTTTTCAGATTTTTTCTAAGACTCATTTATTGGAAGTCCTGAAGATTAATAGTTTTCACTATAAACTCTATGCTTCAAAATGGGATTCGCCAGATCAGAATCCGTTTTCCAATTAATCTTGATATGAAGGGAAACAATATTAATGGAGAAGAACCAGGTAAAATTGGGTTCAGCAAGAAAAACAAGTCTTAGAATAAAATGGAAACAATAAACACTGGAATATTAAAACATTCACTTTTAGTCAATAGAAGTCATTTTCCCAAAAAAATCAATAAACATAGTACGTTCAGAGTAACAGCCAAAAGACATCAAAAAAATAACATTCAGTAACAATTGAACTACATCAAAACTGAAACAATATGAGCGCAAAATACAGCACAACAACTGCCGACTACCTTGAATGGTCACAAGCAATGAATTTGGTCAGGAATTTATTTAATGATGGAAACTATAAAATGTCATTGCTGATAGCCATGGGTTCATTTTGGGGATTAAGGATATCTGACCTGTTGTCACTAAAATGGGAACAAGTAATCGATAACGATGAATTTGAGTTGATTGAGCAGAAAACCAAGAAGCCCAGAGAAATTAAAATCAACCAGCAACTAAAACAACATATCAGGGACTGCTATGATAAAATCCTACCCAGAACTACTGATGAATACATTTTTACCAGCCAGAAAGGCTGCGTATATAGTGTCCAGCGAATTAATGTGATTCTAAAAGACCTTCGAGAAAAATACAATTTGAAAATCAAGAATTTTAGCACACATAGTCTCAGAAAGTGCTTCGGCAGGGAAATCTTTAATCGCAGCGAAGCCAATGCAGAACTAGCAATTGTTAAACTAAGTCATTTATTCAATCACAGCAATCCAGCGATTACTCGTAGGTATTTAGGAATTACTCAGAAGGAATTACTTGATACTTATGATGTTTTGAGTTTTTGAATTAGAAGAAATATATCTATATTTATTTCTTACATTTGTTAGTTGATTCGCAATGAAATATTATTCACAATGATGCTCGACATAAAAGTTAAGAATATTGTATTAGTTGGAAATTTCAATCCATCCAATTTTGACAAATACTTTTTTATAAAAAATGGTATAGCATCTGAAGAAGAAATATTGAAAAACTCGGTATTTAATGCACTTGGTGGTATGCAATTAGTTTGTGACAGATTCAGTATCGTCATTAATCCGAAGCAGATAATTGTATCATCAATATTACCAGTAGATAAAGATGCTGAAATAGAAAAATTAATAGTAAAATTAATTGAAGCAGGAGATTTAGTGAATTTGACAGCATTAGGATTTAATTTTCATTGGTTTCTATGGGATGAGTCCTGTACGTTTCATGAACTATCCAAAAAATTATTCTATAATAATAGCAGCAAATTATTCTCAGATGTATTTAACACAAATGATTCTATGTATGGCACTTATGCCAGCAAAGATATTAAAAAATCAAGGTTAAAACTTGACGTAAAGCCCGTTAATGCACCTGACTTAGATGCAATGAATTACCAATTTAATTTTCATTTTGACATTCAGGATAAAAGCACTAATTCGGAAGCAATTGAATATCTTAATGATTATAGTTTTTACGTAGATGAGTGTAACAAAATAATTTCTATTTATAAGTAATGGAGACAAAAGAAACTAATTTACTCGCAGTTCCAGAAGAAGTCCAAACCGAGGGACAAGAACCTTTTTTGAAAATTATATATGGAAATAGTGAATCCACAAGCACAATTGACGTAGATACTAATATTATTCAACATGGTTTACGTGCAATAGAATATTCAAAGAAAAGTGAATATTTTCTTCTTAAAGCAACAAAGAATCTTATCAGAAAGTGGAACTTTATCGAGCTTAACGAATCACTTGAAGATGATGAAATTACTGAGGAGGAGTTCGGTGAAATATTAGAAAAAGATGCTGAGAAGTATACTATAACCCTTCGAGATATTGAATCCTCATCTGATGTTCTGATTATAGCTGATATCATTGATAAAATCGGATATACTTTAAGAGATTTTACTACTGATGAAGTATCGGAGTTGTTTTCAGTGAAAGAAAACCAATTAGTTAATCATGTGGACAAATTTAGAAATTTGCTAAAAGATAATGACGAAATACGTTAATCTCGGTAACTCAATCGAAGCCAGCAGAACTGATATAACTACTCGTAAATTAAAAAAAGCGTCCTCTTCAGTATATTTTGAAGGAGTTGGTAGGTTTTTTAAATACAAAACAAAAATTAATTCGAATATTAAGATTACAGAAGAGCTTGTTCCGAAAGAACCTCGAATTTCCCCACAGTCATTTTTAGATTTAAATGACGAATTAGATGGAGATATATTCGAAATCTACACCGATACACTAATTGATACGAAGGTAATATCAAATTTCTCCAATGTTCACGGAATACAATCTGGGCGTATTAATTCATTTACATATGCTAAAATAATGACCCCATGGCGATTTATTCTTGAACAAAGATTAAATGAGTAATAATTGAGATTGGAGACTCCATACCAATAACGAATTTATTGATTTGTCATGATAATAATGATTAATTTCCAGTTAAACCATGAATAAAGGTCTCCACAAATCCCACTATCCTTTTAAGGATTCTATCGCCTACATTTTTGCGCTGCAATACCGAGGGTTGTTCTCCAATGATAAGCTCTAATAATTCATCCCGAAGTGGCTCTCGCTCAGCAAACAGGTAATTCTCAATTAACAGTTGGGTTTTGTCGGCCTGTAAGTTTTCCTTTTCAATAATTTTATTGAAAGCCTTTACCTGTTCAATATTCCAGAACTTTTCAAACTCATCAGGTATATCATCTGAATCCTCAATAACAGGAAGGTTCTCTTGGATAAATTTCTCTATTAATTCTCTCTTGCTTCTTAGATTGGCCTGTCCAGATAATAGCTCAATGATCTCCTTCTCATGCTTACCCTTATCTGCCTGTTTTGCATCTTTTAGATGGGCCAGCAGTTTCAATATATATGAAACATTGATCTCATCACGATGAATTAATTCAAGTTCAAAATCAACATCCTCTAAAATTGAAACTTTCTCCTTCTGTTGATCTGACTTAACCTTATCATAAAGATCAAGGTATTTACTTTTATAATCCTCAAACTTCTGCTCTTCCATTGCCAAATCTTCCCATTTGAAGTCAGCAAATGTTGCAAGGCTATTTCTTATGCGCATCAGCTCTCTAAATGCCTTGATGAACTTTAGCTCATCCTCTTCACTTACCAGGCTATCTACACTATCAACTGTCGGTGTTACTTTTAAGAGATCAATAAATGCCTCATTAAACTTCTTAGTATAATCCTCATAAGGCTCGACAATAATATCTTCAATAGCCTCTTTGTTACTGAACAGGGTTATTGCCTCATCAGTAGCCTTTTTAAGATTACGAAAGACAACTATATTTCCCTGAGACTTTAGATCGTTCACTATTCGGTTCGTTCTTGAATAGGTCTGGATCAGACCATGATACCTGAGGTTCTTATCCACGTACATTGTGTTCAGTGATGGGCTATCAAAACCAGTTAGAAACATATTCACTACCAGTAATAAATCTATCTCTCTTCTCTTTACCTTCTTAGAGATGTCATTGTAGTAATTATAAAATGATTGGCTCTCCTTAGTTGAAAAGTTACTGCCAAACATTTGATTATAGTCAGATATATAACTATCCAACTTTTCCCTGCTGTGACTGTTTAATCCTTCAATAGTCCGAGAACCCCCAATATCTGATACTTCATCAGGAATGAATCCATTTGCATCAGCATCATCTTCATTAGCGGTATAACTAAAGATGGTTGCAACTTTAAAATCATGCACCCCTTCGTCCTTTTTCTTTTTTAGTAGATCATAGTATTTGATCAGTGTTTCAATACTACTTACACAGAACATTCCTGTAAACTGCTTGGTGTATGTTTTTCTATTGTGATGCGCCAGGATATAATCAGTTATTTTCTCTAAGCGCAACTCAGAGTCCATTAGCTCCTTTGTGTTTATATCCTCTACTTCGATGTCGATTTCAGTTGCACTATCTTTCTTTTTATACCTACCTACATACTCAACTGAAAATTTTAAAACGTTTTCATCCTTGATAGCATCTGTTATAACATACTTGTGCAGGCAATCACCAAATAACTCCTTTGTGGTGCGCTTACCTAATTCATTCTTCACAGCATTTTCAGCGAATATCGGAGTGCCAGTGAAACCAAACATCTGAATATTATTGAAGAATTTTTTGATTCTTTTATGTGTTTCCCCAAACTGAGAACGGTGGCACTCATCGAAAATGAATACAATCTTTTCGTCTTGCATCTTTTCCATTTTCCCCAGATACTGCTTTTTACTAATTGCAGTATTGAGCTTCTGGATAGTAGTAACGATTAGTTTTGTATCATCTGAGAATTGCTTTACTAATTGCTTTGTGTTAGAAGTTCCATCAACACACCCTTTGCTGAAACTGTTAAATTCTTTATTGGTTTGATAGTCTAGGTCTTTTCTATCAACAACATAAACTACCTTCTTTACCTTGGAGAGCTTGGTGAGGATTTGACTTGCTTTAAAGGATGTGAGTGTCTTTCCTGATCCAGTGGTATGCCAAACATACCCATTCTTGTTCGTATGTACTACACGGTCGATAAGGGCTTCTACGGCATAGTATTGATATGGCCGAAGAACCATTGGTATATTAAACGTTTCGTTTAAAACAATGTACTTACAGATCATCTTAGATAGATGACAGGGTTCTAAGAAATCATCTGTGAATTTGTCAAGGTTAGTTATTCGTTTGTTCTTGTCATCAGCCCAGTAGAAAGTCTGCTTAAAGGATTGGTTCTTATTGTTAGCGAAATACTTTGTGTTTACGCCATTACTTATGATGAAGATCTGAACATTCTGAAATAGGGCATTACCTGCTCCAAAGGAATGTCTTTGATAACGATTGATTTGCTTAAAAGCCTCTTTCATTTCAAGACCCCTACGCTTCAATTCTATCTGCACCAGGGGGAGACCATTAATTAAAATGGTAACATCATATCGGTTTTTGTACTTACCCTCCATTGAAACCTGATGCGTTACCTGAAACTGATTCTGACACCAGTGATCAACTTGTAGAAATTCAAAGTATAGGTTATCCCCATTGTCCTTTATTATGTGTTGCCTTTCTCTAAGGGTTTTGGATTTTTCAAATACTGAACCCTTGTTGAGTAGGTTCAATACTTTTTCAAATTCCTTATCGCTGAACTTAATGTTATTGTGATTTTCAAGCTGGCTCTTCAGGTTGTCTAGGATGCTCTGTTCATCATGAATATCAACAGTAGCATAACCCAATGAATTTAGTCGGGCTATTAACTGATCTTCTAGTATTTGTTCTGGTTGCTTTGACATAATTAGCAAAACATTTTTTGGAGGAGTCCTTTTTTATATCGTTCGGATTGGTCTATTTGAGTTGAAGCAGAATCTAATTTTTTATCAATGAAAGTAAGAAATTTCGCCACTCTGTTTTGTTCAGATAGACATGGAATGGAAATTCTAATCTTTAGCATTTCTCCTTTTGTTAATTTTGCCCTTGTCCCTCCACTCACATATTCTGTAATATTCTTATGTACAAGAGAATAATATAGGAACTCATTTATGAGATTACTTTTCCCTCTTAATACATGGGTATGGTTATTTACCCAACATTTACCATGTGAAATATTTGCAATAGGTCTTGTTTTAAACTCATTAAAATTACCACCATCCTCTGCTAATAAAATGATCGTTTCATCGAACAGATAATCATTGATGTAGTCCATAATATTGTTGGCTCCCCAGTAAGGAATTTCTCCTTGTATCTTCTGTCTAATTTCTGCATTTAAAGGTTTACGTAAATTATCAAGACAATCACATGAATCTCCCAACTTCTTCTTCTCCCAGTCTGGAAACTCCTCCCCATTCTCATCTTTAAATCGCAACTCCTGAGACAAGAGTTTTTGCATGACCCCTTTCTTGTATTGCTCCAAGAGTTCTTTCTTTCTTTTTAGCTGGGTGATCTTTTTATCGAGGACTGTGAAAAAGGATGTGATTTTTTGTTGTTCGGGGAGGGAAGGGAGAGAAACATCAAATTCCTTTAAGTCACATAAATCCAGTTTCCCAGCACCGATACCTGTTCCAGTTACAATACTTAGTATCCAGTTCTCCTTTGAATTAAGATAATAGAGTATAAATTTAGAAGTTGAACTAGTATTAATTTCAATAGCTTTAACGTCTTGATTGTACGCCAAGTCTTTCATGGCAATACCAATCGGGATTTTATTGAATAACATACTTCCTCTTACCAACATCAGTAACGAACCTTTTTTTGCAAGTCGAGAACCACTCTTTAATCCTTCACCTGTAATCTTCAATCCAGAGTCACTATATTCACTTCCACGCATACTTGATGCGCTAATCCAAGGAATATTACCGTTCCAGTAACGTTCTTCTTTTTTTGAAGGTGTTCCGCCAGAATACCAACGAGAAATTTCACCAAGTTTTTTTCTCTGCCAATCACCATCAAATTCAGTAAACCTCAATTCAGGTATGTTTGTTTGCTCAACCATGCTTAAAAAGGTGTTGAGATATTTAATTCCCTGCAAAAGTCAGCGATTGTATTATCAGTCTCCGTCATTTCCTTTTCCAAAGATTTTATTTCACTAGCTATGGCTTCAATGTCGATACTTTCCTCGGCTTCAAATGTATCTACATACCTAGGAATATTCAGATTGTAATCATTTTCAGCTATTAGTTCCAGAGTAGCTCTTTTACTATATTTCTCCTCTTCACTTCGATCCCTATACGTATTAACTATCTTCTTGATATGGGTATCATTCAAGAAGTTCTGTGTCTTAACCTTATCAAAATGCTGGCTTGCATCAATAAACAGAACATTCTCAGGATTTTCCTTACATTTTTTAAATACCATGATACTGGTCGGAATAGAAGTCCCATAAAACAAGTTTGCAGGCAATCCAATTACGGCATCCAAGTAATTCTTCTCCTCTATTAAGTATCTTCTTATATGCTGTTCTGCACCACTTCTAAATAAGGCTCCATGAGGCAATACAATGGCCATAGTGCCATTCTCGGCAAGTTGGTATATCATGTGTTGCACGAACGCAAAATCAGCTTTGCTGGACGGTGCTAACTTACCATATTGACTAAATCTGTCATCACTAGTAAAAAGTTGGTTCGCACTCCAATGTGCAGAGAATGGTGGATTGGCTACCACAGCCTCAAATTGAAGTTCCAGATGCTGGGGATGCTCTAATGTATCTTCCTGTTTTATGTCAAATTTTCGATAGTGTACATCATGCAGGATCATGTTCATTCGGGCGAGGTTGTACGTAGTCCTGTTAAGTTCCTGACCGTAGAAATTATTTACCTCCTTAACTTCCTTAGCTACCCGAAGTAACAGAGACCCTGAACCACAGGTTGGGTCATATACAGACTTTAATTTAGTCTTTCCAGTTGTAACAATCTTAGCTAGAACCATACTAACCTGTTGGGGTGTATAGAACTCACCAGCTTTCTTTCCTGCTCCACTAGCAAACTGTCCAATCAAGTATTCATAGGCATCACCTAATACATCTAACTCAGTGTTTTCGAGATTAAAATCAATCTTGTCTAAGTGAGCAAGCACTTTGGAAATGATAGTGTTTCTAGCTTCAGGAGTTTTCCCTAGCTTGGTACTATTCAGATCCATATCCTCAAAGAGATTATCAAAATCCTCTTCACTCTCCGTACCCATTGTGCTAAGCTGGATATTAATCAGAATCTTCTGAAGATCTTCAAGAATAAAATTGCTTTCACCATTTCCGTCACCATCTCCATTGCCGTTTCCTCGCGTTGCTACCTCGCTAAAGAGTTCTGAAGGCTTTAAAAAGTATCCGAGCTTCTCTAAGGCTTCTTCTCTTATTGCATCAATATATTCCTTGCCTTTTGTGGAGTTCTCCTTAATATCCTTGTATATAATGCCATCAGGCTTCAATATAGTATTGGCATAAAGCTCCATCTTCTCAGCCAGATACTTATAAAAGATAAATCCGAGTATATAGTCTCGAAATTCATCGGCATCCATCTTGCCTCTAAGAGTATTGGCTATGTTCCAGAGTTGTTGTTCGAGTTGCTTCTTTTGATCTTCTGACATTTGATAGGATATTTGGGAGACCTAATTTAGGGAATTGGATTCACATACACTTGCTGTATCTCAAAAAATTGCAACAGCTTTTGAGAAGGCATAAATACTCACTCACGAAGTCGGTATTTTGATACAAGATATAAATAGCATAAATTTAATCAACTCTAACTTTCAAGATATGAGGAATTACATCGCAACTTTCACCGATTCAAACGGGAAAGTGATCCAACAAAAGAACTTTGAAGCTAATAATTTGAAGGAAGCCAATATTCAAGCTCAACAGTTCAAAAAAACTAACCCAAGCATAAAGAAAGCTGGCAGAGTAAAAACATTAGTTGAAATATCAGAGGAGGATCAAAGAGAAATGGTTCTAAAATCTTTAGAGAGGGGAATTAAAGAGAATGAGAAATTGCAAAGGGATTACGAAAAATACAAAAGTACATTTTCCAAAGATGAGCAGGAAAGACTGAAGGATTTCTTTGAATAACCAATATTTAGAAATAATCCTCCCCCAAATAATTATGAATGAATTTCCAGACTGTTATAAGGCTTCTCCTCCCCTGTTATAGGAGGGCAAATAAAGGGAGGAATTTTATGATGCTGAAGAACCACCATTTCTTTAGAATATTACTTAAAAATCTTGTCATACCAAGCCGACACATCATCTGGAATCATATCATAAAACTTATACAGAGTTATGGCTAATTGAAAATCAGCTCTATCTGATTTGTACTTATTCACTGTCAGGTAACCGTAGAAGTTACCTTCCTTATCTACTATAACAGGGGGATATGTTGAACTACTGCTTCATGGACTATACATACCGAACTTTCCTCCGTATGAACCATATACATTCCATATTGAATTAGTATTGTACTTTGATCCGTGAGTGCCATAAGCGTTCCAAATTGACTCGGAGTTGTAATTATTGCAGTTTAGACATCCCAAATATACATCGTGAGATTTTCCTCCATATAAATGCAAAGTCTGTGCTTGTACTATAGTACTTAAAAAGACCAAGAGCACAGCAAGTGCTCCGGTCTTAAACTTTGAAGTCCTCATTACTTGCCCTCCAAGTCTGCCATCATTACTGATCGAAGAAAATTCTCGAACTGGACTATCGTCTTATTCAAACAAGCATCGAGTAACATTGATTTTTGCTGAGTAGGGTTTGTTTGGTTCACCGTATAATAAGTATTTCCAGCTTTCATTTGCTGAGACTCATTGTAATCAGAGGCACTAACATCAAACTGATTTTCATACTTCTCCCCGTGATAAGTAACAAGTACATATACGCTTGCAATAGCTTCAACGTTTTGTTTTATATTCCCTGTCAACATTGTCATGCCAACAGATGTCGAGGCTTGTTCTTTGAACTGTAGTTTTTTAAGAACTACTTCAATATCCATCTCATCTTTTGAGTATCCATTGAACTTTGAAGCGAAATATGAATCCCACAATTTACTAAATGCTGTTGTAGATGCATATTTGTAGGCTTCATTGTTGACTGTTTCATTACCATTTTTCGTTGCAGAAACGTAATTTATAAAACCGTCAGGGACATCTGAGTATATGGTGTAATTGGCTTTAATGTTTCTGTTCTCAGCTAACAGCATAGTTTGGTCACTCAGATTTGTTTGCATTGGTATTGTAACAGTGCATGACGTTAATACTGCTCCAAGGATAAGGAGGATACATAGATTTTTCATTGTTGTGGTTTTAATGTGTAGAATAATACTACTAAAGTATAAAAATATTCCTACTCCATAATCCTTAGATTCAATATAAATTATTTTTTAATTCAATTTATAATGATGAAACTTGATGATAGATAACCTACATAAAAAGAAACTAAATTAACAGGCTCTAAGAAGATTCAACCAAAGAATCACGTTAGACGACAACTCTAATCTTAATGCCGAAACTTTTTTACACTTTGGATTGCTCATTATAGTCCCTTTATTCGATGCCGTTGCACAGGGGAGGTTGAACCAGTATTCCTAGCCAAATTATAGGTATGAATTATTTGGGGGAGGATTCTCTAATCCTTCACGAATCTTTGTTTCCTATATTTTTTATTTATGCTAACAGCTATTTCCTGATATTCTTTCGCTTTTTCAATATTGCCTAAAAGATAATAGCAAGATCCAAGAGCAAAATTATTATCTGCGTTTTTAGGATTAATCTCAATTAATCTATGGAATATGTCACTTGCATCCTCAAAATTCTTTTTACGCATATAACAAGCACCAGCAATACAAAGTGCATCTTCATCTTTTTGGTTCTGTGTCAAGTATTTGTTTATCTGAAATAATGCATCATCAAAGTTCTTATCCTCCATGTGTAAAAAAGCTAAATCCCGAGCAGCTAATAAATCTCCATTTTCCGACCTCTCTCCAAGTTTCCGCTTTTTATTACTTATACCAATTCCTATTATTAATCCTCCAATTATGCTCATATTAGTGTTTTTTATAAGAAAGTTATTAGATCAATTTTCAGTTTCCACACTAACCTCTATGGTTACCACATTACAACAAGGCATATATTTAATCAGAAAATCTAATAATAAAGGGTTGCTTACTATTGGAAACATACAGATTCCACGTCCCTTCCAGACGGTAACATCTATTTAATAGATGTTACTAGAGTAAAATTAAGGATTATAAACAGTATTCAAAACTTGGTGGACTTTAATTCATTCATAACGATTCTTTTCAATGCCTCAGCGAATACTATAACATCATAACTTAAATAGCCAGACAAAAACTAACAACTGGTTACCTCTTCTTATTCATTACAGCACGTAATTTCTCCAAGAACTGGATCTCTCTCAAAGTTAAGAACTCCTTTCTGTACTTCTTGATGTCAGCATCAACAATCCTATTCAATTCCTTTTCTGTTATTCGTTTCTTCATAGCTTTTTTACCTGTTAATGTGATGAAGCATGGAAATATCGGCTCGGAATGGAATTATTTTCATAATTTTATTCAAACACCAAGTTATGGTCCCGAGAATCAGAGCATTAGCATCTATCTTCTTAGCAATAGTTTTTAGATATTTCAGTTATACAACAATTATAGTATCTTAAGTATTCTTGTATTGTTGCAGCCTTCAGAAATTTTTATTTGGTCTCAAATTGGATTAACTTTAATTATTCCAATAATAATTAAAATGAAACCCAAGATTAGATTTCTTACAGTTATATCACTATATGCAATATGTATCTTAAATCTTTACAGTCAAGAAATGAGTGTAACGGAAACTATTGCTTATATATATCAGAATGTATCAACACCAGCAGATAATTTAAAAATACATTCAAGCTACAAATACCATTACTCTCTATATGCTCCTATTTCATTTAAGAGAGCTACCTCCACGATAACTAATATTGACATGAAATTGATGGATAATATTGGCGCTAGTATCCTTGTTAATGTTTCTTCTCGATTACCAGAAGAATACAAAATTACAGGACACTCTTATTCTGAGGATTACTTTCGTTCTCTATACAAACAGCTAGGATATAATATTACAATTCATAATACCTCTAAAACAACTGTCGCAGGACAAAAAGCATTTAAGATTATAATGGATCATTCATTTGATAGTCAGCTAAAGGTATTGGAATACTCTTTTTTCAAGGGAGGTCAAGCCTACGTACTTACTTGTACAAGTCCAAAAAACTCCTTTAATAGCTATGAAGAAAAATTCAGACAAATAGCTGTCTCAATGAAATTCCAATAATGAATTAACTATATAAAAACGCTTTAATATGAAAAAAGTATTTGGTGGGATACTATTGGTAGTAGCAGGTTTAAATATAATTGCAATTATTGGAAGAATAGCACATGGAGTATCTATTGGATCCAAATTTTATCTGATACTAATTGGTATAATGATAATTTTCGGAACTAGGCTTGTATCATCAAAGAGTGTTAAGGACAATTCTGATTTAACTGCTGAAAATGACGATGCCTAAGAATTACAAACTTAAAAGGCGTAACCTCCCCCCATTAATTAAAATACCGAATTATGGCCTCTAAAATCAGAGCATTAGTATCTATCATCTTTGTTTGTATCATTATAAGTGCGCAGGGACAAATCCCAGATGGCTATTATACCAATGCTGAAGGTTTACATGGTGAAGTTCTTAAATCATCCTTAAATGACATTATTGAATGTCATACTGAATATTCTTATACAAGCACCTCTACTGATGTCTGGGACATTTTAAAAGAGTCAGATAGAGATACTGCGAACCCTGATAACGTAATTCTGTTCTACACTGGCTGGTCAGTGGATGCAGCACAGGAATACAACAACGCCTCTGGATGGTCAAGGGAACACGTATGGGCAAAGTCTAGGGGAGACTTCGGGACGGATAAAGGAGCTGGTACTGACGCA
>Ga0307990_1001206_pt1 | contig 21993 bp, 17 predicted proteins | sample EllFjometagen129_FD_203168 | JGI IMG/M metagenome (GOLD analysis project Ga0307990, IMG submission 203168) | Marine microbial communities from Ellis Fjord, Antarctic Ocean - #129 | ecosystem: Environmental > Aquatic > Marine > Unclassified | place: Southern Ocean | collected 2014-10-08
GCGGCAACAAAATCCGCAAACTCGAATTTCTGCTGGGCGAAGCCATCAAAAAGGGCTACAAAAGCGTCATCACCTACGGGGCCGCTGGCTCCAACCACGCGCTGGCCACCGCCGTTTGCTGCCGGCAGCTCGGGCTCAACGCCATTTCCATTCTTTCGCCACAGGAGCCGACCGATCACCTCCACAAAAACCTGCTAATGGGCCGCGCTGCCGGCGCGGAACTTCATCTCTGCACCGGCTTCGAAGAATTTCCCGCAGCGACTGCTGCAATCTCCGCCCGCTGCCGCGAGCGAGACGGCATCGATCCCTACATTATTCCTGTCGGCGGAACCAACGCAACCGGCGCGCTCGGATTCGTCAATGCCGCACTCGAGCTGGCGGAGCAGATTCAGCCCGACGTCATCTATGTCGCGATGGGCACCGGCGGGACCCATGCGGGCCTTTTAACGGGGGTTCTTCTGGCGGGCACCCGGCCTCGGATTGAAGCCATTCGCGTGGTCGACCAAGCCTTCCGCGACGAGACCCACATCCAAACCCTCTGCGACGAACTCTGCGAAAAACTGGGGATCGAAAAACGGGTTCAAACAGAAGACATCATCATCCGCGATGAGTTTTTCGGTGACGGCTACGGCATCCCGACACCGGAAGGCCGCGAAGCCGTCGAAAAGTTCCAAACATTGGAGCAGATTTATTTGGAAAACACCTACACCGGCAAAACCGCCGCCGCGCTACTACACGATCTCCGCACAGGGGCGCTCGACGGACAAACCGTCCTCTACTGGAACACGCTCAACTCGCGCGACCTCTCAGCAAAAACCGCCGCCATCAATTTCCACGACCTCCCGCCCGCCTTTCATCCATACTTCGCCTGAAAAGCGGAACGTTTCCAATGGTTGATGAGCCCGACAAAAGTTGCCTACGTTTGCCTCGCGCGACACAAATCGCACGAAGCAACGGAAGTTAATCCATTTACCGTCAATAGATTATGATGATTTTCGACAAGTAACCCATACGTTTAAACGCGCAGGACAGATAATTTTATAAACGTATTACCTTAAATGATTTATAACTATTTATTGGAAAAACTAGATCTAGCGCAAATATAGAGTTCTGACTTTTGTCGGAAGCGTCAATGGTTAGAAACATTCTTCCCAACCATTGGAAAAAATGAAGCGAAAAGTTCCAATGGTTGAAAACGTCGGGCCGGGCTGCGGCGACATAAAAAAAGGACGCCATCAGGCGTCCTTTCAGATAAGCAAGAGCTGTGCTCTTAGCTTATGAACCGGCGGCGGATCCAGAAAGCCGCTGTCAGTACCAGTGCGGACATCGCAACCGATGTCGGCTCAGGAACGGTGGTCTCTACGGGATCAAAACCGGGAAGAACCGATGTCGGATCGCGGAACTCAAACATGTACAGGGCGGTTCCATTGTAGTTATTCAATTTCCCCATCTCAATTTGGTGAGTGGAACTGTCGGTGGACATGAACTGAGCTGCAAATTCAGGATCGGTAAAGGTTGTTCCAGTGCTGGTATTATCTTCAATGCGAGTCATGCCGGGATCTTCGGCTGAATCTGCGGTCAGTGCGGTTGTGGAGTTTAAAGCGTAATAATCGAGAACACTGTTGTCCATTGCTACGAACTGCTCCCAGTCGATATCAAACGTTGTGTAAAGAATTTTTTGGCTGAGAGGTGAGCTACCCCCCTGTTGCGTGCCACCAACAAATGAGCCGGTTGTAAACCAGTCGAACTGGAAGGTGCCTGATCCCGCTCCCGGGGAAGACAACAGGATCGAGATAGTCCCATCATCAGTTAGGTCCTGACTGTTTGATGTTTGATTGATCATTACATTTGATCCGATTGAGCCATTGTCTGAGAAGTACGTCACTTTCAAGTCGGCGTAATCAACGTCGTCTTTTTGCATGTCGAACACGGCATAACTGCCAACTGCTGCGGCAGTACCAAAGTTATCGTCAACGCCGGCTCCAACAACATCCGTTACAGTACCACCGACCTCTTTCTGCACACTGGACACCTCAATGGCCGCTGAATGGGCATTTAGAAGCGGAATAGCCACCAATAATAACAACGTGAGTAGTCTGTTTTTCATTTTTTTCTCCCCTTTATTTATGTTTAGAATCTGGCCTTTTCAAGCCCGAAACTGTCTGAGATACTCTTTATCTCCCGCCGCGACAACATAAATTCACCTTAAACATGAGCTAAATCAGGGCAGATGAAAGGGGGTTCGCCCTAGGCCCGGAAAGCCCTCGCCTTTTGCAGCGAAACGCCAATGGATACAGCATTTCGCGCCCCAGTCTAGAGTTTCCAAACATTGAAAAAACTGCACTTTATTATTCCAAACATTGGAACATCGCCTAAAAAATGCAAAAAAAACGGGCCGGCATGTGCCGACCCGCTCTCTTTAGGACCTCAGCTCCAATCAGATGTACTGATTGATGATGGACTCGTAGAGTTCCTGCTTGCCGCTGATCGGAGCAATTTCGCCGCCTTCAACGCCAATGCCTGCGAGTTCTTCGAGCGTCAGTTTGCCAGCGGCAAACTCGGCCCCTTTGCCTTCTCCAAAGGTTGCGTAGCGATCGGCACGCATTTTTTTGTAGGGCGACTCAGCGAGCATCTTGTCCGCAACAACCAGCGCGCGGGCGAAGGTGTCCATGCCACTGATGTGGGCGAAGAAGAGATCGTCGAGGTCGGTCGAGTTGCGGCGGATCTTGGCATCGAAGTTAGTTCCGCCGCCCTGCAGGCCGCCGGCTTCGAGGATGACGAGCATCGCTTCGACGGTTTCGCGGACGTTGACGGGGAACTCATCGGTGTCCCAGCCGTTCTGGTAGTCGCCGCGGTTGGCGTCGATAGACCCGAGCATGTTGTTGTCGGCGGCCACCTGCAGATCGTGCTGGAAGGTGTGCTGCGCGAGGGTCGCGTGGTTGACTTCAATGTTCAGTTTGAAGTCATCCTGCAAACCGTGGGCATTCAGGAATCCAACAACCGTTGCTGCGTCGAAGTCGTACTGATGTTTGCTCGGCTCCATCGGCTTGGGCTCGATGAAGAAGCTCCCTGTGAATCCGTTGGCGCGGGCGTAGTCGCGCGCCATGCGCAGGAAGTTGCCGAAGTTGTCGAGCTCCTGCTTCATGTTGGTGTTGAGCAGGCTCATGTAGCCTTCGCGTCCGCCCCAGAACACATAGTTTTCGCCGCCGAGCTTGATGGTGGCATCGATGGCGCATTTGAGTTGCGCGCCAGCGTAGGCGACGGTGCCGAAATCGGGATTGGTGCCGGCGCCGTTCATGTAGCGCGGGTGGCTGAACAGGTTAGAGGTCCCCCACAGCAGCTTGACGCCGGATGCGGCCTGTTTTTCTTTGGCATAGTCGGTGATCAGCTCGAGCCGCTGAGCGGACTCGGACCGGGAGGAACCCTCTTCAATCAGGTCGGCGTCGTGGAAGCAGTAGTACGGGGCTCCAATTTTGGTAAAGAACTCGAATGCGGCGTCCATTTTATTTTTGGCGCGGGTTTCGACATCGGCCCCTTCGTTCCAGGGCATCGGACGGGTGGGTGCGCCGAAGGGATCGCCGCCGCCACCGCAGAAGGAATGCCAGTAGGCGACTGCGAAGCGCAGGGTTTCCTTCATCGTTTTTCCGCCGACTACGGCGTTTTCGTCGTACCATTTAAACGCCAGTGGGTTATCGCTTTCGCGGCCTTCAAATCCGATTTTTCCGATTCCCGGGAAAAACTCAGTGTTTCCTGTTACAATACTCATTGTGATTCTCCTTTTGTTAATCAAACGATGAAAGATGAAATCGGGTCTGCGACAGCCTTCGTGAAAAAGGCCAACGCGCCTGAGTTCTATTTTCAACCTTCATCTTTCATCTCTCAAATTTCCGTTCAGCCCTGCATTTCCTCAAGTTCTTTCCCCTTGGTCTCGGACACACATTTCCAAACTAGGAAGAAGGAAATCAGTGCGCAAACGGCGTAAACCGAATACGCACCGCCCAGACCAATGCCGCTGAGCATCATCGGGAAGGTGATGGTGATGGCAAAGTTGGAAACCCACATTGCAATTCCACTGACGGCCAACGCCGAACCACGGAACTGATTCGGGAACATTTCACCCAACAGCACCCAGACCACCGGGCCCCATGAGAAATTGAAAAAGATCACATACAGGTTCGCCGCCACCAAGGCAATCGGACCGGCGCTGCCGGACAGTGCCAAGTTGCCGCTCTCATCGAGCCCGGCCTGACTAAATACAACAGCCAGGATACCTAGGGTAATGAGCATTCCGATCGAACCTATGAGCAGCATGGGCTTGCGCCCCATCCGGTCAATCGCCGCCAGAGCCGCAACACAAGCCCCAATGCTCACCGCGCCGCTGATCACATTGATTAGCAACGCATCGCTTTCGTTAAAGCCAGCCGACTGCCAAAGAACGGAACCGTAATAAAACACAACATTGATCCCGACAAACTGCTGGAACGCCGCTAGGGCGATACCGACCCAAACAATCGGGCGGAATCCGAATTTTCCAAGAATGTCGCGAAAGCGCGGCTTGTGATGGTCGCTGGCCAGTGTGCCCTGAATTTCGTCATACTTCATTTGGGCCGAGTCACCCATCAGCTTCTCGAGCACCTTGATGGCATGCTCTTTTTTGCCGGAGGCCACAAGATAGCGCGGACTTTCCGGGATGAAGAGCAACGCAAAGAAAAAGGTGACAGCCGGGACGAGTTCAATCCAAAACATCCAACGCCAAGCTTCAAAATTAAAAGCCAGAACGTCTAGCGTGCTACCCGCCACCTTCGCGATAAAATAGTTACTCAAGAATGCAAAGAACAAGCCGCTGATAATGGCGATCTGCTGGATGGAAGAAAGCATACCGCGGTATTTCGCGGGAGCGACTTCGCTGATGTAGGCTGGTGCCAGAACCGATGCCGCGCCTACAGCTAGTCCGCCGATGACGCGGTAAATAACGAACTCGCCGGATGAACAGGATATCCCGGAGCCCCAAGCGCTGATGGTAAAGAAAACCGCCGAAACAAGCAGAATGTTCCTACGGCCAAAAAAGTCCGCCAACCGACCGGCAGCAAATGCGCCCACCGCACAGCCGAGCAGCATGGAGGCCACATTGAACCCGGTGCCAACACTATCGGAATTAAATGCGGTCCGCAGTCCGTCAACCGTTCCATTAATCACGCCCGAGTCGAACCCGAACAAGAACCCGCCGATGGTCGCCACCAGCGTTATGAGAATTACAAACCCCATATTCATCGAATCTTTTTTATCTGACATCCGTTATCCCTTTCTAATTTGAAACTTGCTCTAAGTGCTTTTTCCACGCCATATAAGCGTCCGCGTATTTTCCAACGGTTGGAAGAATCGTCTTCTTTTTTTCCAAGGTTTGGAAGGCTTCTTTTAAGGTTTGGAAAAGGCCGGCCCCAAAGCCCGCGCCGCGCGCCGCGCCGAGCGATCCGTCCGTTTCGTACAACTCGATGGTTGCGCCGCTAACGCCGGCGAGCGTTTCGCAAAAGACATCGCTCATAAACATGTTGGCGAAGCCGGCACGAATGGTTTTAATCTCGATGCCGGTTTCGGCCATCACTTCCATGCCGTACATGAAGGAGAAAACGATCCCTTCCTGAACCGCGCGGCAGATTTGTGCGCGGCTATGGCGATTAAAATCAAGCCCAGCAATCTGTGCGCCGATGTTTTGATTGCCGAGCACGCGCTCGGCGCCGTTACCAAAAGGAAGAACCGTGACGCCGTCGCTGCCGACCGGCACCGATTCAGCGAGGTCATCCATTTCCTGATAAGAGATGTCGCCGATCAGCCGTTTGGTCCAAGCATTGAGAATACCGGTGCCGTTGATGCAGAGCAACACCCCGAGGCGCGGATCATCCGCCGAGTGGTTGACGTGGGCGAAGGTGTTGACGCGCGACTGCGGGTCGTATTTCTTCGCAGCGGTCACGCCGTAGACAACGCCGGAGGTGCCGGCGGTCGCGGCGATCTCGCCAGGATTGAGGACGTTGAGCGAAAGGGCGTTATTGGGCTGGTCGCCACCGCGATAGGAAACCGGGGTGCCTGCTTTCAACCCGAAGGTTTTAGCCGCTTCTTCTGTGAGGCAGCCCTGCTGCCCGAAGGTCGGTACAATTTTCGCGAGCAGGTCGGCGTCGAACCCCCAGTGATCCATCAGGAACTTCGCGGGCGCTTCGTCCTGAAAATCCCAGAGCATTCCTTCGGAAAGTCCAGAGGCGGTGGTGCAGGCCTCGCCGGTCAGCTTCATGGCCAGCCAGTCGCCAGGCAACATAATTTTATCGATCTGCGCGTAAATCTCCGGCTGATTTTCTTTCACCCAGGCCAGCTTGGCAGCAGTAAAGTTTCCTGGGGAATTCATCAAGTGACCCAGACAGGTTTCAGCGCCGAGCGCATCAAAGGCGGCCTGACCGTACGGCACAGCACGGGAGTCGCACCAGATGATCGACGAACGCAAAACGTTTTGATCTTTATCGACACAGACGAGTCCGTGCATCTGGTAGGCGATGCCGACAGCCTTGACGTCCTCAGGCTTTGCTTCGGCTTCACGCATCGCATCGCGAACCGCATCGCGGGCGCAATCGTACCAGCATTGAGGATCCTGCTCCGCGAAACCGGGCTGCGGCGAATCAATCACCTGCTCCGTTTTGGGGTAAAATGCGCTCCCTGCGCAGGTTCCGGTGGCGGCATCCAGTAAGGACGCCTTCACCGACGAACTCCCGACATCTATTCCTAGTAAATATTTCATTTAATCGCTCCCTAGCTAAAATTTGACAATTTAATGTCTCAAATTTTCGAGGCAAGCACCTTGAATATTGTCCCAAAAACAAGCACAATACTCCCACGTTATGAAATCAACCACTGCAGACAGAATACACTATTTTGAAGCTACAGGCTTTCCGCTTGCAGTTCGCCGCGTCAGCACGGACACGGAACGTACGCCATCACACCCGCATGATTTAACCGAGGTTGAGCATCATCATGACTTCTGCGAACTGGTGATTGTGACACATGGACAAGCTTTCCAATGTTTGGAAAAACAGGAATTTCCTGTCACGGCCGGCGATGTATTTCTGCTGCAGGGAAAACAAAAGCATTATTTCCATAGCCGCGAAAACCTAGACCTGATCAACATTATGTATGACCCGGGCAAAATCGCACTGCCGGAAAATGATCTGCGCCGCATGCCGGGCTACTGCGCCATGTTCATGCTCGAACCCACCTACCGCCGGCAACACCGCTTTGCCAGCCGACTCCATCTGAAGCGCGTCCCCCTTGCCCGCGTCGAACGACTTGCCGAAGAGATGGAGAAGGAGTGCGCCGACAACATCCCGGGATTCGAGGCGGCCCTGCGCGCGAAACTGCTCGAGATGCTCGTCTATCTTTCCCGCGCCTATACCAGCACCGACACCACCGAGGCGCACGCGCTGTTGCGTGTCGGGAATGTGATCGGCGCACTAGAAAACGATTTTTCCAAGGATTGGAATCTGGAGGATCTGCTGAACATTGCCCACATGTCGCGCAGCAACCTGATGCGGATATTCCGCAAAGCAACCGGGCAGACGCCCATCGAATACCTTGTGCGCTTGCGCATCCAACGCGCCATGGAAATGCTGCGCAACACCGACCTGACCATCACCGAAATCGCATTGGAAGTCGGCTTCAATGACAGCAACTATTTCACCCGCCAGTTCCGGAAAATCAATAACCTGTCTCCCACGAACTACCGCAAAGGTCTTCCGGGCGGAGCTCGGAACGGCTGACCGACCAGATTATGGGTTCGGCCAGACCTGCAGTTTTACTCGACCGCTTCCCGGATTTTCAAAGGGACCCGTAGTCGGGTTCTTTGGATCGCGGGACTTTCCAAAATAATCGGTATCAATCACGAGCGGACTGCCGTCCGAATTTTCAAACGCCAGATTCGGTACTTCCGCTTTTCCCAGCATAGCGCTCGTCACAAGCTGCGTTTCTTCTTTCAACTGTTTCGGATCAAGGGTCATTTCGAGATAAACCGCATCTCCTTCTTCAATCAATTTGTAATCAGGCTTCACCGCCGTCATGACCGCTTTTTCATCTTTGTACGATTTTGCGCCATCGTAATAGATGTTTCCCCCGATCTGCGGAGCTTGCGGGCGACCTTCATAAATCCAGAGTCCATGCCCAAAATGCCACTCAGGATGCGTTGCCATTCCCTTCGCCCACCCTTCATCGATATGCGATCCATTATTGCCGGTGAACATATTGTTATAGAAACGGTCGTCGCCCACATTGAGTTCATGATCGGCCACTTTAACCGTATTGTGCTCTTCAAAATACGGCGTATGGCGGCGATCCGTCACGGCACCCAGTACCCCGCCAAAAAGATTATGTACATACGCACCCCCTTGAGAATGATGCTTCACCAAACGAGAAAGAAAGATGTTGTTGTCAATCACGAATGGGCCGTGGTTCACTTCTAGGAACAGATCCTGTTCAACGTTGCGATAACAGAGGTTCTGGGTCACGCGGGTTCCCTGCGTCATCCAGTCCAACCAAATGCCCATGGGTGCGTCATGAATGCGGTTGCGCGCAATGAGCATATCAATCGGCGCATGGAATTTAATGCTGGCCATTTCAGCACCGGTAAAGCGGCCCTGGGTATGGATGTGGTAAATGTCGTTATCGGTCACTTCACTGAATGAGCAACCCATGCTGCCGACAATTCCGGCCTGTTCGCACCAGGAGATTTCATTATTGCGGACGATATGACTGCCAACCGTTGCGCGATTCCATCCGTTGGAACGGGCGCGGTCGATCGAATCGAGATACGCCTGCGCGGTCGGAGCCAGATTATCGAATTCATCGCCGTATTTTCCCAGCGAAATTCCGGCATTGATGGAATGGGTAATCACATTGTTTTCAATGATCCAACCCTTGGACCAATGGGTTCCGATCAGCCCCATCTGCTCGGCGGTCGGCGGTGCCCACTTCGGCGCGGCGTGGCACAAGGTGAACCCGCGCACGGTGATGTAGTTGACGAACGGCTTGCGCGGGTAAAAGACGGTCTGGCGAACGTTGACTTCGGGGAGCCCGTCATTCGGATCGTTGCCATCAAAAGTGGCCCAAACGGTGGTGGCGTCTTCACCGACTTCCGCAAAATAAGCCATCGGCCACTTGCCACTGGGCAACTCCTCTTTCAAAGAGGCTTCAAACAACCACTCGCCATCAAGATAAACACAAGAGGTATGATGGTCCCGTCCTTTCCCATCAAACCAGTCGCCACTCACCTTATCGGCAAACGGGTTGAAGTCGCCGAACAGCGCATTCGGAATTTCGGTTTTCCAGACAGGATGCCTGTCCGCCATAGCCTTGGCGACGGTGGGATCCTGCACCCAACCTTTTTCCCATCCAGTGACAACCTCGGATCCTCGAATTTCAACATTCTCACCTTCAGCCGCCTGATAGGTAATGCGCTGATCGTTAGACGTTCCGCCACGCGGCGGGGCCACCTCTTCGCGATAAATCCCTTCATGCACTGTAATCGTATCGCCCGGTTGGGCCAGATCAGCTGCGTGCTGAATCGTCAGGAACGGGCTCTTCGCAAACCCGTCATTTACATCCAGCCCTGTTTTCGCAACATGAAATTCCCGTCCCGTTGCGCAACCCGACAATACGGCCATCATCAAAACGACGCCGCCGATCTTCAAAACGTTCATCATTCATTCTCCTTAACTATTCAACTGCTCTAGGAATGGCCACGAGAAACGCAAAAGGTCCCCGTTAAATTTTTGTGACTAATCCCTTTATTATTCTCTATCTATCGCGCCCCGTTATTCATCGCGTTGAGCCATGCACTCATTTTTTCAACCCGTTCCGGTTCTTTTTCACCGCCGCCTGCCGGGCAACCCCGCGGATTTTCGAAACAGCGGAACGCAATCCAGTAATGCGGGCGGGCGGGACGTTTTGATAGAGCTCGGTTGTTTCAATAAAATCAAGTTCGGCCGAACAAACTGTGGCCAACGGTTCGCCGTCGAGAATACGCACGAGTAGCAACAACATGCCCTTGACCAACAACGAATCGCTGTCGACCGCGAGGTTGATTTTCCCGTCGTTGCACCGTATGTCGATCCAAGCTTCAGATTGGCATTCCCGAATCCGGTTGGCGTCGCATCGGACGGCCTCGGAAACCGCTACGGATTGGGCGGTTTCGACAAGATAGGTGTACTGATCCATCCAATCTTCAAGGAGCCGGAAGGTTTCGACGATTTCATTTTGCTTCTGTTCGATGGAGATCATGGCGGGTTATCCGATACAGGTTTGGAGCCGGCGAAGCGCGGCGGTCAGCCGGTCGATCTCTTTTTCTGTGTTGTAGAATGCAAGAGAGACGCGAACCGTTCCCTCGACGCCAAAATGACGCATCAGTGGCTGGGCGCAGTGGCTTCCAGACCGGACCGCGATGCCGCTGCGAGCGAGAAAGAATCCGGCATCGTAGAAATGGATGCCAGAGAGATTGAAGGAGAAGATCCCCGCGGATCGCGCGCCGGTCCCGCACAGGCGGAGCCCACTTATTTTTTGCAGTTCGGCGGCGGCATAGCTGGTGAGCTGGGCTTCGTATTCGAGGGCACCGGAGGCGCGGCATTCGATAATGTACTGAATGGTGCGCTCTAGGGCGACAATTCCGCCGACATTGGGCGTACCGGCTTCATGCCGCAGCGGGAGCGACGCAAAGGTGGTTTGCTGGTCGCCGACTTCGTCGACCATTTCTCCGCCGAAGAGCGCGGGCTGCAATTTTTCGAGCCGCGCTTTTTTTCCGTACAAGACGCCGGTGCCCATGGCGGAGTAGAGTTTATGGGCGGAAAAGCAGTAGAAGTCACAGTCCAGCTCACGAACGGAAACCGGTCGGTGGACGATTCCCTGCGCCCCGTCCACCACGCAGAGCGCATCTGCGGCATGCGCGATGCGGGCAATCGCCTTCACTGGATTCTCCTTGCCGGTCACGTTCGATACCTGCGTGACGGCAACGACCTTTGTGCGGGGCGAGCACAGGGTTTCGAACGCGGGGAGATCCACCCCCCCGTCCGCCGTTAGCGGAACAATCCGAAAGGCGGCACCGGTTTGTTGGCAAAGCCTCTGCCACGGAACAAAATTGGAATGGTGTTCGGCTGCGGAAACCAAAATTTCATCGCCCGGGGACAGCCCTTCGGAAACGCCGGCCGCCAGACGGTTCAGAGCATCGGTTGCGCCGGAGGTGAAAACGATTTCGGCTGGCGAGGCGGCCTGAATAAAGTCGGCGACGGTTTGGCGGGCGGATTCGAGGCGTTCGGTGGCACGGCGGGCGAGATCGTATTCCGCGCGATAAACGTTGGCGTTGTCGTTTGAATAAAAATCGGTCAGCGCGTCGATGACGCACTGCGGTTTTTGGGCGGTGGCCGCGCTGTCGAGATACGCGTCCGGCCCCGCGAGAATCGGGAAATCGGCCCGGATTTTATGGACATCAAACACGAGTCTCCTCCCGGTTCCAGGCGGTCCGCACCAAACGACAGAGGTCGGCGACGGTTTCGGCATCGGCGGATTCCGCCGGGGTAAAGTGCACCCCGAAGGTCTGCTCGATGTTCATGATCAGTAGAATGATTTTAGTGAGGGCATTGGTTGCGCCGGTACAGTCTTTGGCGTTGAGGTAGCGGGACGAGGCCGCCTCACCGGCGGCGCGCATCAAACTGCGTTTGGCGAGCCCCTGCAGATTCCCGGAATCCGAGTCTTCGTCTTCGAGCAGGAATTTGTGCCGGATATATTTTTTCAACAGCGGTTCTGGGCAGGGGTCCACAGAATGACGCGAGTCCAGAACCGCCGCAGCACAGGCCGCGGTCGTTTTTTTGCGTTGTAGCAAACGGCTCAAGATCGCGTCACTCATACGGAAACTCCCCGGGGTACGCGGTGACCACGTCAACTCCCATCACTTCGCCGAGTTCCTTCAGGTCGTCGATATAGTCGCCGTACACCCACGTGTAGTGGTGTCCGAAATCGAGCATCTTGCGGAACATGTCGCGAGAGTCGGCCACCTGATAATACAGCCCAGTCGAGCAGCCCACCGTGTCTTTTCCGGCACCGGCCACAATGACGGCCTTGACGGCCAACATCTTTTTCCCGGACGGGTGGAAGCGCAGGAGCGTGATGGGTTCTCCGATATCCCGGCTGAAATCGTAGCGGATCGTCGCTCCCCAGCCGGCCTGTGTGAACGGAGTAATGTGATAGGGCATGAGCGGCCCATCAATCCCTTTCATTTTGCGCGTTTGAACCGCGTGCCAGGTTGAAACGATGTTCCTTTTATCTTCAATTTCCGGAATCAGCTCCAACCCGGACGGGGTAGATTCGTCTGTTTTAATTTCGCTCGCATAGGGATGCGTGTTCCCCATGTGAGGCGCTTTGCGCGTCAGATTGATCAGTACCGTCATCGCCACCAGCGCATTGAGGTCGGATTCGCAGGCGGAGGGAATGCCCTCTTCTTTCAGCAGCGTGTGAACTAGGCAGGGCGTGCAGCGGAACTCGTCGTTGAACTTGCGCGTCGCACAAACTTCAAAACAGGGCATCGTAAAGGCATTGCACTCATAATGTTCGAGCAGCGCGCGGATGACCACGTAGAAGCGGGTGGATCTGACTATGTTTTCGAGCGTCATATCGGAATATTCCGCTTGGTCAATCAGGTCCTTTGCAATCTGTTCAGCGGCGGCCTCCTGTTCCGGCGTGATGGCACGGAGGGCGTCGAAGAGGTCTTCCGCGTTGATGAAGGTGAACTGGATGCCGAGGTCTCGGGTGAGCTGCTGGAGATCGGTAATTGTGCTCAGCACCCCTTTTGAAACCACATCGTTTTTAAGAATCGCCAGAACGCGCGTATTGCGCAGCGCGATTTTGGTGCGCATAAGTTTGAGCTGACGGTTGGCATCTTCGGGATCGATGAAGCCGTACGCCTCCAGGCCCGCATTGCGCAGTCCGGCCACCCCGTCGGTGCTTGCGCAGCAGCCAATCACGCCAACCGGCACATGGAAGCGCTGTGAAATCTCGCTGGCAGGAAACTGATGGAACACGCCGTCGAAAAGGAACAGATCCGCCTTGCCGACATCATTCGACAACTTTTTAAACTGTTCTTCACGCAAGATAAATTCATCGGTCCACGTCAGTAGCTCCGGCTCCAAGAATTCGATTTCATCCGAATAGGTTTTCAACGTCTCCTTGAATCGCTTGAACTTGGCGTGCCCGATTTTCTCATCGAACTCCGGGGTCAACTGCTCCCCGGAGCCGAGGCGGCAGGGGCCTTCGTATGCCGTGGTGTGGATGAGTTGAAAATAAGCAGGCTTTACTTTGATTTTTTGATCAATCCCTTTTTGAATCGACATCAGGTCTCCTTTGTTTTGCTTTTTACGAATCAATTCCATTCCGGTCCAGCGGCCAGACTTGCAGTTTTACGCGGCCGTGGTCCGGGGTTTCGAATGGACCGGGTGACGGGTTTTGCGAGTCTCGTTTTTTGCCGAAATAGTCGGTGTCCAGCCGGATCGGTTTTCCATCAAAATCAACATACGGCAGGCTTGGCACAATGGCTTTGCCCAGCAGTTCTGTGGTCACCATCGGCCTTTTTGGAGAATGATTCATCTTGGGCAACGTCATTTCCAGATAGACCGCATCTCCCTCTTCGATCACGTTAAAATTGGGATTCTCTGCTGCTGAAAAGGTATATTTCTCGGCTTCCGTCGGTTTAGCCCCGTGGAAATAGGCATTGCCGGCAGCCGCCAGCGGGGTCGGCATTTCATCATACATCCAAGAGCCATAGCCGATGATCCGTTTCCCTTTTTTCGGGGACGTCCCTTTCATCAGATTGGCAGAGGCCTTTGCGGGACCAGCGGTACCATCGCCGACGAACAGATTGTTGTAGATGGCGATGTCGGCGACATCAACTTTATGCACCCCTGCCTTATCGGTTGAATGGGCTGGGAAATAGGGCGTTGCCCGGGCGATATCGAGCCACTGATCGAACTCGCCCCCGAAAAGGTTGTGCGCAAAGGCCATTCCCTGCGAACGATTGCGAAAAATCCGTGAAAGGAAGAGGTTATTGTCGATCACGCACGGGCCATGGTTGACCTCTAGGAAACAGTCATCGCCGCCATTCCGGTAGAAGAGATTTCGTGTAACCCGCGTGCCTTGGGTCATCCAATCGAGCCAGAGAGCCCGCCCGGTATCATGAACGCGGTTTCCTTCAATCAGCATATCGATCGGCGCATGGAATTTAATCCCCGCCATTTCTGCGCCCGTATAACGGGCCTGAATGTGTATGTGATGAATATGATTTCCGATAATCTGACTGAAGGACGCCCCCATGCTTCCGACAATTCCGACCTGCTCACAATAGGAAATTTCATTGTTACGAACGATGTGGCTTCCCACCGTGGCTTTGTTCCAACCATTGGAACAGGCGCGGTCAATTGAATCCAGATAAGCCGTGGCCGTGCCGGCCACGTTATCAAATTCATCCCCGTATTTTCCCAGCGAAATTCCGGCGTCGATCGAATGAGTGATGGTGTTGTTTTCAATGATCCAGCCTTTGGACCAATGCGTGCCGATCAGCCCCATCTGCTCCGCCGTCGGCGGTGCCCACTTCGGCGCGGCGTGGCGCAGATCAAACCCTTTGACCGTGATGTAATTGACGAACGGTTTGCGCGGATAGAACACGGTCTGCCGGACATTGACTTCCGTAATGCCTTTGTTGGGATCCCTCCCGTCAAAGACCGCCCACACCGTAGTGGTGTCTTTCCCGACCTCCGAAAAATAGGCCATCGGCCATTTCGCATCCGGCACCTCCTCTTTCGAGGCGGCTTCAAACAGCCATTCCTCATCGAGGTAAACACAGGACGTATGATGATCCCGACCTTTGTCTTTGAACCAGTCGCCGCTGATTACATCTGCAAACGGGTTAAAAGTTCCAAACAGCGTATTCGGAATTTCAACCTTCCAAACATCATTTCCAGCATCGCTCCAACCCGCCACGATCTCCGAACCCCGGATGCTCACCTTTTCGTCTTCAGCCGCCTGATAGACAATGCGCTGATCGTCGAAAAGTCCGCCACGTGGAGGCGTAATCTCTTCGCGATAGATTCCTTTATGCACCGTGATCGAATCGCCCGGCTGGGCCATGTCGGCTGCTCGCTGAATCGTTAACAACGGCTTTTGCTGTGATCCGGCGTTCGCGTCTTTTCCGCTTTTGGCAACATGGAGTTCAGCGGCAAACGAGGTTGCTGCGGTTAACAAAGAGAGGGTAATCCATCGGATGTGTTTCATTATTTAGCTCCATTAAATTCGTGGACCGCATCAATCATGGCCACCAAATTTTCAACCGGGGTGTTGGCCTGTACATTGTGAATGGCATCAAATACAAAGCCGCCGTTCTGAGAAAAGATTTTGCACCGCTCCAACACCTGTTCGCGCACTTCAGCCGGCGTTCCAAACGGCAATACCTGCTGGGTATCAATCCCGCCGCCCCAAAAGACCAGCTTTTCGCCATAGCGATCCTTAAGGGTCTGCGGATCCATTCCGGTTGCGGAACATTGAACCGGGTTGATGATGTCGAAACCAGAGTCGATGAAGTGCGACATGAAATTTTCCACCGCGCCGCAGCAATGTTTGAACGTTTTCCAGCTCGTGTTGGCATGAATCCAGTCATTCATCTTTTTGTAGTAGGGAAGCCACAACTCGTCATACGTATCTGGCGAGCAAAACGATCCGGTCTGCGTGCCGAAGTCGGTTCCGCAGATGAAAATGACATCCATCATATCGCCAATGGTTTCCTGTACCTTTTTTAGATTCTGGATCGCCAGATCGGTCTGACGGCTAAAAACCTCGTGGATATAGTCCTGCCGGATCGCCGTTGAAATATACCACTCTTCAATATCGCGAATGCCCTTGGGTTCTTTCAAAAAGGGTGCCGGAACCAATGCAATATCGCCGAGCGCCGTTCCGCCAATTCCACCCGCCACTGCGCGACCGGTCGAGACGGCCGTATCCGCATAGCGTTTCAGTCGCACCAACTCTTCATCGGTCAGGGGAGTAAACTCTTCCAGATTGTCGTCGGGGTTGAGATTGTCATCATCAATTTCGGGCTGGCGAATAATGGTATCAAAGAAAAAACTGGCCGAAGGCATATGGCCTGAAACCGGTGCATCCATGTCCCCCTGCGGATACATGTAGGTGCCCTTTTCATTTTGAGTGACATTAAATTTTCCAGGCACCAGCAGTTCCTGACCCCAGGGGGCGGTCCAGAGTTTCCAATCATCGGAAGGATAGCCAAACATATTCGACAGCGGTTCCATGCCGACCACATCCACCCCCACCGCGTCCAACAGATCCTCCTCCATCAATCCCAGCATTTGATAGGGTTCATGCACTTTAACCGGACGCGGTTCCAAGCCGTAGTGGTCGCGCAGCGCGGCCACCGTTGAACAGTGCATGCCGGTCACTGCCGTCGATCCTAGATCAATCGGCACCGGACCGGATTCATGATTCATGGCTTTCAGTACTCTTTCGCGAGGCTTCATCCTTTGCTCCTGTTGTTGGTAAACTCGTTATAATTGAGCATGATTGCTACAAAAAGAACAGCGCGCGCAAGTTGCGCATACATGGACAATATTCGCCTACCAGCGAATTCGGGGGAACAAATCTACCGGCAGCAGATTGCAGGGTCGAAAACATTCTTTGGCAATGGCGGAACGTAATGCGGTGGGCGAACGTCCATAGGCGCGGGAAAAAATGCGCGAAAAATAGAGCGGATCTGCAAATCCACTCCGCTGAGAAATCTCCTTCACATCCAGATTGGTCCGCGCCAGCAAGGACAGGGAAAAGTCGAGTTTAAGCAGGGTATAGGTCTGCATGGGGGAATGGCCGACCCACTTCGCAAACAGCCGACAAAGATGCTTTTCGGTAACGTTTGCCTGACCGGCCAGCTCGGCCAACGTGAGTGCAGTATGCGGATCTTTTTCAGCCAACCGGTGAATATGCATCAGCGCCCGGCGTACCGGCTCCGGTCGCTCTCGCTCAAATGATGCGGAGCGAATGTGCGGTTTTTCAATCAGCGTACCAATCAATGCTGCAACCAGCCGACTGTCGGAAGGGGCCGGGTTAACCGCCGGCCAATCATCATGCTCGTAGACATGTTGCAGAACATGACGAAACAAGCCGGCGCAAAGCGGGTCGGGATCATTGAAAACGCACGGCCAGCCCTTCGGGTCCGGCCAGTCTGCAGGGATGCAGTGCAGTCCAAAATGGAAATAGGCATGCCGGGTTGGGTGTTCAGTGTCCCAGCGATAGATTTCAGAAAAGCCCGGACGCGCCAGAATAAACATGCCCGGCTCCACAGAATAAGAGGTTCCGTCACATTCATAGGCGGCATGCCCCTCAATCATGTAGACCAGCTCAAAGTCCTGCAAGGTCCGCGGGCCCAGTCGATCCCCCGGCTGATAGACCACTTCCCCGCCATGCAGGTGAGCCAGTTCCATATAGGAACCTTTTTTCAATGTTTCCGAAAGGGTCATAGCAGAAATATAGATAATATTCGCTCAAAGTCCAGCTGCCGGACAGCGATATGTAGCGCTGATCCATGACCGCAAGCAGGGGAAGGATTACCCGCGCGCACGGAAACTTTTGCGGTATTTGGCCGGTGTGATCCCCATCCATTTGCGAAACTGTTTGATGAAGTAAGACTGATCGCCGAAACCCGTTTCATACGCAATATCGGTACAACTCATGTCGCTCTGCTCCAACAGGCGACGAGCCTCCTGAATGCGCAGACTGTGAATATGCTGCAGAGCGGTTTTACCGGTGGCCTCTTTCAGCAGATGTGCAATCCGGAAGGTGCTCAGGTTGGCCGCCTGGGCAATTTCATCCAAGCCGATCGATTCGGTATAGTTGGCGGCAATAAAATCCAGCGCCCTCCCGACCGCCGGACTGACCGGATTCACCCCCTGCAGAAAAATGGAGTTCATGAAATCGTCCAGCGCCTGCCGCAGGACGTCGCAGAGGTCATCGAAATCTTTGGTTTCAACAATCTGTTCAATCCACTTCATGTGGCGCTCCAGCAGTGGTTCCATCAGCGGACTGTCTTCCACCGCCGCACGCACCAGATAACCCATCATTTCAATCGCACGGGCCCGAACCACCACCTGCTTCGGGGAATAGAGAAACATGGCCGCCAACATCTTGTTAAAAATCTTCCGTGCGCCCGCTCGGTCTCCCACGCGGATATGCGATAAGAGAATCCGTTCACCATCGTAGGGATAGGCCCGATTCTGCTCCACTTTGCGCTGGTGAATTTCTTCGGCAATCTGCCGCTGCTGGATCATTTGATCCCGATTACGCCTCAACTGCAGCGGCTGCCAGCCGCTGTATTGATAAAAAAGATCATACAGTTTATCCGCCGCCTTCCGGACCTCTACCTGCTCAAACAACGGAATGGTTACCACAAACTGTTCCGCCTCTTTTCGATCCGCCCCTTCTGAAACCAAATAATTAATCGAGTCATTGACCCCTTGCGAATCCTCTTCAATGAAAACAAACCCACCGCATAAACCGCCCTCCAACTTCGTATGGTTCATCAACGGAATCATCCAGCTCATAATGCCCGGAGCAATAAAGAAGGCCTGCGGTTCTCCCCAGCGGACACATTCGGACAACGTATGTGCCCGGTTGCGAACCAGAGCGGTCAGATTGATGGGGGCGGCCACCTTTTTCGGTAGCACAACAGCGCCCTCACAGTCCACGAGCTGAATGGGTAATCCGGAGGCCGCGCGATAATCCCTGACCACCGAATCGAAGAGTCTTTTTGACAAGATTGACATATGAAATCTCCAGGTTTAACCAAAAATACTAGTTTCTATTTATCACGAGCAAAATGATCCAGCAAGAATGTTATTTTTTTTAGCCGCTTCGTTCTATTTCCTATTGCGGGTTCTACGATACATTTAAACGGTAAATTTATATGTATAACAACAGGAGGAAGCCCCATGGCCAAGAATGAAGCTTTGTTTGAAGCGGTGTTAAAAGGTAAGCGGAAAGATGTATTAATCATCGTTCAGGAGTCAGTCGATGCCAGCATCGATGTGGAAGAAATTTTGATGGACTCCATGATTCCGGCCATGGCGGAAATCGGCGAGCGGTTTTCCCGCAACGAAGCCTATGTTCCGGAAATGCTGATTGCGGCCCGGGCGATGCAAGCCGGACTGGATATCCTCGACCCACTGCTGGCCGAGGCCGGGCACGAACCCATCGCCCGCATCGCGATTGGAACGGTTAAGGGGGATCTCCATGATATCGGAAAAAACCTCGTTGCCATGATGTTTAAAGGCGCCGGGTTTGAAGTAACCGACCTCGGCGTAGACTGCGATGTCGAACAGTATCAGGAAGCGGTCGATAACGGAGTGGATATGATTTTGCTCAGCGCGCTACTGACCACCACCATGCCGTACATGAAAGTAGTGATTGAGGGTCTCAAAGCATCCGGTGTGAAAATACTGATTGGCGGCGCCCCTGTAACCCAAGGATATGCCGATGAAATCGGAGCCGATGGATATTCCAGCGATGCAAATGAAGCCATAAAAGTGGCAAAAGCGGTGCTCGGCCTTGCCGCATAACCCGTTGGCGTGCTACTCCATAAACCATGGCAGTAACTATTCATTTTGACGGCAGATCCGTTGAGGTCACCGCGGAAGAAGGCCGAACGATTCTGGATCTAGCCCGGGATGCCGGGTGGCATATCAACGCAAAATGCGGTGGGTGCGGATGCTGTTGCAGCTGCAATGTCATGCTGGGATGCGGGCATTATCGGGTTTTTGATGAAGCCATCGAAATTCTGCCGGAGCAACGGCGCGAAGTGCTCTCATGCCAGACTACGGTCATCGGCCCCGATGCGGAAATTTTTCTTCCCCATGCGTCAGTTATTGCGTTTGATGGCGCACGCATCGCCGACGAAATGGACATTCCAGATCATGTGCTGAATCCACGATTTCCCGAGGGGTTTGGCGTCGCCGTGGATGTCGGCACCACCACCGTTGTCGCCGCCCTGATTAACCTGGAAAACGGCCGCGTGACCCACCGGGCATCGCTTTACAACCAGCAGATTCTCAAAGCGGCCGATGTGGTTTCGCGCATCTCCCTTTGTAACACGCCTAGTCAGCTAGAAGTGCTTCAGGAGCTAGTGATCCACAAAACGCTAAATCCGTTGATTCTTAAATTGTGTGCGGACTCCGGCATCAACAAGGACGAGATGCTGCACCTGACGGTTTCCGGCAATACCGTCATGACGCATATCTTTTTCGGCGTATCGCCGGTAAGCATGGGAACCCTTCCCTTTGACCCGGTCAGCCGCACCTTTGTGGACACAGCATCCGCGCGGGGCATTGACATCAACCCCACCGCTCTCATTCAGGCGATCCCCGCCATTTCCGGCTATATCGGCGGCGATATTACCTCCGACATCTTTGCCTCGAAGCTGCAGGAAAACGGCGGCCTCAGCGTATTAATCGACATCGGCACCAACGGCGAAATAGTGGCGAACCTTGATGGCAAAATGACCGCCTGTTCCACGGCGGCCGGCCCGGCCTTCGAAGGAGCCGGATTGCTACATGGCACCCGTGCCGCCAGCCGCGCCATCGATTCGATACAATATGACCGCAACCTAGATTTCAAGCTGACAATCATCGACGAGCAGACTCCCATGGGGTTGTGCGGCTCCGCCATCATCGACTTCATCGCGGAAGGTTTCCGTTGCGGTCTCATCAATTCCATGGGGCGCTACGATATTGAGCTCCTAAAGAAAAAACAGCGTTACGAATCGGTTTATAACATGCACGCCTGCATATTGGTTCCAGCCGAACAATCCGCCACGGGGAAGTCGATCACCGTCACCGAAGGTGACATCGCCGAAATCCTGAAGGCGAAGGCTGCTATTTATGGCGGACTCAAATCGCTGTTAACGGAACTGGGCCGGACCGCTCATAAAGTGGATCATCTGATTCTTTCCGGCGGTTTTGCCAAACATATCAATATCCGCAACGCCATCACCTTAGGGTTATTGCCGGACATTTCACCTGAAAAATATCAGGTGATCGGCAACGGATCGCTTGCCGGCGCAACCCTGGCCCTGCTGGATAAAGATGTTGGCCGGGCGTATCTGGAACTGATCGACAAACCCCGCGTCATCACCCTAAATCAGACCCCGCATTTCCTGAATTATTTTCAGGAAGCCCTCGCCATCCCCAACCTTGAAACCGACGACTTTCCATCGGTGACCCCATGAAATATAAGCTGATCAGCTGCGAAATATCGGCCGAACACAATGACCGCATTATCACCTGCGGGCCGGGTTCCTGTTCATAGTAGAAATTTGAAATGGAATGTGGATGTTCCGTCTACATTTCGCACCGAACTGAGTGGTTGCAGCAAGATCGACTCATTTCAACCCCCAACTCTTCTATTCTAAAATCCCAATCTCTTTATCCTATTAACTCGCCTTAACCATGGAGATCGATATGACAGGGAAACAGCTACTTTTAGACGCTATTAAAGGGAAAGAGACGCCCCGGCCTGCGTGGGTTCCGTTTGTCGGATGCCATGGAGGATCTCTAATGGGGAAGACCGCCACAGAGTATCTTCAGTCCGCAGAGCTCATGGTGGAAGGGCTAAAAAAAGCAAAATCACTATACAAACCGGATGGGTTGCCGATCCTATTTGACCTGCAGGTTGAGGCCGAAATTCTCGGATGTGAGTTGCACTGGGCCGATGAAGTGCCGCCAGCTGTAACCAGCCACCCGCTGGCAACAGGAAAAACGATTGCGGACCTGCCCGAACTGGATGAAACCAAAGGCCGCTTCCCGGTGGTGTGCGCCTACCCCCATTCTCTGACCACTGATCGGCGAGTTTAAGGTGGAACCTGCGGTTCCCTTCTTCGTG
>Ga0307990_1001207_pt1 | contig 21990 bp, 22 predicted proteins | sample EllFjometagen129_FD_203168 | JGI IMG/M metagenome (GOLD analysis project Ga0307990, IMG submission 203168) | Marine microbial communities from Ellis Fjord, Antarctic Ocean - #129 | ecosystem: Environmental > Aquatic > Marine > Unclassified | place: Southern Ocean | collected 2014-10-08
ACTCTACTGCATGGCGGAGGAGGAGGGATTCGAACCCCCGGTACCCTTGCGAGTACAACGGTTTTCGAGACCGCCACCTTCAACCACTCAGCCACTCCTCCGTTTTTTGATCAGGTCCCGGTTGGTGAACCCTGCTTGTCAAATCTATCCGCTTGAGTTCCCGAGATCCAGTTGTCATTGCGCAGAGCGCGGGTGACGAGGTAGCAGTCCCTTCGGCGAAAGAGGCAGTAAAATAGGGTCTTAGTCCTTGCCTGCCAAGTTCTTTCCCACGTCAGATTCAAATGGCTTCGGTTCGGGGGCGGTCGCGGGAGCGTCCGAGACGGTGCGTAACGCGTTTTTTTGCCGCTGTAGAACCTCTTTGGATAGTTTCATGTAGGCTAGGGCGCCTTTGGAGATCGGCGCGTACTGGATAATCGACTGGCCGTAGCTGGGCGCTTCGCTGAGGCGCACCGTGCGCGGGATCAGCGTGTTGTAAATGAGTCCGCCGAAGTGTTTTTTGACCTCTTCGATCACTTGCTGCGCCAGATTGGTGCGCAGGTCGCACATGGTCATTACAATGCCTTCAATGCGCAGGCCGGGGTTGCCCGCATCGCGGACTTGTTCGATCAGGCTGAGGATCACGCTTAGTCCTTCGAGTGCCAGATATTCGGCCTGCATCGGGATAATCACGCTGTCGGCCGCGTAGAGCGCGTTCATAAACAGGATGCCGATCGACGGTGGGCAGTCGAACAGGATGTAGTCATACTCATCCTGTTCCACCAACGGCTTCAGTGCATTTCTGAGGCAGTGCAGATAGTTGTCCATTCGTGCGATTGCCACTTCGCATCCGGCCAGGTCGAGCTCGGACGGGATGATGTGCAGCCGCTTGGTGCTGGTCGGCTTAATCAGCGTGCGCGCATCGGCTTCGCCGAGCAGGGCGGAGTAGATGCTGGCGCCTTCCTCTTTTTCCAGTCCGAGGCCGCTGGTGGCATTGGCTTGCGGGTCGAGATCGATCAGCAGGACATTCTGCTTCCGCTTGGCGAGGCAGGCGGCGAGGTTGACAGCGCTGGTTGTTTTGCCGACGCCGCCCTTCTGATTTGCGAGTGCAATAACTTTAGTGTTCATAAGCTTTTCGATCCAAGTTTGGGATACGGGATATTTAAACATGCCGTAAAAAAGTGTAGAAATGCAATCTATATGCTGACAGAGCGGGTCTTAATTTGAAGGGGTTTGTGCCCATTTGGCATAAATGTCATCCGACACATCGGAGTAGAAATGATCGACCAAGTTATCGGAAAGCATTTTTTGGAGGAAGGTTGCTTCCAGCTTAAATTCGGAAAGAACCTGCTGATAAGCATCCCCATGCTCCTTGCTGTCCGATGAATTTTTCCGCAGCAATTCGATCGGCTGGTCGGTTTCGAAAAATGCACGGCAGGCCTCCGCAAACACGTCGTTCAGATTTTCCATTCGGATGATCAGGAGGTCGGCGCGGGTTCCTTTGTAGATTTGGTATCCTTTCGAGCAGTCAAACGGTGTTCCGTACACATCTGTGCCGGCAACCGGATCCAGTTCCTTTGTGGTCCACTCGTAAAAAATCCGATAGGGGGAGGGTTCTGTGCAGATCCATTTTTGCAGAAAACGTATCGTCTTTTCGGGATCGACAACTCCATTTGTCAAGAGGTGAGGGGACTGCCGCTTCACATCCTGAAAAGCAACAGAAACCAGCTGCCCGACTGGTTCGCGAACTAAGGAAATAATTTTCGGCCGCACGGCGGGGCTCTTGGCCCATTTTTCCGCAAGATAGGTGCTCAGCGTTGTATTTCGCGAGATGTATGGAATGGGGCTCTGGAGCTGTTTTTGCATCTCTTTGTGAAGACCGGACTCGCTCAAATAATGAATGTGGTGCACATACTTTGCGGCCCGACTTTTCTTCAGCGAGTTCGCAACCGCCGTTGAGGCAACCTTGCCGGAGGTGAGTACAAATATTGGTGCATTCTGGTTCCAATTCTCGCGCTTGACGCGGAACCGGTCAAACAGCCGGACCCATGCCCCGAGGCGCAACATGATGAAATTTTTTAACCCTTCTTTCATAGTAGCCCGTTCACAATAACTCGTAGGCCAAAACGCTTAAACCGAAAATGGCGGCGGTTTCGGTGCGCAGGATCTGTTGGCCGAAGGTAACCGGGATTGCACCGGCTTCCACGGCGGCATGGACTTCCTCTTCGGTGAAGTCTCCCTCCGGTCCGATTAGCAGCGCAACGCGCATGGCAGGCTGGAAGCCTGCGGTACGTATCGCAGGCATCCTGCCTGCCTTGTGCAATTTTCTGAAAGCTTCTTTGAATGGTTTGGCATTTGGATGCAGCGAGCCGATGAAAACGGCGTCAAATTTTACAAGGTTTGGAACTGACTGCGTCAGGGCCTGCTGTTCTTTTCCAAGGGTTGGGAAAAGTTCTGTGCTCCGACGCAGTCGGTGGAACGTTGGCAGCCAGGCGGTGCCGCATTGCTGCGATGCATTGCGGATGATGGCCTCACCTCTGCCGATCATTTTTTCGATCTTCCCAGCGGGCAGGCTGGCGTTAGTCGTGACGATCGGTTGGATGTTTGTTACACCCAGCTCGGTGGCTTTTTGCAGAATCATCTCGAAGCGGTCAGGTTTGCAGACGGCCTGAATCAGCGTGATTTCCACGGCAGGCGGCGGGACGGTTTCGCGTTCCGTAATCCGCACGGACACCTCTTTTTTCGTTACAGACTCAATAACGCCTTCGGCGCAGGTTCCTTGTCCGTCAAACAGGGTCAGCTCCTGGCCCGGCTCCACACGAAGTACGCGGGCGAGGTGATGTGATTCCTCCGGCGACAGAACGACGGTGTCGTTCTGCAAAGAGCCGGGAGTCACAAAGCTGTTGATTCTCATAGTCTGTCAGTCTCCATAATGTGTTTTTGCCCGAAGGATAAGAACGATCAGTTCGCGGTCTTGGATGGAGTATACGATGCGATCCTGATAGCTGAGGCGGGTAGAGTAATATCCTTTAAGATTTCCAGCCAGAGCTTTTCCCGAATAGGGGTTGACGGCAATCTTATTGCGGAGGATGTCTTTGAGTTTGTCGCGAAGTTTCGGTGTGAGCATCCGGATGTCTTTTTCCGCCTGTCGGGTAAAGCGGATGCTGTAGGTCACTGTTCTTCCCCGAAAACATCTTTAAACGAAAGAGTGTCACCGGCATCGGCTTCAGTCTTGGATTTTTCAAACCCTTCCTTGAATCCGGGGGTGGACAGTAGCTCTAGTGTTTCGATTAGGCCTTCATATTCTACTTCCGACATAAGAACCGCATCGCCGCTTTTGTGGCGGATATGGAAGATTTCATGTTGCTCATTGGCGTCATGAAGCAGATTAAAAAAACCTTTTCTGGCGGCCGTAGCGGTGAGAGCAGTCATAGCGCAATTCCTTCATGTACATGTTTCGGTACATAAGTAGCAGGCCGCTTCGGTTTGTACAAGAACTTTGCTAGCTGTTCTCTTCCAGTGCGCGCTTGTGATCGTAGAAGGTTTTGGCGGCTTTACGCATTTTTTGGGTGAGCGGGAAGTGTTTGTCGGTGAGCATGTTGACCGCTTCCTCAAACTTTTTCTTTTCCTTGCCGCTGAGTCCCTGCGGGATTTCAATCTGCACGAGGATGTGCTGGTCGCCGGTGCCGTAGCGCGGGCTGGTGATGCCTTTGCCGCGCATGCGGAAGACCTTGCCGTTTTCGGTTCCGGTTGGGATTTTCAGGGTGGCGTTGCCCTGAATGGTGGGCACGGAGACTTCGCCGCCGAGCGCGGCAATATGGAAGGGCACGGGGACTTCGCAGATGATGTCGAGATCGTTGCGTTTGAAAAATTCGTGTTCGCGAACGTGCAAGACGATGTAGAGATCGCCGGCGGGTCCGCCGCGTCGTCCGCCTTCGCCGCGCCCGGCGACGCGCAGACGTGAGCCGGTTTCGACGCCGCCCGGAATCCGCACCTCGATACTGCGTTTGTTGCGTATCAGTCCCTGGCCGTGACACTTGGAACAGGGCTTTTCGATGACTTCGCCGGAGCCGCGGCAGGTGGGGCAGGTCTGGCGGAATTGAACGAAGCCGCCGCCGCTGACCACTTGGCCCGCGCCGTCGCAGTCGGAGCAGGTGCGTTTGCCGCTACCAGGTTCCGCGCCGGTACCCGTGCAGTGGGTGCAGGTTTCGTTGACGTTGATACGGATCTCGCGTTTGGAGCCGAGGACGGCTTCTTCAAAGTCAATTTCGAGGTCAAAGCGCAGGTCGGCGCCCTGTTGCGGGGCGTTGGGATTGCGGGCGCGGCCGCCGCCGCCCCCGAAAAAGTTGTCGAAGATGCTTCCACCCCCGCCCCCACCGCCGCCGCCGGATGCGCCCATGAAGGTACGCAGGGCTTCTTCGAGGTCGATGCCGCCGCCGAAGCCGCCGCCACCGTAGCCGCCACCACTACCCCTCATTCCGCCGCGACCCGCGCCGAAAGCGGCGTGGCCGAACTGGTCGTATTGCTGGCGCTTGCTGTCGTCGCTGAGCACTTCGTAGGCTTCGGACATTTCTTTAAATTTTTCCTCGGCGGCTTTGTCGCCGGGGTTTTTGTCGGGATGATATTTGACGGCCATCTTGCGATAGGCCTTTTTGATTTCATCCGCAGAGGCGCCTTTAGCGAGCCCGAGCTGTTCGTAATAATCTTGTTTTTTCGATGCCATAATTTATCTCAGTCCGTTCTGTGGCTCAATTCTGCTTTTGGAACACTGGAATGTTGGAAGATGGAATGATGAAAGATATCTCCAGTATTCCCATATTCCATTATTCCTCTATTCCATTCTCCTCGGGGCCGCTGGAAACAACGACCTGAGCGGCGCGCAGGAGTTTATCGCCGAGCATATAGCCTCGGCGCACCTGTTCGACGACGGTTTCGGACGGCTTGTCCGACGGCATGTGGGTAAGCGCCTCGTGTACATGGGGGTCAAACGCTTCGCCGATAGCATCCACCGGGGTGACATTGTGTTTTCCGAGCAGGTCGAGTAGCTGGGTGTAGACCAGTTTGAAGCCTTCGGTGACCGAGCGGTCGGTCCGTTGGTCTTCGGCGCTTTTTAGACCCATTTCGTAGTGATCGAGCACGGGGAGCAGTTCCATGAAAAGGTCTTCGTTGGCGCGGACGATCCATTCGGCGCGCTCGCGCATCTGCCGCTTGCGAAAGTTATCGAAGTCAGCTTGCAGGCGCATTAGCTGAAAGCGCAGAGGTTCTTCCTCCTTCGCCAAGGCTTCCGCTTTCGCCGAGTCTTCGGCTGACACGTCCTTTACTTCCTCTTCGATGATCTCCACATCCTCGACGGGCGTTTTCTCAATAATTTCTTCGGTTTCTTCCTGTTCAGCCGGTTCGTTTTTTTTCTTTTTGCTCATAATTTAAAAATCCTTTTTCCAATGGTTGCAAGCCATTGCATGGCGTCACAGCGCTTCGCGGCGCAAGATGCTCGTTTTTCCCAATGGTGAACCACTCCCTACGGGTCGTTATTTTACCTGTGGTAAAATTATCTATCGCTTCGCTTTCGGGGAACTTGTTGCGACCATTTTTCCAACCCTTGGAAATTCTGTGCCGCAATGCAATTGCCCAAGGGTTGGAAAAAGTACGTTTTAACGGGTTCTGAGTCAATCTATGCGGTGGGAAAAAGCCGCCCCGGCAAGGCCGGGATTTGTCTAGTGGACCCTGAGGGCGAGGAGGGTCATGTCGTCGTATTGTTGCTGCGCGCCGACATAGTGGTTCAGGGAGGTGCGAATATTGTTTAGCAGCGCTTCGGGGCCTGACGGTGGGGCGTCTTTTATCAGTTGGGTGAAATTTTCAAGACCCCACTCTTCGCCTTTTTCGTTGAGCGCTTCGGTGATGCCGTCGGTGTAGACGATGATTGCGTCGTTGGGTTTGAGCTGGATGGAGACGTCCTGAATGACGGAGTCGAAAACATCGGAGTCGGCCAAGCCGATGGCGATGCCGGGCGCATCGAGCGGCCGGGGTTCACGGTGGTCGCCGGCTCCATGACAGAGGAGGGGTCGTTCGTGTCCGGCGCGGGCGAATTTGAGTTCGCGGGTTTTGGTGTTGAGGACCATGTAGAGTATGGTGATAAACATGTCTTCGGCTAGGTTGTCGCTGAGCACGCGGTTGAGTTCGGAGAGCATGCTGGCCGGGCTTTGCTCCTGTTGCGCGCGGGTCCGTAGAACCCCCTGGCAGACCGCCATCATCATGGCGCCGCCGATACCTTTGCCGGATACGTCGGCGATGGCGATGCCGAGGTGGTCTTCATCGATTTGAATAAAGTCGTAGTAGTCGCCGCCGATGTCGTAGGCGGGCAGGTTGAAGGCGCTGAGTTGAACGCCTTCGGGGTGTGGAATGTTTTGCGGGAGCAGGGAGGCTTGAATCTGCTGCGCGGCGTGGATGTCGCGGTCGAGTTGTTTTTTTTGCTCGAGCACGGCGCGAAGACCGGCGTAGTGGATTGGCACGCAGGCCTGATCGGCCATGGCTTGAAGCAAGGTGAGGTCGCCGGGGGTATAGGCGGTTTGGTCGGTGCGGTTGACCAGTGCGAGGACGCCGAGAACCTGATTACCAAAGCGCATGGGAACAATCAGTAGGGTTCGGATGCGGAGGAAGGCGTCGGAATAGGTCGGAACGCGGGCGTCGAGTTCTGCGTCTTCAATAATGATGCCGCTGCCGACGGCGGCGGCGGAGCCGACCAAGCCTTCGCCGGTGGTGATGGCCCGTTCTTTCACCAGCGTTTCGAGGTGCTGCGATTTGGCCAGCAGATGTTCGGTTTTTACTGCGTCGGCATCATAGAGCGGCGGAAAAATTCCGGACACGGCGCGGGCGAACAAACGGGAGCGGTCGGGGGTGAACAGGTAAATGGCGCCGGATGCGGCTTTGCCGGTTTTTGTTGAGAAAAACAGGATGCGCTTCAGCAGGGTTTCCATGTTGATCTCGTCCGCGTCGGCGAAGACCTCGCCGATCTGGTTAACGAATTCGAAGATGACTTCGCGTTCTTTGCGCATGGCGCGGTTTTCGCGGCGCAACCGCTTGCGGCTTTTGTAGGTGAAATAGAGGAATATGATCAGCATCAACTCCAGAATGGAGGCGAGCAGGGTGACAGTCCACTGGAGCAGTTCTTCCATACGCAGGTCAGTTTAGACGATCGACGTCTTCTTTAAGCAGTTCAATCACGCGTTTGAAGCGCGGCTTGTTTTCCTCGCTGATCTCGACGAGGGTTTCGTGTGCCTTGAGAGCGGTCTCCGCCATTTCCTTTTTGGTTGCTTGGTCGGTCGGCAGCGATTTCGCCTGCGGTTCCGGAACCTCATGCCCATGAGAATGGCTGTATAAAGCGAGAACCTGATCTACGCCGAGTGTGGCCAGAAGATTCGTGTTTTTTTCCGATAGGTTGATCAGCTCCAGCGTCCGGCTGGTTTTTTTTAGACGACCGGAGAGCCCGGCGAGCACGCCCATAAACGTACTGTCCATTCCGATGCATTCGGGGAGGTCGAGCACGACAATGTTTATTGAATGTTTGTCGCAGGCTTCGGCAATGAACTGTTTCATCGACGCGGCGACCTTGAAGGATCCCCTCCCGATTACCCGGATAAAAAGGGTATCATCCGCAAAGGCCGCCTGTAGGTCGTCGTTGTTTTGTTGCATTTCAAGCATATCGGAAAAAATCCTGAGGTTCTGTATCTCAAATTCGCCCGAATCCTAGTCCCCGCTATAACGCAGTGCAACGCTAGATAGGCTAAAACATCATTTTTGAGGGGCGATAATGAGCACGCATTCGCCTTTGACCGTCCGCCCGTCGAAGCGCTTCCGGATTTCTGAGGCGCTTCCGCAAAGAAGCTCTTCGAACTTTTTGGTCAGCTCGCGTGCAACAAAAACTTGCCGGTCTGCGCCGAGAACTTCATCGATTTCGTCGAGAAATTTCAGCAGACGGTAGGGCGATTCGTAGAAAACGGCTGCGACCGGCAATTCGGCGCATTGTTCGAGGATCCGCCGCCGTGCGCCGCTCTTGCGCGGCGAGAACCCGGCAAAGAGGAATCCGTGTCCGCCGAATCCGCTGAGCGCCAGCGCGGTGGTGACGGCGGTCGGGCCGGGTGCGGAGGTGATCATCAGCTCCGCCTCGCGGCAGGCGGCCACGATTCGTGAGCCGGGGTCGGAAATGCACGGCATGCCGGAGTCGGTCACCATCGCAATCACTTCGCCGTTGCGGATGCGTTCGAGGATCTCTTCGCATCGCTGCGCCTCGTTGAATTTATGGCAGCTGATACAGTGGGTTTTGATTTCAAAGTGGGTCAGCAGTTTACGGGTATGGCGCGTGTCTTCGGCCAGGATGAGGCTCGCGGTCTTCAAGGTTTCAATTCCTCTGGCGGTTATATCGCCCAGATTTCCGATCGGTGTTCCGACAATGTATAAACCAGCTTCCATGATGTTTCCTTACGTTGTTCTCTCTCAATTAACTTCGAGTCGAAGGTCTTAAGGTCAAAGGTCGAAGGAGGGGCCGTTGGAAATATCCGACATTAGACTTTTCGACTTTTGACTTTGGACTGCGGCGAAGCCGCTGAGTGTTTCGATCACTTCACACAAAGGAAGCCCCACGACATTTGAATAGGACCCCTCCACCTGCCGCACCATTTTGGCTGCGCCGCCCTGAATGGCATAGGCACCCGCTTTATCCATCGGTTCCCCCGTCGCCACATAGTCGATGATTTCCTTTTCGGACAGGGCGCGGAAGGTCACGCACGTTTCGATGTGGAAACAGACCGTGTGCTTTGGAAACCGGAGGCAGACGCCGGTCATCACTTCATGCGAGTGGCCCGAAAGAGAGCGGAGCATTGCGGCGGCGTCTTCCGCATCTGTTGGCTTTCCCAGAATTCGCTCGCCGTCTACTACGGCGGTGTCAGCCGCTAGAATTACAGCATCGGCGGACGAAATGCTCTCCGCTTTTTCGCGGGCTGTGCGGCAGACAAAAGCATCCGGAGCTTCGCCGGGCAGGGGGGCTTCGTCGATTTCCGGCACAATGATTTCAAACCCCAGTCCGGCGCTACGGAGCAGTTCGGCGCGTCGCGGTGAACCGCTGGCCAGAATCAGTTTTAAGGTGGTATTCATGGATGATAGACAGTAACGTGTTCCACACTTTTCAAAACGTGAGGATAAACAACCGATGGGAAAATACCACTTCAATAAACGCGTATTGGTTACCGGAGGCGCGGGCTTTCTCGGCTCTCATCTGTGCGAGGCTCTTCTGGAACTCGATTGTGACGTAGTCTGCGCCGACAATTTTTTTACCGGCCGTCGCGGCAACATCGCTCATCTGCTCGACAATCCGCAGTTCGAAGTTCTGCGCCACGACATCACCTTCCCGCTGTTTGTCGAGGTCGACGAAATCTACAACCTCGCCTGCCCCGCCTCGCCGATTCACTATCAGCGCGACCCCGTCCAGACCACCAAAACCAGCGTTATCGGGGCCATCAACATGCTCGGCCTCGCCAAACGGGTTGGGGCAAAAATCTTCCAGGCCTCTACCAGCGAGGTATACGGCGACCCCGACGTCCATCCCCAGACCGAAGACTACTGGGGACGCGTCAACCCCATCGGCCTGCGCTCCTGCTACGACGAAGGCAAGCGCTGCGCCGAAACCCTTTTTTTTGATTATCACCGCCAGATGAACCTGCCGATCAAGGTCGCCCGCATTTTTAACACCTACGGCCCGAACATGCACCCTAACGACGGACGGGTGGTCAGCAACTTCATCATGCAGGCTTTGCGCAACGAACCCATCACCATCTACGGCGACGGGCAGCAGACCCGCTCCTTCTGTTACGTCAGCGATCTGGTCGGTGGAATCATCAAACTAATGGACTCTCCCGATGAGCTCACCGGCCCAGTCAATCTAGGCAACCCTGGTGAATTTACCATGATCGAACTAGCCAAAGCCGTCATTGAACAGGTGGGGGCCAAGTCAGAGCTGATTTTTGAGCCGCTTCCGCAGGACGATCCCAAACGGCGTCAGCCCGACATCACGCAGGCCAAAGAAAAACTGGGCTGGGAGCCGGCCGTTTCCCTCGTCGAAGGCCTTGCCCCGACCATCGAATACTTTAAGAAGTACGTGTAGAACAGATTTTCCAGAAGAAATGACACGAAAAGCCAGCTTAAGATACGGTTAAAGGACATAGAAATTCAGGAATTCTGAACCTGTCGGGGAGAGCCCTCTGCGGCTGAACTGAGTACGTTAATGGTGAACCCAAACGGGTTATCTTTTATTCAGGATTTTCTCCGGCCTGTATTGACGGACTTTATCCTGATAAAAGCGGCTAGGGCTCATCACTTATATCGTTATATTTGAGCAGGTTTTCCATGGTTTTGGCACCCCGCAGGACTTCAAACTTCCCTCTGAAGGCTTTCGGGATTTTTTGCAGCTCAGCATCTGTTGTGTTGCTAGAGTCCGAGGCAATCAGCTTCACCATATGAATACTGGGTTTTGCCAGCTTCTGCGGCACATAGTTAAAGTTATAAACCATGTCCAAATGATCAATGACCTGTTGCGGAGTGTAACGTCCACTAAATCGTTTCATGAAAAGAGGAGGTCCATCCAGCAGGTTGTATTTCAGTTCATTTTTCATGTAGGTGTGCCAGCTGCTAATAAATTTCTTTGGCTTGCCCTCCTTCTCGCGTTCTTTATTTTCCTTTGCTAGTCGCTTCTCTGCCCTGGCTATGAGCACCGCCTTTTCTTTTTTATGCAGTGCGATTCGTTCGGCATTCCACCCGACCGATTCGTGCCATTCAGCCACACTGTTAAGACCGTTCACTCTCAAGACATCCTCTACGTCCATAATGTGAACTCCCCAGCCGTCCGTGAGAATGAAAATGTTATCGGCCTTCTGTTCCATCGCCGCCTGAGCCGGGAGGAACCATCCTCTCAGCGCTCTTTCCCCCTCCAGTGAGGAGCCCTCGTATTTGTGTAAGGACTTGTATTCCCCGGAAAGATTGTTAATTTCCCCCACAACATCCGGAGTTTTATTGACAGGATCAAACCACTTCTTCAACGCTTTTTTGTTTTCAGGATTGGCCGTAACCAGATTCGGTCGGAACATCCGGATGTTCATCTTGGTATACACCATCACGTTAAACAAGGTTGCTGAGCGCATGCCGTCAATCATCTTATTAATACGATCTTTGGCAAATTGGTAGGTGTAGTATCCACCCTTGCTATCGAGAACCATATCCTTACCCGCGTCGATGATGAAAATCATCTTCTCCCCTTTGGACTTGGCTCCGAAAAAGTTCACCCCGGAGATGCCAAATCCGAGACTGCCGGCCGTGCCCATACTGCTGAGGCTTCGTTCACCGCCGCCGGAGCGGTCGAACCCGCCGCCGATATCGCCCATCCCTATCATGTCCGGCAGGGCAAAGGATGACTGCGACGCGCTGGCCATGCGACTGGTGACTTTTGGGCGACTGCTTTTTTTCTGCAGATTCTGCGCTTTGGCAGGCATCTGAAGTTTCGTGCGCTCCAGCTTGGGTCGGCTGATGGCTGCACCCTCAAATGAGGCATCCCGTTTCTGGACGTACCGAATTGCAACAATAGATCCGGCAAACAGAATCAATGCCACATGAATTCCGATGCTGATCGCGGCGGCCTCTGTCGAGCAGACCAGCGCCTTGCCTTTAAGGGCATCGGGAGATTTTTCTGATTGTGAAGATTTCTTTTTCCACATGATAGAAGGCCTGTTTATAGGGTTTCAGTTGCAAAGGTGGTTGTATTTGATCAGATATTCCATGGTTTTTTTTGCGAAAATTCCCGTCGGGTTCATTTTTTTAAAAGTATGTTTCCCGGCTACTGAGCACCCGCAATTTCACAAAAAACTAATTATACAATAGGGAAGACCGCCTGTCCAGTGAAAAAAATGGAAATCCAGAGTTCCAAACATTGGAAAAATTAAATAAAGATCCCGGCGACGCAGGCGGTCATAAAGCAGGCGAGGGTGCCTGCGATCAGTGCGCGAATTCCGAGCCGGGCGAGGTCGTGCCGCCGATCCGGTGCCAGCGCCCCAATCCCGCCGATCTGAATGGCGACGGAACTGAAATTGGCAAATCCGCACAATGCATACGTGAGGATGGTTACGGTGCGCGGAGAGAGTTTATCCACTTGTTCATGCAGGTGGGCGTAGGCCACAAACTCGTTGAGAACGGTCTTTTCGCCGAGCAGGGTTCCGGCTTGGACGGCATCCTGCCACGGAATGCCGAGCAGCCACGCCAGCGGGCTGAAGAGCCAGCCGAGGATCTGCTGAAAGCTGAGCGTTTCGAGACCGAACCAGCCGCCGATCCATCCGATAAACCCGTTGAGCATGGCAATCAGCGCCACAAAGGCCAGCAGCATGGCCCCAACATTCAGCGCCAGCTTCAGGCCGTCGCCCGCGCCGGTGGTCGCCGCGTCGATTACATTGACCGTGGTTTTTTCGAACTTTGCTTGTACGGTGCCGGCCGTTTCCGGCATTTCGGTTTCGGGCACCATCAGCTTGGCGCAGACCAGTGCGGCCGGCGCGCTCATTACCGATGCGGCCAGCAGATGGCCCGCATCGATGCCCATGCCGGCGTAGGCAATCAGCACGCCTCCCGCGATCGTAGCAAAACCGCCGCTCATCAGAGCCATCAGTTCGGAGTTGGTCATTTTATTGATGTAAGGCTTCACGATCAGTGGCGCTTCGGTTTGACCCACAAAAACATTGGCTGCAGTCGACAGACTTTCCGCACCGGAGGTCTTCAGCAGGCGCACCATCACCCAGGCAAAGCACTGTACGATCTTCTGCATGATGCCGAGGTGGTAGAGAATGCCGGTCACGCAGCCGACAAAAATAATGGTCGGCAACACCTGGATAGCGAAGATGTATCCCATATTTTGATCTGTTGCCAGCGGCCCGAACAAGAAGGCCGAGCCTTGCCCTGTGTAGTCGGTGATCTGGTTGACCAAATTTTTTGCCGTTTCAAAAAATGCCCGTCCACCGGAGGTTTTCAGAACCACCACGCCCAGTAGAATCTGTAACAGGGTTCCGGCCAGTACGGGACGCCATTGCACCGCTTTTCGCCGCGTGCTCAGTCCGTAAGCAATTGCAATCATGCAAAGCAGTCCAAATGCAGAAACAACCCGATCCATAGTATCTCCTCAAAGATGAAGGATAATGGCTCATTCCGCAAACCCCAAGCCTGCACGGTAAAATTTATTAGTCACGAAATCATCCGGAGAACGTAAAAAACAAAGGATAAACCATTTTTCAGGTGATGCAAACCCCGCCTATTCGCGGGTTTTCTAAGGGTTGGAAAAAACGGATCAAAAAGTTCCAGACCTTGGAAAACACAAAGATCAAAGGGCGGGTCTCTTCGCCCGCCTAAGGTTGAGGCGGTTCAATGACGAGCAGAGAACGGGGTACGTGGACATCGAAGACCTGAGGCGATCCGCCGTACTTCGATGCCCTTTCCATCAGTAGGCGAACTTCGCTGCCGGCTTCGCCGCGCAGAAGTCGGACTATCTGCGCCAAGGAAAGGCCGTCAAAATAGATCGGATCACCGGTTCCGTCATCCATGCCAACGATATAATCTCCCGGCTCAACCATTCCTGTTGCGCCGACAGCGCTCATGACCGTGGTTTCCTGAATTTTAGGGTATCCTGTTGCATCCATCTCGAGTTTGGCGCCGATGCCCACCAATGCGTTCTTGTTGATGGCTTCCATGGCCATCCGCCGCTCCTCTGGATCGGCCAGATTCATGGCCCAGTCAATCGCGGCGAGGGTGTCGAAACGCACATGTCTCGCCATCAATAGAATCAACTGGCTTCTTCTTGCAGGGTCCTGTTCTTGGTCGAGTGTTTGCAGCTGTTGGTTAAATCTGTTTTTTACATTCTGCCAGTACCGTGCCCAGGCGGCTTCTTGCTGTTCTTGTGGAGTGGGTTTGCGCGGAGTTAACTTCCTTGTTTCCGGGGCGGACTCCATGACTGGGGGTGCACTCGTCTCGACCACGGGTTCCGGTCGAGGGGAGGGTTTCGGCAAAGGAGGGATGACTGATCGCACATTCAGCACCGATTTTTCGACGACCTCTTCCGGTTCTTCTTGTGTGACTGGGACAGGGGGTGGCTCTTCCAGAGGTTTCGGAGCGGGTTTAATAAAATAATAGGCAACCCCGCTGCCGAGAGCTGCGGAAATCAAGACAAGATGGATAGCTCGTAATCTCATGACACAATCTGAAACTCGGAGCGGATGGCTCTGGTGTTGGGTGATGTATAAGGAACCATTTCTAGATATCAGATAACCCGTTGATATGGAAGATGGAAACTATGCAGTACGCAACGCGTTGCGCGAAGACGAAAGAGGGGGCGTGCTCCCTCAGGGGTTGCCGGGGAGAACCACAACGGCTATTCTTCTCTTTTCAGGCTGAACGCCCTTGAAACAACAATTTCCAGAGAAAAAGGACAGGCTATGTCGCAGAATTTCAGTGTGCACAATTTAGTTTTATATAAAACCGCTCCGGCCATTATCGACCACGTCGCCGATAAAATATCCATTCAGCTTGCGGGCGGAAAAACGGTGAAGGTGCGGGTGAAAGATATTCAACTGCTTCATCCGGGGCCGCTGAAGTCCCTCAATGAATTAGACCAAGTTCCTCAAGGGGATCTGGACGAAGCCTGGGAATTGCTGCAGGGGGAGTCGGTTGAGTTGGCCGAGCTGGCGGAATTCATCTACGGCGAGAATACACCAGTGACCGTCTGGCATGCCTGGCTGATCCTTCAGCAACAAACTCATTTCATCGGGCCGATAGATAAAATCACCGCCCGGACGAAAAAAGAAGTGGATGCGATTTTGGCTAAACAGCGCGAGAAAGAGCAGGAGGCTGAACGCTGGCAGGAATATCTGCAACGGGTCCGAGACCATTCGATTCAACCGGAAGACTTCAGCCATCTGACCGACCTTCAGCGTCTGGCCTACCGCAAGGCGTCAACAAACCGCACCTTAAAAGCGCTCGGCATTGAGGTGATCCCGGAAAAGGCGCACCGGATGTTGCTCGAGCTGGGTGTGTGGGACGAGTCGGTGAATCCGTACCCGGCCCGGTTCGACTGTGCGACCGCCGCACCGGAGCTCGATGTTCCCGGGCTACCGGACGAACCGCGTGAGGATTTGACTGCGCTGGATACGTATGCCATTGACGATGAAAATTGCAATGATCCTGACGATGCAATCAGCCTCGATGGGGATGCACTCTGGATCCACATTGCCGATGCCGCCGCGCTGATCAGTGCCGACTCGCCGCTCGACCGGGAAGCCAGAGCCCGCGGCGCAAATCTCTATTTGCCGGAAATTGTCATCAACATGCTTCCGCAGGAAGTCACCTCAACCCTCGGGCTGGGATTACAAGAACGCTCCCCGGCACTTTCGGTACAAATCGGCGTGGATGATGACGGCGCCGCAACTTGTTTAAAAATTGTTCCGAGCTGGATCAAGGTCCAACGACTCAGTTATTCAGCGGCAGATCAGTTAATGGAGTCATCCCCGTTCAAGGAAATAAGTGTCATCACAGACCAGTTCCGGAAGCGCCGGATTGCACAAGGGGCTGCACAAATCGACCTGCCGGAAGTCAAACTGAAGACCACCGTCGACGGGGAGCTGTACAACCTGTCCGCCCAGCATGAACTGGGCATCAAAACCCCAGCAGACTACACCGTCGAGATCAGCGATCTGCCCCGTTTAAAAAGCCGGGACATGGTGACCGATGCCATGCTGATGGCCGGCGAAGCCATCGCGAACTTTTTGATCCAAAATGAAATCCCGGCTCCTTTCGCTTCCCAGTTGCCGCCGGACGAATCGTCCACCCCCGAGACAATGGCGGAGATGTTTGCCTATCGCAAAAAGTTCAAACGGTCCAAGCTGCACCTCGATCCGGACCTGCATGCCGGACTCGGGCTCGAGCGCTATACCCGGGTCACCAGCCCGTTGCGTCGTTATTCAGACCTGCTGGTTCACCAGCAGCTGCGCGCATTTCTTCGTGGAGACGCACTAATCAGCGAAGCGGATATGCTGGCACGAACGGCAGAAGCCGAACTCGGCGGAGGCAACACCTCGAGGGCGGAGCGCCTGAGCAACCGGCATTGGACGCTCTTACACATGCAACAGCACCCGGAGAATATTTATCGCGGGGTCGTCGTCGATAAACGCGACGACCGGGGCGTCGTGATGATTCCAGAACTCGCCATTGACGTAAAAATACGCCGGATGGCTGACCATCAACTGGATGATGAAGTCAACGTGCAGCTCATGCAGATCAATCTCCCCGATCTGGATTTCTCCTGCCGTATTGTATAAAGCGAAGCGGTAACATTTTAACCGTTCACGGTGAACCGCAGATTGCGCAGATGGGCGCGGATTTTTCAAATGCGTGGAAGAGTTGGATCAAAAAGTTTACCCCGCCAGCGGCGGGGTTCCAGACATTGGAAGTCAGCAGATTCTCAGGATGACCCCTAACTTTTTGAATTCCCTCCTTTTTATTTGCCGCTCGTGAGACGTTTAGCGTTATCGGAGGGGAGTCCGGCTTTGATGATTTTTGCTGCGGCACTTTTAACATCATATTCAATGCGTCGAAGGGTTATTGTCTGTTTGGTGGGATCATAGATAGCATAGGCAGCACGGGGGTTGCCGTCACGGGGTTGACCAACGCTTCCTGGGTTGATGAAGTAGCGGCAGACTTTTTCGACTCGTAAGAATTCAAACCCTTGTTTAAGGACATGACCATTTTTTGTTTGGATAAAGGCCATCGGGTCATGGGTGTGCCCAAAAAATGCGAGAGGAACCTTCTGATGGTAGAGGCTGATTTCTGCGCGTTCAGAGTCGAAAATATATGGCCATTTTTGATTAGGCTCAAAGGTGCTATGGGTGACACCCAATTCGCTTTCATATTGTTCAGTTGGCAAATTAAGCAACCATCTGGATTCTTGCGTGGTTAATTGTCTTTTGGTCCAAAGAATGGTTTTTTTGGCTGATGAATTGATGTTGGGGGGAAGAATTCCTCCGGCGCTGTATTGGTCGTGATTACCTTTAACTGTTAAAACGTTGAGCCTTCGAAGGCGTTGGATGCAGGCGGAGGGGTCAGCTCCGTAGCCGACAACATCTCCGGTGCAAAAGAAGCGGGTGATCCCAATTTTTCTCATGTCCGTAAGTACGGAGTCCAAAGCCTCTATGTTGGAATGGACGTCTCCAAAGATAGCGATTTTGCAACAGCTTTTCCCTGTTGGCCTAGGCTTGAGAATGATCGGTGATAAATTCATCGAATGGGTGTTGTGTTGAACCTGAGGCTTACTCGGGCATGAAATTTGGATAGATGTCTTGAATCAGGAACTTAAGATGTTCCGCGTAGACATCAAAGTCATAAACGTCACCGCGGACTGTATCTTTTACTTGCTCGAACCCACGCCGCTGTTCATCGATAAAATCTTCATTCCATAATTCTCTAATTATTTCCAGCGGAACTTCCTTTGCGGAAAAAACATCGTTCAAGTGGCGTGCGCATTTCTCGACAAACGAATCATCCACATCAGATGTAAGTTGATAGATGTCATAGAAGTCACGGGATCTATTTTTGCTTAACCGAAATTTATAGCTTGGGTGCTGTTGGCAGATTGCGCGCAACTTTTCCAAAACCAGCAATTCACGTGAATACCCAAGAATTTTTACGCCTTGGATGATTTTGGTTCTATGCTCTCCGCAGTATTCATGTTCGCTAATATCAATTGTTATTTTTGGTGAGTTTGCGCCCCTCGGAATGAGCGCATTGCGCTGTCTGGTTCGGGAGGGCTTCTCCCGATGGATTTGGTCGACAAGCTTGAATTCACAGGCCCAGCCTCCCCGCCAATCAGGACGGGTTGAAGGGCATATTTTTGGCTGCCGTGTGGATTTGAAGTCAATGACGTCAAATCCAGTTTTTCTGAAATGCGCTGTAACGCTGGATTGGATTGTATCGAAAAATTGAGCTGCATGTTCCAGTGTTGATTCAATGGAAAAGTCCGCGTCGATGGATAGTCTTGAATTCTGGTGATCAAACATCCTCAGTGCGCTTCCTCCTTTTAAAAAGAGGATGTTTGCCAATCCACTCGATTGGTAAATCGCCAGAATTGTTTCGGTAATGACGTCTTCAATATTCATCTACAAGTCCTTCCGGGTAGTAGACCCTCCATCGAGGATCGAGTTTCCAGGATGTTTTCGCGTTATGGTCGATATAAAATTTAGCCTGAGAGGCGAATGCATCCTGAACTTTATCGGCCATTTTCGGCATGCCGGTTCGTTCCAGGAAAAACCCTATCGCTTGAGAGTAGGGGTATACAAAATCCAGCTCTCGGTAGATATCTATAAGCTTGTCGATATTGACCCTTCCTTTCGCATGCCGGAAATAGTCGGGAATGCTGGATATACCTCCGTTGTATTGCGGACAAATAACCGCATCAATCAGGGCTCTCTCCACACTGGACGCACGTGAATCCGACGGAAGCAATCCTGTGGAAGATTTCGCCAGAACAACCCCATGATCAGTATGCTTACTCCTTTCAATCACAACCAAATCACCTTTCGGGGTGTTGAAAATGAAACGGGTGTGCCGATTTGGTTTTAAGAAGGCCTGACGAAGCTTTCTGTCCGTTAGGGTGGGGTTTTTTCTAGTTTTCATCGCATTGCTTTCGGTGGAGATGTACACGGTTTTTGGAACTTGGTTCGTCAATGCCTGATAGTAAACCGCCGATAGGTTGCAAAAATATCCCGAGGGGAACATGGCCCGTGCCGTTTCGTATAAGGTGATGTTTTCAGGAGATTGTGATGAATAAAGCGTTACCCGCCTGTTGTTTTTTGATGTCAGCGAATGGGTAAGGACGATTTGTTCATCTTGTATGGCACGCATAAAATTTGAGGGGATCTTATACCGGGTTTTACTCATAATTATTTGGGATTTTTCACGTAAGGCATTTAGGCGAAGCGGTTGCTTGAAATACTCAATCAATGTTTCTTTTTCTAATTCTGAAAACATGTCTATCTCCTATCTGATAACGTGCATGCACGTTATCAGATGCTTGTCTCGGTTGTCAATCCTAATTTTCACGCCTGTGTTCCGACGTTGACTATTTCAATAAACAGTGCATAATAACGTGCATGCACGTTATTATGCTCGGATCGGGAAAGATTCGTTAGGCAAAAATAGGTCATCCGCAGAAGGGGCAGAAGGCGTCCGTCCTGTCTTTCAACCTGTCCGAATGATCCGCGTTCATCCGTGCCCATCTGCGGTCAAATATTGCCGCTCACCGATTCAACCGACTGCACTTTTGTGAAGGTGAAAGGGCATCGCAGGTCCCACCAAAAATCGGATATCGACCGCGCGACCCGCCGGGCCTTGCGCTTGGAAACGCATTGCATTTGAATCCCTTCAGGGGTTAAGTCCACGATGAAAGTTCCAAAACAACTCAAGGCGCTGATTGCCGATGGCCTCGTGGATGAAGGACTCTTTCGGCGGCGGAAAGAGGATTGAAGGATATGACCCCGATGATGCTTTTTACAGATGGCAGTGTGCATCCCCCCTCCCGTGTGGGATACGGGGCCTACTTGACGCTAACCGACATAAACAATCCGGGCGATGTTCATACCCGACGGTTTGAAAACACCAGCTCCTCCCAATTGGAAATTGAAACGCTGATCTGGGCGCTCCAGACCCTTCCGCCCAAGGCGGTAACCGTCTACACCGATTCTCAGACGATCATGAGGCTGCTCGGACGTCGCACCCGTTTTGAAGAGCGGAATTATCGAACCCAACGGAATCAGCCGGTTCGACACGCCGATCTCTACCGCCAATTCTTCCGCTTCACCGATTCAGTCGACTGCACTTTTGTAAAAGTGAAAGGGCATCGCAGGTCCCACCAAAAATCGGACATCGATCGCCTTTTTAGCCTCGTCGATCGCGCTTCCCGCCGGGCCTTGCGCTTGGAAACGCATTGCATTTGAATTCTTTCAGGGTATAAGTCCGCGATGAAAGTTCCAAAACAACTCAAGGCGCTGATTGCCGATGGCCTGGTGGATGAAGTCCTTCGGCAGTTAATGAGCGGTAAAGAAGCGACCATTTTTGTCGTCCGCTGCGGCACAGAAATCCGTTGCGCCAAGGTCTATAAAAAGATGCCTCCCAGCGCAGTTTCAAAAAGGCAGTCCAATACCGCGAGGGACGCCATGTGCGGAACAGCCGCCGGGGACGTGCCATGGCAAAAGGCTCCAAATTTGGAAAAAAGGAACAGGAAGAAATCTGGCAGCATGCCGAAGAAGATGCGCTCTATTTACTGGCCGCGGCGGGCGTGCGCGTTCCTCGTCCCCATGGCTGTTTTGACGGGGTGTTGCTGATGGATTTGATCACCGATGCCAAGGGCGCCGTTGCTCCTCGGTTGAACGATGTCACCTTGACCCCGGATCAGGCGCGCAAGGACCATGCGACCGTGATGCAGGATGTGGTTCGGATGCTCTGCGCCGGAATCGTGCATGGCGACCTTTCGGAATTTAATGTGCTACTCGATGAATCCGGCCCCGTCATTATTGATCTGCCGCAGGCGGTCAACGCCGCCGGCAACAACAACGCCCGGGCCATGCTGACCCGTGATGTGATGAATATGACCAACTACTACGGACGTTTTGCACCCGACTTGCTCCGGAGTAAATACGCCAAAGAAATCTGGGCGCATTATGAGGCTGGCACGATCACCCCCGACACCCAGCTCACCGGCCGCTTTAAGGAATCCACCAAAAAAGCCGATGTGAAAGGCGTCTTGAATGAAGTTGAATTCGCCGCCACAGAAAATAAGGAACGCCAGCAGCGGCTCCGTGAGCGCGAGCAGCTGGAAAAGGAACAGCACACCGAGCCTTCTCGAAGCAGGAAGAACGGAAGACACCGTCGCCGAAGATAGGATGACTTTCTCCGACTGTGTCGCGCCGGCCTGTCCCGCCTTAGCCTGGGCGAAGGAGGAAGCCTTGGCGACGTGTCTCGGCGGAGCGCTTTGCGCGAAGACGGAAGGCGGACGGAAGATATTCCACGCAGAGCCGCAGAGCCCGCAAAGGGTTTTCCGAACCTCGGAAAACGTGGACGCGGTGTCCTCCCCGCGTTTTCAACCATTGGAAAAATTGGATCAAAAAGTTCCGAACCTTGGAAATAAGCCGATTCTAAAAATCATCTTCTGAAAGCGTGGACCCTTTTCCCTGGGTTTCAATTTCCTCTTTGCTGGCGGCGGACGGCACCGCGTTCGATTCGGAGAGCAGTATCACATCCCCATCCACCATGTTCACCAAATCGTTATAAAAATCTAAAATCGCGTTTTTTTCAACCGCCGTTGCCGCATCTCCTTGAACAAGAAAACAGGTGCGCTCCGCCAAACACGATAACGCGCTTATCCACAGGATACCCGAAATCACAAGCTTGGATGAAACAGCGCGATACCTCATGCCACGAACGGGATTCTTCGACTTCATATTTACCACTTCTTTCATGAGCACTTAGTCATGCTGATTTGTAATCATATACGCAACATATAAACATAATCTTCCCGGAAATTGGTTGGTGTAGCAACTCTTTTGTAATTTTAATCACCTTGACTCAGATGCCCCGGAGGGACTTCTAGTCCGCCCAGTTAAGAACGGGTTGTCAGAAGGGGTCAGAGTTCCAGCTGAACATCGATCTTATAGCAGCCGGACTCGTTACTTTGATTAGTAAAGATGGCCTGTGTCCATGGAATATTGCTTTCCACACACTGGAATCCGGAGAGCAGATTTGTTGTCCAGTATGCGCGGTAAACACGTCCTTGTGCGCCTTACCAAATAATCCCATTGCAAACTTTCGGATCAGCCAACTCGATATTTAAAACAGACGTTTCGCTGACGGGATCTAGACCTGCGATATAGGCTTGGCGAATCGTATTAATGCCATTGG
>Ga0307990_1001208_pt1 | contig 21988 bp, 23 predicted proteins | sample EllFjometagen129_FD_203168 | JGI IMG/M metagenome (GOLD analysis project Ga0307990, IMG submission 203168) | Marine microbial communities from Ellis Fjord, Antarctic Ocean - #129 | ecosystem: Environmental > Aquatic > Marine > Unclassified | place: Southern Ocean | collected 2014-10-08
CATCAACTCCTTTGAACTTCAACTCCACCACGTGAGAACCGAAACAACCAATATTGATTGGGCCGAGACGTTCTCCATCCAATGTCCAGAGAACATCCCAGGAATGAATAATCTCCTTGGGAATGATCGTAACATCAAGACCCACTTCTTCGTCAACACAGAACCAGAATGTAAGTGGTCCATGTTCTATTTTTTCGGATAGAAGAGACTCTATTGTTAGAATCAAAGCTACAACGCCAGCCTTGTCATCTCCACCGAGGAGAGTGGTGCCGTCTGCGGTGATGATTTGTTTTCCCTTAAGGCCAACAAGATCGGATTGTGGGATCACGATTCCATTATGGGGAAGTATAATATCCCCGCCACTGTAGTCATGAACAATAGGACAAGCTTGACCAGGGAATCCGTAGTAGGTATCAAGGTGAGCCGCAAAAGCGACATGAGGAATGCTATTGGAAATTCCGGGCGAAGCTGGAAACTTCACCAGGAAGGATCCATCTAGAAGATCTTGAATTTGATTGGTATTTACTCCTAGATAAGCAGTCAATAAGTTCTTGATTTTGTTCCCAAGGATTCCTTGTCCTTTCGAACTAGGCTTCAGATTCTCTTTGTTTTCCCTGGGTAAAATTGATCGAGTATCAATCTTAGCGTATGCAAGGAAAAGTCTTACAATTCTACTCTGTGTCATTTTAAATCCCTCCCGTACGAATCTGGTTGTTGGGAATAAATCTCCCTTTTAAAAAAAACAAAGATGAAATTTCGATTATTGGAATTCATCTCATTTACGTTGACGCGCTAGGCAAAGAGCCCAAGTCCCCAAAAGCAAAACCAAAATCACAACATCGAGTGGTTCCCTACGTTTTGAATGCATATGTACTCCTTTCCTGTTTGTCAGGAGCTATTAATTGTAAAGATCTGCGATATTCCCCCTTTCTTAAGTATTTATATTATATTATCACAAACGACATTTGTCAATGATTCAACCCCTTTTTTTACTCAAGGGGTTTTTAAGAATTCGGTAATTATTTTAAGAAATTCTTTGTTTATATCAATATTGACTCATTCCCTTTATCAGTTTCTCTTATTTTCCCGATAAAGAATTTTTAAATTTTTATAATCTAAATTGTTGGTCCAATGGAGGATTTGAAAAATATGTTCGTACATTAAAATTCGGATCTACCAGTTCTATCATCTCAAAATTTTCTCTTTTAATCAAAGAAAATCCTAATTTAGATAAATAATTTTTCTTAAAGTTATCATAGTCATCTACCGTAAAATCAGCATCTCCCCTTTCCTTGCGAGTCTCGTCGGGCTTCCTAATCTTCAATAACCTTAGTTTTCCTAGGTCCGTATCTAAATTTATTAAGAAAAGTGGACCCGTGGAGGTTTCTTTAAAAATTTTTCCTAATTGATTGGCTAGATTCAAAAAATTATTATATTCTTCATCGTTCTGACAAAATATTGCAACATAGTTTACTTTGGCATTCTTTTGATTGGTGTGCTCATCTTTTAATCTGCCGGATTCTTTTATTGTGCCTCCAATCAAGTTTTCAAATTTTTCTAAATTCATAATTTCGCAATAAACCTTTTAATTTTGTCCATGGCTTCTAGTTCTTTGATTTCTTTTGGATCTATCCATTTGTACTGATTATGCTCATAACTTAAATTAACATTGTCTGAATCTGTTTTGCAAATATAAGCGATTGTAACCCAGAATTCCCTTTTATTATTTACGTGTGATTCTACGTCGAAAGCTTTTAATTCTTTAACGTTTAATCCCGTCTCTTCCTTTATTTCTCTCGTTATTCCCTTTATGGCATTTTCTCCGTAGTCCAAATCTCCTCCTGGTAAATCCCAAGTTAAAGCTCCATAAGGAGCTGTTCCAGATCTTCTAAGAATTAAAATCTTCTCTTCTTGATTGAATATTATTGCTTTTTGAGAAACTCCTGTGTTGTTCATAAGATTATTCATTCTAATGTTCAAGCAACTAAACCATGCTTGAATATTTTTTATTAATAATTAAGGAAACTATACCACGCTTTCTTTGCTTCGTCCTTTGAAGAAACAATTAGAGTAGAATATATCCTGCTTGATTCGACGTTTTTAATTATATTTGTATTCCGAATTTAGTTCCATGAACCTAATCTAACATTTTTTACCCTACCTTGTCATTCGCTATACATCTCTTCGGATGGGATAATTTTCGAACTTTTATCTGTGGATTATCTATGATAAGTCTCGGAATAATGTTTTTTAGTATATTCATCTTCTTCGTATCTAGCTTCCATTTCCATGGGCATCTTATCGTATCCGAGAGCTATAAATTCCTTGAAATATTGATAATAGAATTTAATTAGTCCCATTTTCTGATATTGATTCCAGTGAACAAGTTCATGATTTAATATCCTTTTACTGTTTTTGTGATCCTTTCTAATGAATATTCCAAAAGGAGGGATAGTTATTCCCCGATAAGGCGGCATAATCCATCGAATATAATATATTTTAGGTTTTTTCATGTATAAATTTTAACCCAAAAACCATCAGAAACCAAGGGTCTTTGTAGTTTTTATAGATCTAGGATTTAAACGCTCTTCGTTCTAATTTAGGTTGGTCTACCATCTCGAGTCTTGACCCTTAGATGCTAGTTGGACTATAAAGTTCTTAACTATTTTAATTGAGTATCAGTAATGTGTTTTTCTCTATAAGGAAATTCTTTTTCAAACTTCTTAAGTTCTTCGTCTTTTGGGCTAGATACAGGATTGTCGTAAAGTTTTCCTTTTATTCCCTTTAATCCATTTTCGTAAAGTTCTAATGCCATAAATGCATCGAAATTTTCTCCAGTTGATGTTTGTATCCCATATTCTTCAGCATTTTTGAATCCAAATTTATGATAATACCCTGGGTTACCAAATATTATTACTCCTTTATATCCTAAAGATTTTGCTTTTTCTATTGAATATTTTAAAAGAAGAGATCCTATCCCCTTCTTTTGATGAGAAGGAAGTACAGAAAAAGGACCCATACATAAAACAGTAAATTTTTGGTTCTTATCGTTTATTATATTCGCTTTGGAATAAATGATATTCCCGACAATTTTATCGTTATCACAAACAACGAAATCAAGCTCCTTTATAAAATCTTGGATATCTCTTATTTTATGTAGAATTAAATGTTCATTACATCCTGGTTTATATATATCCCAAAAAGCTTCCCTTGTTAAATTTTCGGTTTCCTTATAATCTTCAGATTTTTCTAATCTGATTGTTATATCTTTCATGTAATTATTTTACCCTCATAAGAGTCTAGAGCTAACACGAGATGGCTAGCTGTCGTAGACAATGCCATAAGCAGAATAGAGCTAAATGAATTGTATTTTTCTTTTTTCTGGGAGATGAGTTTACGTTGGAACCTTTTTGATCGATTTTAATTGCGTGTAAATATATAATTTTAACTTTCTCTTTTGCCGTGAAGCAACATGTCAACTGCATGCTTCATTGATCCTGCTTTTATTATTTCTCCAGAGTTAACGAAAAATATTTTATCCGCATTTTCAATGGTATTGAGGCGATGAGCAATAATTATCAGGGTTGTCTTCTTTGGAAGTTTTTTTAAAATATCTTCAAGAAGTTTCTCGGTAACGGTGTCTATGTTTGCTGTGGCTTCATCGAGAATAATAAGTTCGGGGCGACGAAGGACTGCTCGAATGAAAGCAATTAACTGTTTCTGTCCAAGACTTAATTTATTGCCGGTAGCCGTAACTTCCATATCGAGTCCCCCCTCAAAGCGCTTAAGCAATGTTTTAAGTCCGTGCTCCTCTATGACCTTGCTGAGCTCTTTATTTGTGAACTTGGAATATTCCTCATTGCCGTAAACTATATTATCTCGCACGGTGCCGGTAAAGAGAAATGGTTCTTGAAGAATGAATCCGATTTTCTTTGTACGCTCATCGTCATTATATGAACAGATATCTTTACCATCTAATAATACTGTGCCTTGAATTGGATCATACAGACGGGATATCAAGAAAGCTGTAGTAGTTTTGCCTCCTCCTGTTGGGCCAACAAGCGCATAGGTCTTACCACGATCAAATGAGAAATTCACAGAATGCAATACCTCTTTTCCTCCAGGGTAAGAAAACGAAACTTTTTTAAATTCCATAACATGCGAGGAAGGGTTCGTCTTTACAGAAGGTATTTTTATAAGATCTGAATTAAGCAAAAGAATGGCATGAATACGATCCCAACTTGCGAAAGCAGTTTGAAAATTAGACCAGATTGCGGCCATTTTTCTCAAAGGGTTGTAGATTTTACTGATATAAGCAAGAAAGCTAATAAGAAGTCCAAGCGTAAAATTGCCACTAGCTATGAACGTAAGACCAAAGGCAATCACCAAAAGTTGAGCTATTCCTGAAGCAAAACCATATGTTGGAGCGAGAGTGTTATTGGCAATACCTGCACTGATTGCAGATTTATAATTTATGTTATTTACTTCCCTAAACTTTTTTCGGAAGTAATCTCTGCGATTGAAAGCGACAACCACTTTAAAATTATCAATGCTTTCAGAGATTTCACCACTCATATTACCGAGGTTCTTTTGATTAATGGCATTTTTCTGCCTAATCCATGGTGATAGTATTTTGGTAAAGATAAGTAAAAATACAGCCGGAGCTAGAGCAATAAGCCCGATTTCCCAATTAATCATAAGTACAAATATTGCACCACCAATTATGGTTATGATATTCGCCACAAATTGCACAAGACTCTGAGAGAAAAACTGATTTAGTTTATCCGTATCATTATTGATACGTGAAATAAGATCGCCCGCCTTATTCTGGTTAAAGAAAGCTGTCGGTAAATTCGCCAGTTTATTAAATACCATATTTCGCAGACCAAAGAGAACATTTTGACCAACTCGACCCATCAGAAGTGTCTGTAGATAGTTTGAGATAACTGATCCAATATAAATAGCCAGAATGATAGCTCCATAAACCAATACTCCATGAAATTGACCTTTCTGAATATAATTATCGACTGTATACCCAATAAGAATTGGTGCCAGAAGATTAAGTCCGGATGTAATAAAGGCGGAAATTGTTGCAAGAATAATCTGACTTCTTTGTTCCCTAAGGAATGGAAAGAATTTTTTAACGGAAACCCAAAGACTCTTTTCGCTTTCGTGTACTCCGTTATTTAAATCGTAATTATTCATAGTGATTAGTACTTTTTTGCGAATCATAAATCTGTGCATATTCAAGGGAGGTAGCTAAGAGTTTTTCGTGTGTACCAGACGCAACCACTTCACCCTCCATGAGAAGGATAATCTTGTCATAGTGTTTGATGGAAGAAATCTTTTGTGTAACAGAAACTAAAGTTAAATTGGGATAATCTTCTGCAAGATTAGAAAGTATTTTTCTTTCTGTTTTATTATCTACTCTGGCAGTAAAGTCATCGAGGAGTAGGATTTTAGGATTAAGCACCAAAGCCCTAGCAAGCATTATGCGTTGTTTTTGTCCTCCAGAGAGACTTGATCCTCGTTCTGAAATAACAGTATTAAGACCTTCTGGAAGTGTGTTAATAAAATCAGAAAGTTCAGCGGTTTTAATAGCTTTTTCAAGGTTATTTCTGCTCACTACTCCGCCGAATGCTATGTTTTCTTTGAGCGTCAGATTAAAAATGATACTATCCTGAAATACAAAACCAATCTGCATATGAAGAGTAGGAGCATAGTATTTAATGATGGGTTTATTGTCGATGAGAATCTTGCCCGAAGTCGGCGATATAAGTCGAGTGAGTAAATGAAGAATTTGAGTTTTACCCGCTGCTGTAGGTCCAATGATTGCAGTTTTTGTACGAGGTTGTATCTCAAACGAAACATCTTTAAGGGCATTTTTTTGTCCATATTTTACTCCAACATTTTGAAATTCAATAAGTCCACGTATATCAGCTTTAATCTCCCCTACTTCCTTATCTTCCTCGGCATCAAGCACTTCTTTTATGCGATCATAAGATGCTTGAGCTCTGGAGATCATGCTCGACATCATCCCGATCATGAGTATTGGAAAAATGAGTAAAACCACGTAACTATTAAAAGCGGCAAAGTCGCCTAGACTCATACTTCCCGTTATTACAAAGTGTCCACCAAGAACAAGGATAACTAGCATGCCGAGATTCGCCACGAAACCAATGATTGGAATCAAGGCCGCAAACATATTGAGTATTTTGAGTCCGACATTTCTTGCTTCGGAATTCGCCTGAGTAAATTTATCAGTTTCAGGAGCTTGTGAATTGAGTACTCTGATAAGAGATGCTCCAAGCACGCTTTCATTAATAACTTTATTAAGCCAATCTATAACTTCTCGGCTTCTTGTCATTAAAACCTTTACTCTCTTAAATATAAAAAAGAAGAAAACTGCAATAATTGGAATAATACATAAAACAGCGAGAGCAAGCTTCCAATTAATAGTAAGAAGAAAAACGGCAGCACCAACAACTACAACAACGGCGGAGATCAGAGAAGCAATAGCTTGGCCAACGAACATTTTAATAGAATCAATATCCGAGGTTAGATTAGTAAGAAGTCGGGCTGGTGTAATTCGCTCTACAAACTCATAGCTCTGCTTTGATATTTTTTCTGCAATAGCATTCCGAAGATTCTTGGCTACTCGTTCAGAAGCAATAGTCTTCATAATGCTCTGCAAATAAGTTAAAACAAATACTCCCAAAATAATCACACCAAATTCAAGCATCAGAGTCCTCATTACAAACGAGTGATTGATGTAGGCGTCGATACTACGCGAAATGATCTTAGGAACGATAAGTCCTAATCCGCTTACGCTTATAGAAAGGATGGAGAGAAAAGTAATTTGCCAAACATATAGCTTGAGAAGACCAAAAATGCTTGATGTTTTTTTCTTTTGATTAGTATCTTTTTTCATTTATTCTTTTGATTTGTCTAAAAAATTAGGCAAGATTTTCTTGTGTAATAGTGTGTATGTCTTAAGCTCACTATCGGTTAAGACGTTAAATAATTTAGCCATTTTATCTATACGTTTTCCCTCATAGTCATAATTTGTTTTTTGCCTTTTGGTGCAAGTTTCAATAGTAACTTGGCTGACCAATAAACTCAACCAAAAGACCCTCGGAAACCAAGGGTCTTTGTTTTCTTTTACCTGGCTAGAATTCGAACGCTCTTCGAGCTAGCTCAACTTGGTTGGGCATCGTGGATAATGTTAGAACTATATTCCAGCAGTCAAATGAGTATATTTACATCCCAGATTTAAATCCACAAGCCCGATGATAGATTATCGCATTTTATCCTCCCCTACTACTCACTATTTCCAAGATCTAAAAAATAAAGTCGACTTCATTTTTTCCTTTTCCCTCTTAATGGGTTTTGGCATGTCCAAATTAGTTGGTTAATTATTTTCTTTTGACTTTTCAATCTTCGGGCTCACAGCGTAATAAATAAACGCTACCATGCCCCAAGTCATTCCATAGAAAATTGGCCAGATTACTTTCTTTTTTCCCTTGTGTTTTGCCATTGCCCCCGAGCATAATCCTACAACAATTGCCACGATAACGAAAAAGACGTAAAAATAAAGGGAATATAATCGGCGAAAAGAAGTTAGCGAGAAGAAAAACAATAAAATAAGCCCAAAGATAAGAGCCGTTAAAGTGATTGCCTTCCAAAGACTTGTTAGTATTGTTATCGTCTTGTTATCCATCATTAGTTAGTTAATTGTTTTCTTCATTGTTTCTCAGTACTATCTTCGGTGCTATTTCATTGTTTTGCTCTGAGCAAATTCTATTACTTGTTCAACTAGTTTTTCGCAGTTTAATTATATCTGGCTTACCCTGCCCTGCTACTCACTATTTCTCTAAATTTAGCATTCGTTTTTTCAATTACTTCCATCTTGGTTATTGCAAGAAATCCCACTAAGAGCGTAAGGGGAATAAGTAAAATGAACACGACAGAGAACTCTCTACTAGAAATCATGTCGCAGAACTGATTTGTGCTAGAGGATATATTGCAAACATTAGGGCTTGATTGAAAAATACTAATCAAAATTAGAAAAACGAAAAATGCCCAACATATTTTTTTAAACTTTCTTGTCACGATTATAGTAGCCGACGGTATGGATATTTTCATCTTAAGAGGCTTTGGCTGGATTAAAGAGTCTTGTTTATTTAAGGGTCCCATAAAATTTATTAAATTAATTCCTTTAATTTCTTGTTTTATAAATTTACCCTACTTACTTTTAGGATAATCCTATTTTTGAGAAATTCAAGAGAAATAAAAAACCCAGCTTATTACTGGGTCTCTCGGTCGCAAGAATTGCGCACAAGCCTGCTCCCTGCATTGGACTCGAACACTCCTCGTGCTAGCTTGGTTTAGTTGGCTATCTCGAGCTAGAACCGATAAGAAAGCAAGCCCTACAAGGTTTTTCTAGCTTATTTTTAGTATAGTGTAGCGACGGGTCTCGAGCAAGCTAAAAAGTGACAAAAGCGACACGGGATTAGAAGCAAAAACTACAGTTGAATGTTATCCTTTTGTGTAAATGATTTTCTTTCTTTAATGCGACTATGTTCTTGCGCTTTCTCTTGTTAGTTATTTCGAGCTATTTTATTACTCCTTTATCTTTATTTTTCTTAAAACAGTTTTTGCGTTTTTTCAAGTATAAATACAACCAATAAGTAACTAATACTACAAGAAACAGTGGCAATATATAAATAATAAATATACCAACATTGAGCATTCGACTCAGGACATCCCATCCAGTCCCTGTAACTTTAGCAGACTGAATATACAATACTATCGCTATTATGATAATAATTGGCACTGTAAGAATAGAGATTAAACGCACTATTATGCTGTCGTTCTTCTTCTCTTTGCCAATCTTAATAAAATAAAAACCAAGCAAAAAAAATAACGATAATATTAATATTGAAAGCCAAAATTCAGGCCGAAAAAATTTCAGAAATGTTAGATAAGACTGTCTAGATAATAAACTATAAAACTTATAGCCCGACCAAATGGCACCTTCTATTATTAAACTCCACCCAATAAATTTATAAAAATTATATTTTCCCCCCATAAGAATTTTTCCTATTAAATATTTTTTAACAACGTTAGAACTAAAATTCAGCAGTTAGATGACCATATTTGCATTCCGAATTTAGCTCCACAAACCTAATTTAACATTTTTTACCCTACCTCGCTATTCACTATTTCTAATTCATAAAGTGGTGATTGGTCTCCCCGCATTGGATTCGAATGTTCCTCGAGCTAACTCAATTTGGTTGTCCATCGTAGATAACGTTAGAACCAAAATTCAGCAGTCAGATGAACATATTTATATTCCGGATTTGACCTCACGAGTCTAATTTAACACTTTTTACCCCACCCTGCTACTCACTATTTCTTTCTCTAAACTCCAAAAAGCGCCTTTTGAATAATTGATTATTGAAAAATAATCTTATTTAGAGAATTTATCTAGTTTAAAGTGAACTTGATACAAGAATACTTCTACATTATTCAATACTTTAAGTGCAAAGTCGAGCTTACGGTCATACTCTCCCGCTATAATTACTCCCTTAACATTGTCGCCTTTATTCTCCTGTATCCAACCCATATGCCGAGCAAGCTGCCCAACAGTGTCATCACTTGTTTGATTCTTTTTAAGCTCCGGGACTAGGACTCAAACACTCCTCGGCACTAGCACAAATTGATTCCCCTTGTTGAACATATTTTTTGAAGCTATAAAATTGAGGGAAACAAGGGAAGAATCAAAGAGACTTGGGTTTCTCAATCAATCTTAATCTTTTTTGAAAATTTTATTTTATTAAATAATCCCTTAAGCTAAAATAGATTATCGAGATTATTTATGAGCTCTTTAGTCTTTTTCGCTGCGATTTTAATTCTTTTTCTAAAACAAGCCAACTTTGTTTTGGCAATAACGGCGTTTTGAAACTTTTAGCAATTCTGAAATTGTGCTCCATGAACGTCTTCTTAACTTCTTCTATGTTTAGTCCTAATTCTTTAATAATCATATTGATTATATCTACAATTCCCGAAGACAATTCACTACAGAACGAAGGATCAAATCTAGGAAATTCTTTGAGTATTTCGGCGTCATTTACATCACCTATGCCCGAATAATTATTGGGACCATTGGTATCCAAAAAGCAAACTTCGAGATATATCGTTAGAGCCTGCTTGAGCTTCATTTTTCCTCTTAAATGTTCAGCCATCTCTAATCTATTGTTTCTATAAAGACCCCATTGTTTATTTTGGGCGTATTCGATAAGGCGTTTATTAAAAATACTCCACCTAACATCATCATCTGATGGCTCCTTGCCAAATTTCTTTTTAAGCTTACTTTTATGTTTTTCGTGTTCTTGTTTTTCGCTTGCGAAAGTATCATGTGCGCCCGAAACTATCGTCCATTCTCTATCTATTTTATTCGCATCTTCTTTAGTCACCACTACCTTGATATTTTGAATACTTGTTCGCACGTACATAAAGTTACTACAATGCTGACACTTTGTTTTGGCACCCGGCACTTTTTTAAGTTCTTTATGACAATATGGACATTCCGCTTTTCTGTAATCTTTAGCCTCATTAGTTGTTAATCGATTAGCTACAGAAAAGGTTTTCTTCAAAAAATTTAAAATTTCTGACATTCTTTTTTAATTGGCCTCTTTAAAGCTAATTTTCATCTTTCTTTTTTCTCATTTCCAATAATCCCCATAGCTTTCCAAAACCCTATAACTATAAAAATAGCCCCTGCAAGCAATACAATTTCGTCGATGCCACTGATGTTAAGACAGCGGTAGTCATTACAGGTAAAGACGAAAACCCCGACAAATAATCCTACACCCAGTAATAAAATAAAGTGTTCTTTGATTGTTTTAAAAATTTCTTTCATAAGTTTTTTTTCTATAAATATAGCCAAAGCAGATAACCAGCTATAATTTGAAGGAAGATGACGCCAACCCCCCATCGAGCCCATTTTTTCTGAACTTGTTGAAAGTGATTAGTGCTTTCCCATCGCTTGTTTTGCCACGCCCATTCATTGCCTTGGTTGCCCAATACAAACGGCATCACCGTGCCAATAAATGGAAGCAAACAAAGCCAAGCTATGTTAGTCTTATTAGACAATCCCCAATAAAAAGACAGAAGGAAGGCTCCCCAATTCCATCCTTCAAGTTCAGCTGGAAGAACCGATTCTTTTCCTTGCCCAGATGTATTTTTCGTATCTTTGTTCAAGAAGTTTTTCATTTCATTCTTTATCCTATCTACGGCATAATCTATTTGCCAATTTTCTTTCAAATAATTTCCATTCCTTACCTTATCCTCTATGATTCTTCGCAATTCTTTATCTGCAACAAATGTTCTTTTTCGAAACACCGCCTTAACATCCTTGATTATTTCATTTTCAATTTCTTTTCTCATAAATTTATTTTGTCTTTCATGGGTTTACTTATAAAAATCTTCTATGAGGGCGTTATATTCATCGACCAGATCGTTGTATTTATTTATTTCCCTATTATATTCGCTTGATTTAGATTCATATCTCGCATACGCAGATTCGTATTGAGAATATAGTCGCAAGTATTCATTATACGAAGCATCGTCTCCTAATAGTTCGTGCCTTCTATAAGCCGCTTCGCTTTGCTGTTCATAATAATTTACACTATTTTCTAATTGATTAGCTCCTTCATCTAGGGAAATTATAACCCCATCTAATCTAGTGATTTCGCTTTCTAGTGTTTCTATTTCTTGTATTATTTGAACGGTGCCAATTATTCCTTGATAGCTGTTGCCATCTGCTATTACATAAATTTCTGCATCTTCTAACTCGTCGAAATCAAATGCACTTTCTTCTTCAAATAACCCTATAGTTGTTCGTGTTTTAGGTACTCCAGCATCAATATTTATCGGGATATCTCCTATTTTAAAGCCCGTCCCTACGGTTTCTGTGTAGCAATAACCAGAATTATACGAAGAGTATCCCTTGGGACACTTAATTGCTGGCGCTATATGGCCAACTTCGCCTTCTACTATTGGATCGTAGTTGAAGAAAGCAACCCCATAGTCTAGTTCTTTTATAAGTGATGTGGCTAAGAAACTCTTGCCACTACAAACCCCCTTATTGTCATATAAAACTTCGTAAGGATACCTTGGATATAAGTCCTCGAGTTTATTGGAACGCGTAATCAATTCAAATCTATCTTCGTCATATGGAATTGACTGGACAAAAGCCACGGTGAATTCTAATAACTCATCCCCTTTTAATCCGTTTTTTAAAGATATTGCTTCAATCTTCGATGCGATTTTAGAAATTGTGTCATCTTCTTTTGCTTCTTCTAAAAACCCTTTAAGGCAAATCTCGAAATCTTTTTCTTCCCAACAATGTTTATATGGATTTGAGTTGTAATAATCATAAACTGTCTTATAGAAGATCTCTGTCATGAAATATCTAGAGCCTTCGTATTCCCATTTAAAAGTTACAGTTTTGGGACCTTGCAGAGCAGGAAAGTTTCTTTCCGAAACGTCAAAAGTTACAGTTTTGGGACCTTGCAAAGCAAGAAGATTTCTTTCCGAAACGTTAGTGTCGACAGCGCTGGTAGAGATATCTGCTGGCTCATTACTAACAATATCCCAAACAAAAAAGGTTACAATGCCTATTATAAATATAATCTTGAGAACGGTTTTAAGTAGATGTTTACCTTTTTTATCCCACCATAATTTTAGATTGTGCCAATGTCTAGTTCTGTAAATTGTTCGTTTTCCTTTTCCCTGTTCATCCTCAGAACTACCAATATATTCTATTCTATATTTCTCGGGAATTTCAGGATATTCATTGTTTTTTCTCTCATTATCCATGTTATTTCTTATTTTTCTTTTGTCGCAAAAACAACAAGCAACCCAACTATGGCGATTAAAGTATCTCCGATGAATAAAAACTTATAAGTTTCTGGACGCTGTTTCGTAGCTAATTCTTGATTTTTAAGACAATTCTTATAACCCTGCGCTTCTTTTCTGCTTGTTCCCCTGCTCTCTTCGTCGGGAATTTGGTCTATTTCGTATCCTTGCTCAAGAAGCTTTTCGTTTCTTTCTATTGTTCTCTTGTTCATTTCTTCAGAGAACTGACTAAGATCTAACCCTGTATTGTACGCTTCATGGGGCGGATTTTCGTTTATCTGAAATTTTGCGTTTGCTATTTCACTCTCCAACTCTAAAATTCTTTCAGGGATTAAAAAAATCTTGATTTCTTTTGTCCACGGCTCATATTTCCGTGGTTCGCATTCATTATAAATTAAATGATTTAATCTGCTAATTCTTAGCAACATAAATCCGGAAAACATTGTTATCAGCAAAGCAGTAATGATTAAAACGATTCTCGATAATCCAATTTTTTTAATTGTCTTCTCCATAAATTTATTTTGTGTATTCTTCTTTGCAATCAGATAAACAATTATTATGCAAAACCTTTTTCTCTGACAAAGGTTTTCCGATTGGTACATAACCACGAAGACCAGAGACGCTAGGATATTTGACATCGCATTCATCTAGGCAAGCCTGGTGCTTCTCTAGGCGATTTTGATATTCTTCTCTCGCATCTTTGTTTCTTTCTTCTGGCAGCACGATGGTGTAATAACGAGTAACCAAGATTATCATAAGAATCATGCCTGCGATTATTCCCACAATAAGCAACCATTTTATGGTAATGGCAACAGACTTCGTGACAGAGCTAAGCAAAGGTGATCTTTCTTCTATCTTTCTACCCAATCGCTTAATCTCTTTATTTGTTTGCCTGAACCGATCAATATCTTTTTTGGCGTTGAATATATTCATAAGGTTTTAATTTTTTCTACCATAAGTTTGTTTTGTTATATTTTGCCTCACCTTGCTACTTATTATTTATTTATAATCTTACTCTGTTCTCCATTTTAGCGTATCTGTTGCTGGCTGGTCTCTGAAAAAGGCACCCTCTAATCCTGCGTCAAGATTATCGTTAAACTCCACACAGAAAGGTTTTTTCGTCTTTAAGATTTGAAATGTATACGTTCTTGCTATGCTTTCGCTGGGAAATAATTTATTAAAAAATCCATATTGAGGTAAACCTGTGTCACCTTCAAAAAACATTTTGAATGTCCCTTCATCAAGCTCTTTATCAGTAGTTTTATTCTCTTGCTTATAGGAAATTATATATTTATAAGAACCTATCTCTTCAATTTTTTCAATATTGGTAACCGTAACCGATATGCCAGTTTTAGAAATATAGGGTTTGTTAAACTCTAAGTATGCTAGGGGTTCAGGTTCTTGGGAGGCATTTTCTTCCAGTCTTTGTTGTTCTTCTGCTAAATGTTGAATTTCTAATTGTCGCTGTAATTCTAATTGACGAGCTTGTTCTATTTCTCGCTGTTTTTTTACTTCTTCTGCTTCTTGTCGTTCTTTCTCTTCCGCTAATCTTTGCGCTTCTTGTTGTTCCTGCTGTTCTTCCGCTAATCTTTGTGCTTCTTGTTGTTCCTCTAATTCTTCTTGTTCCTGTTGTTCTTCCGCTAATCTTTGCGCTTCTTGTTGTTCCTCTAATTCTTCTTGTTCCTGCTGTTCTTCCGCTAATCTTTGAACTTCTTGTTCAGCCTTTAATTTATCCATTTCGGCTTTAGCTTGTTCTAATTTTTGTTCTGCTTTTTCTGCTTCCATTTGAGCCTTTTCATTTTCTAGCCTGATCTGTTCTAGTTCTTGTTCTGTCTGATAGTTTTCTTCTTGATTCGTGTCTTCTATCAACGATTGCTCTTCTTTCGATTGAAGCTCATTGAGTTTAACTTCTGATTGGGCATCTTTCGTTCCTTCAAGTGCTTGAGAAACATTAGCCATAAAAGGTGCCGATTTTTCTCGTTTATATAAAACCGTGCCGGTTATTACCGTTGATACAACTATAATAGAAGCAACAATTATTACTAATAATGGCGCTTGAATAAATCCTTTTTGGTTTTTAATTTTGTTTTCCATAATTCGTTTTACTTACTTTTAGGATAATCCTATTTTTAAGAAATTCAAGAGAAATAAAAAACCCAGCTTATTGCTGGGTCGTTTGATTGTTTAAATTAAGCACTAATGTGCTCTTTGCCTGTGATTGAAATGAAATTAGTCTTATTTTAGTAGATAATATAAAACTCATATTATTCACAACTTAACGCTCCTCGAGCTAGCTCAGTTTAGTTGCGGGACCTGGACTCGAACCAGAATTTCCAGGTCCAAGGCCTGGCGTGCTACCATTGCACCATCCCGCATCGTTTTATGTAGTTTTCTTAATCTAGACTCACTATAATAATTAATCCTTCTCTTGGCAAGCACTAATAATGGCTAATTCTAAAGGTAGTTGGGGAATAAAGCTATTATTCGTCTTTCTTTCTGCTTCAATAAATAAGTCCATTATTTCCTGAAATTGCTCAATTGAACGTTGACTAATTTGTTCGTCAATTTTTTTCTTTTCTTCTTTTGATAATTCTAAAAGACTCAGATTTTCTAATTTCGGATCTATTTGACGTATTAAACACACTCGCAAATAATTTACTATCATTCTTGCTGTCTCTAGTGGGTCAGCTCCCTGCTGAATGGCCTCATTTAGGCTTAGAATGGCCAATCGAGTCTTTCTTTCCAGTATTAGGTCCAATAGATCACTAACTATCTTGATTTCAATTAATCCCAATAAATCAACAACTTGTTCTGTTTTAATTGTTGTTATCTTCCCTTTCTCGGCTAAAGCCAAGGTTAAACAAGAATCAAGTAGACTTATGGCATTCCTGATTGATCCCTGAGCGTTGCGAGCAATCAAACCCAAAGCTTCTTTTTCAAACTTAACCTTTTCTTTCTTTAGAATAAAAATTAAATCTTTTTCTATTTCTGGAACAGTAAGAAGGCGAAAATCGAAAGATTGACAGCGAGAAATTATCGTTGGAAGTATCTTGTTTTTCTCCGTCGTTGCTAAAATGAAAATTGCATGAGCCGGGGGTTCTTCTAGGGTTTTTAATAGGGCGTTAGAAGCCGTTGAAGTCAATTGATGACACTCGTCAATAATAAAAATTTTGTATTTGGATTTTACCGGCGTAAATTTGATATCTTCTTTCAACTGACGAACATCGTCAACTCCCCTGTTAGAAGCTGCATCTATTTCAATTAAATCAATTGAACGTCCTTCATTAATTTCTACGCAGGAAGAACACTTGTTATCCGGTTCGTAATCAGAACTTTTTCTGTTTTCACAATTAACTGCTTTAGCCAATAATCGAGCAATGGTTGTTTTTCCAGTTCCTCTTGGCCCAGCAAAAAGATAAGCATGCGAAATAATATCTTTAGAAATGGCTCCAGCCAAAGTCCGAACAACATGTTCTTGGCCGATGACCTCCGCAAATTTCTTTGGTCGGTATTTTCGATATAGAGCTAAGTTTCTCATAAATTTCTTAAAGAAATGTGAAGTAATTTTAACAGAAACAAGAAAGATTGCCAAATTTAGCTTGAGAAAATATTGAGAATAAATTAAGATAGAAGAAGGATGAAACTCTACAATACTCTTCATAAGAAAATTGAAGAATTTAAAGCTATCGACCCACCAAAAATTACCATGTATAGTTGTGGGCCAACAGTTTATAATTATGCCCATCTTGGAAATTGGCGCAGTTTTTTAATGGCTGACTTTTTGCGTCGGACTTTTGATTTTATTGGTTACCAGACAGAGCAGGTAATGAATATTACTGACGTTGGTCACCTCGTTTCCGACGATGATTGCGGAGAAGATAAAATAGAAAAAAAAGCCAGAGAACAAAAGCAAACAGCACAGCAGATCAGTAATTTTTACTTAGATGCTTTTCTTAAGGATCGAGAAAAATTAAACATTCAATCCCCTGCCGAACTTCCTCGAGCGACTGAGCATGTTCCAGAAATGATTGATCTGGTTAAAAAACTAGAAGCAAAAGGTTATACCTATAAAATTAGTGACGGAATTTATTTTGATACAGCAAAATTTCCTCGTTACGGGAAGTTATCCGGACAAAAATTAGAAGAAAAAAAGGCTGGAGCAAGGGTTTTTTGTTCTAGAGAAAAGAGAAATTTTACTGATTTTGCTCTTTGGAAGTTTTCCCCAAAAGACGAACAAAGACAGCAAGAATGGGATTCTCCCTGGGGAATTGGTTTTCCGGGATGGCACATAGAATGTGCTGTCTTATCAACAAAATATCTTGGCCAACCTTTTGATATTCACACCGGAGGCGTTGATCACATAGGAGTTCATCACGAAAACGAAATTGCTGAATGTGAAAGCGCTTACGACAAGCCAATGGCTAACTTTTGGTTTCACATTGAGTTTCTTCAAATCCAAGACGAGAAAATATCAAAATCAAAAGAAAACTTTTTTACTCTCGAAGATTTAATTCAAAAAGGATATCATCCTTTTGCCTTTCGTCTTCTAATCTTTTCTGCTCATTATCAGAGCAAGCAAAACTTTAGTTGGCAAGCAGTCGAACAAGCCCAATCTAATCTCAAAACAATTTATCAAACTGCTCGACAAGTCTTTCAACTTGCCCAAGAAAGCGAAGCGCCAACCAATGGTCTAACAATAAATTTTGCTCAATTCCGGGATGAGTTTAAAAACAATCTCGAAAATAATTTGAACACTCCTTTGTCTTTGGCAACTGTCTTCAATTTTATCAATCTATTGGAGAAAGGAATCAGTCAAAAGAAAATAAGCTCTCAACAAGCCAAAGAGGCTTATCAATTATTTCTACAATGGGATCAAGTTCTAGGGTTAAAGATTAAACAAAAGGTTTCCCAGGAAGAAAAAATTCCCGTTTCTATTCAACAGCTAAGCGAAGAACGAGAAAAATTACGCCAAGAAGAAAAATGGGAAGAAGCTGACTTGATTCGAAGGAGAGTTTACGCCCTAGGATATCAAATTGAAGATACTAGCGAAGGCTCTCAAATTACTCCTCTTTCTTTTTTCTAAAGAAGAGTTAATTTGATTGAACCGCTTTTATAAAGTAAAATAAAAGGACCAATTATGGATCCATTAGAACAAAAAATTAACAAACAACTCCCCCCTCAAAATCTTGAAGCCGAAGAATCACTCTTGGGAGGATTAATGTTAGACAGTCAAGCCATTATTAAGGTAGGCGATTTTTTAAGCGAAAGAGATTTTTATTCTCCTAAGCATCAGAGAATATACAAAGCAATGATAGGGTTATTCGAAAGCAATTCTCCGATTGATATTTTAAGTGTTGCGGATGCACTTAAAGAGAAAAAACAGTTAGCAGAAATTGGCGGACGAAGTTATCTTTCTAAGATAGTTAATTCTGTCCCAACGGCCAGTAACGTTTTAAATTATGCTAAAATTATCCAGAAAAAAAGAATACTCCGTAATTTAATTGAGGTATCTTATCAAATCAAGGAACTAGCTCATCAAGAATCAGAGAATAGCGACACTCTTCTAGATGAAGCCGAAAGAAAGATTTTCAGTATTGCCGAAAAATCATTGAGTCAGCAGTTTTCTCCAATCAAAGAAGCGCTTGGGCAAACTTTTGAAAGGATTGAAGCTCTTTCTCAACACAAAGAAGGATTAAGAGGAATTTCTAGTGGCTTTCGAAAGCTAGATAATATTTTAGCTGGTTTGCAAAAATCTGATTTGATTATTTTGGCTGCTCGACCAAGTATGGGGAAAAGTGCTCTGGCGTTAGATATCGCTAGAAACGTTGCTGCTTTTCAGAAGATCCCTGTTGGAATATTCAGCCTTGAAATGTCGCAAGATCAAATTGTTGATCGTCTTATTGCTTCTCAGGCCAACATTGATCTATGGCGTCTTCGAACAGGACGTTTATCAGAAAAAGAAGGTGATTTTACTAGAATTCAATCAGCGCTAGGAATTTTATCAGAGGCTCCTATTTTTGTTGACGATGGTTCATCGACAAACATTTTACAAATGAGGGCAATGGCTCGACGACTACAAGTTAGTCAGGGCATAGGCTTATTGATAATTGATTACCTTCAGTTAATGCAACCGATGAATTCTAACGCTAGTATAGTTCAACAAGTTACAGAAAATTCTCGCGCTTTAAAGTCTTTAGCAAAAGAATTGAAAGTTCCCGTCTTAGTTCTTTCGCAATTATCAAGAGCCGTTGAACAACGTTCCCCACACCGTCCTCGCCTCTCTGATCTAAGAGATAGTGGTTCAATCGAACAAGATGCGGATGTAGTTTTATTTATTTACAGAGAAGATTTTTATCAAGAACATAGTAATCGAGAAAATATTGCAGAAATTATTATTGCTAAACATCGAAATGGCCCGATAGGAAAAATAGAACTCTATTTTGACGCTCCTCGCGTAAGTTTCCATGATTTAGAAATTGAAGACAACTCGGAAAATGTTCTCTAGATCAATCCAGCAACTTATCAGTCAATTTACTCAATTACCTGGAGTTGGTCCAAGAACGGCAACTCGTTACGCCTTACATTTTGCTCATTGTACTTCTGCTCAACGAAAAAATTTTGTTCAAGCATTCCAAGGACTAGATGACCTTGGATTCTGTTCTTGGTGCAATTATCCATTCGATAATCATGACAAACAAGTAGATCTTTGCCCTATTTGCCATAGTCAAGTTCGCAATCATCGCTTATTATGCATTGTTGAAAAAGAAACAGACTTGGATTCTATTGAAAGAATTAGGGCATATCATGGACTTTACTTTATTATCGGCCAAACAAATAATTGGCCTGAATCAAAAGAAGTCAAGAAAAACATCAAAAAACTTTTAAGTAGAATAAAAAAAACTTCTCCAAAAATAGAAGAAGTCATTCTAGCCCTCAATAGCACTCCGGAGGGACAATCTTTAAGTTTTTATCTTTCTGATCTTCTTCGAAAAACTTCCGTAAAAATCAGTCATCTTCGCCAAGGATTACCTCGGGGCGGAGAATTAGAATATGCTGATCACGAAACTCTTCAAAGCGCTCTTCGGGAAAGAAAAGAGATTTAAATTCCCTTTATATCGATAATTTCTATCTTAGTAAAGGGTTGACGATGCCCTTTCTTTTTCTGATATCTTTTCTTTGCCTTGTATTTAAAAATAACGATTTTTATTGCTTTTCCCTGTTCAATCACTTTAGCAGTAACTTCTGCTTTTTCGATAAACGGAGTACCAATAACCGTTTTATTTTTTTTCTCGTCGTGAAGTAGTAAGACTTCCTTAAAGTCTATCACTTTATCTACTTCTTCCCCTTTTAATTTTTCGATATTTAATTTATCTCCTGGCGAAACTAAATATTGCTTTCCGCCTGTTTTAATAACAGCAATCATAAATATTATTATTTTTCAATTTGTTTAATTTTAGGATCTTCTAAACTACTTATCTGCTTCATTTCCGTAACCATTTGTGCGTATTTTTTTTCAACCCTTTCTGAGGTTGATTGCGTATGTCGAATATGAGTTGAAAGAACCTGTAATTCTCCTCCTAGCCTCTCTGTTGCCCCCTGTAAAGATTGAAGATGACTAAGAATTTTACGAGTTGTCTCTTCTATCTTTGCTCCTTCTAGTCCCACCAATATGACTTTTAAGAAATAATAGAAAGTATTAGGAGAAACTAGATAAACTTTTTGCTGATAACTATAATTAAGAATATCCGGGTAGTTTACTAATATCTCGTAGTAAACAGCTTCTGACGGAAGATACATTACAGCAAAATCAACCGTTCCTTCAGATGGGCGAATATATTTTCGAGAGATATCGTCAAGATGTTTCTTTATGTCTCTCTTGAATTGCCCTTCCCATTTTTTCTTTTCTTCTTTCGAGACTTCTTTCATCTTCCGAAAGGATTCAAGTGAATATTTAGAATCAATCGGGATAATGCCATTGTCTGTCTTTAGAATCGCATCAACGATTTCTCCGCTTTGAAAGGTATATTGAATTTTAAAGTTATTATGAGGAATTATTTGTTCTAATAAATCTCTCAGAACTTGTTCTCCTAAATTCCCTCTTAGTTTAGGCGATTGAAGAATTGTTTGCAAGCCCTTCATATCATTCCCGATTTCCTGTAATTTACCCAATTCTCTTTGCATCTTTGAATAAAATTCCGTCGTCTGTCGAAAAGTTTGCTTTAATTCTTGCTGATTAGAAGACAAATCTTGCGATAGATTTTTTTGCAAGTTTTCAATACTTTCTTTTATAAAACTTGTCTCCCCTCTCTTTTTATCTCTTAAAAGATAAAAAACAACTCCTCCAGAAATTATCAATAATAAAAAAAATAAAACTGCTATTCCAATTGGAAGAATTGTATTTATTACCATGCTAAAGGTATCTTAATATATTTTTCCTTCTAACACAAATTTGGATTTTGCTCTCTATCGCAAAAACATAGAATTCAATAAAAAACGGGGTCCCTTTGTAAAACAAATCAGGAACCCCTTCCGAACGAACACGCGTTACATCGTTCTCTTGGCGGCGATAAGAACGTGAGCTACGCCCCCCTTGAAAGATGGTAACGTTTTGAGCAGTTCTTCTCGAAACCTCGTTAAAGGAACGAGTGTAACTGCTTCCTCTGAGGGAATGAGATAAATCTCCGGCGGTTGTGCCGATCCCTCTGGAACAGTGGCGACGACCCTTTCTTCTGGTCGAAGCGAATGAACTACTTCATCGATTAACTTGGCTTCTTCGATGGTTGTAGCGTGAGTTAAAACTGTCATGATACTCCCCTCCTAAGATTAGAGAAACATGTTGGATCTACCACCCATCTTACCTCATTGCGGACAAGCATAACACAGCACGAATATTTGTCAAATAAAAGCAGCCCCGACGGGATTTGAACCCATGTGACATGGATGAGAACCATGTATCCTAAACCACTAGATGACGGGGCCTAACCTTATGAGAATATCACATCTTTCAGAGACTTTCCACTGTTGGTGGAATCTGATAGCGATTGATGATATATTGAGCCATTTT
>Ga0307990_1001209_pt1 | contig 21985 bp, 15 predicted proteins | sample EllFjometagen129_FD_203168 | JGI IMG/M metagenome (GOLD analysis project Ga0307990, IMG submission 203168) | Marine microbial communities from Ellis Fjord, Antarctic Ocean - #129 | ecosystem: Environmental > Aquatic > Marine > Unclassified | place: Southern Ocean | collected 2014-10-08
CTTCATCGACCCTTTCCAAAAGCTTTTGCAGCAGTACATCGTCGGTCGCCAGCGTAATCGTTTCGGCCAGGGCAGCGTCGAAATTGCCTTTTTTGTCCGCGCACCATTTGCCGGGATCGTCGATGCCTTTTTTCTCCAACGCTTCGTCCATTTTATCCTGCACATCATTAAAGCGCGCTTTGCCGCCGCGCAGCAGGGCGTCCAGATATTCCAGCGCTCGCGGATGCCCGCCCACCTTTTCGTAAGCTGTGCGTTTGTCGGCGAAAGGCAGCCCGTCTATGCCCGGTAGGCGCATGATGAGCTTGCGCATCTCCGCTATGGATAGGGGGCCCAGATGCAGGTGATCAAGGCGGTTATGCGCCCGCTTGGGCAGATCGAAAGGATAGCGACAAGTGATCATCAGTCGGCTTAAGCCTGGGTTGCGCGCCCACATGGAAAGTAGCTCGGCCAGCGATTCATCTTTAACTTTGTGTTTTTTGTCGAGGTTGTCCTCAAAATTGTCCAGCAGCAGTGCCATGGGAACTTGGGGCAGGACGTTTTCCTGTAAGATTTTGAAACGATCCTGCCACTTGTATTGCTGCGTTTTCAGCAAAACAGCTACCTGGCGAAGGGGATGTTTTTCATCAAAGCCATTAACCATGCAGATGGAAAACAAGCGCTCGCCGACAGCTTCAATCACAACCGCCGCGCCCTTGATTTCACTGGCCAGGGAAACCACAATCCACTGTTTTTCCACCAGCCGGAAAAGGGCCTTCGTGGCCAGCGTGCTTTTTCCCACGCCGCCTATGCCGTGGATCAAAACGCCGGCGTTGTCATTATCCCCCAGCGCCCGCCCGATCCTACGCAGTTCCGTGCGGCGACCCACGAACTCGCCCACGCCCCGCGTGACGACGCCGTCCACGTACTGCGCTTTAGCAGGCGGATCGATTTTCTCAATTTCGCCATTTGGATTGAATAAAGGCCTGGAAAGTCCCCGGAGGTACAGCGAAGGAGTCGCCCATTCCGCGAGCGCGCCTATGGCCTTTTTAGCCGACTTTTTCGCGTATTCCTGGTCGATTTCTTGTCTCGTTTTCGAAAAAGCCGCCAGAGGATCGCTTTGCTCCATCACCGTGAGCTTACGAAAGAAAACGCCTGCAAATTCTGTGGCGTAGGGGTCCGACACAGAGGCCTGCATGGCGGCTACTGCCGGCGCGCCGTGCTTAAGAAGTTCGCGGGCCACGGCGGGCAGGACCGTTTCTTCCACTTTACCCTCAAGGGCGGTGGAGCATCCGGCCAGCACAATAAGGGGTACGCCCCGGTCGGTCGGGATCGCCTCTTTGCAAAAGCGCTCGGCGTCCACCAGATCCGCCCTGCCTTCATCATCTTCCAGGAGCAGGTATCCGGGCGCGCCGTGGCTGGTGATGTAGAGGACATGGTAGCGTCGGGCTTCAAGAGCTTCGCGGATGTCCTTGACCGTACCGTTTTCCAGGATGTGCACGTAGGCGTCGCCCTTTTGGCGCGCTTCATCCACGGCATTGAGGATTGTCGATAACTCTCTTTCATAATCCAGCAGCTCGCCCCGCTCGTTGTTTTCCTCCGGGCTGCCCACGGCGACCAGTATGCGCAGCGGGCGGGGAATTTCCTGGGCGGAAACGGGATCGAGGCCGCCGACAATGCGGTGCAGATATATATTGGGATGCAGGACCAAAGGAGTTCCGACCATGTCCTTTGCTTCCGGCAGGCGCAGCGTTTCCCACGGCAGATCGTTCAAGTCGTCGTCGACGATTTCCAGCGCAAGGCGGCAGGATACGCCCTGGCTATCCGCCAGTTTGACCGTTTCATTTAATGCCTCGCCCGCCTCGCCGATGAGAAAACATTGCGTCAATTCCTGGCCGAGGCGGTATAGGATGGAAGATTCTGTGGCGGGCGGGGAATTTTTCGCATCGCGAGAAGTCTCTCGCTCTTGTGAGGCTAACTGCGCTCTTTGACCTCGCGCCCTTTCCAGGTCGTAAAGGCGCATCTCCAGTTCATGGCTCATTCCTTTTGGCTTGTGGCTCGCGCTTTTGTTATCCGCTGTAAATTCGACCTTTTTTAAGCCGATACGAAGGGTGCATTGGATCGATCCTTCGGCCATAATATTTTCCTGCCTTGCAATTTATTTTTTCTACATCCCCTACACTACTGGCCCATCGCCGTGGCCGTCAACCGATTGCCCCGCGCAAGGTGTGCGTCACAAAAGTGGGTTTGATAAAAATCCCTTGAAAAACACCGAGGAATTTATAGTACATCATTGCAAAGTCTTTTGCCCGGCAGGGCAAAGCAGCAATAGCCCACAGCGTAAGCTGTGGGAAAACGGAATATCTTAAGACAAATATAGCCCATGAAATGGGCGAAGGAATTGTTTTAAGACTCGTTATTGTGTGTCACCCATTTCATGGGCTAAAATTATTTTGCGGCCCCTAATTCCCACAGCTTGCGCTGTGGGCTATTTCTGCATCGCCTGTTTCACAAGCTGATAATTGAGGTTAGTATTTGGTTTGAGAATTTGACGAAAATGAAAAACCCACTTCTGTGACATATACCCCCCGCGCGCGCAGCCCGGCCTTGTCTGTTTGCCTTTGGTGGTATATGCATTTTCAGTTATTGCGCTATGGTAAAAAACTATAGCGAATAAGCCCTGGCGTTATTTGTTATTTTTAAAAGTTGTTTTTTGTTAGAAAAAGGATTTCATGGGAAACGAAGACAGCATAGCGGTCGGCAGCGTCGCCGCCTCGGACGAGCCGTGGAGGCGACGTCCGGAGCTCGACTACCTGCGCGGCCTTTTCATGATCGCCATGGTGATCTACCACAATTTTCGCATCATCTGGTCGCCGGATGATTATCCGCAACTCATCTCCATCGGCATTTTGGAATTGGCCACGGGCATCTATCTGGCCGTCTCCGGCGCCAACGTCATCAATTTTCTCGCCAAAGCCCGCGCCAAGCCCAACTTCGACGCCATGCGCTTTTACGTCAAAGCCTCCTTCTGGCTTTTTGTCATGGGTTTTTCCTACAATCTGATCGTCGGAACGCCGGGAGTGATGGACCTCATTCAGTGCGTGGCCATCGGGACTTTCGTGAGTTTTCTGCTGCTTTACGCGCGCGTGAGAAACAGCTTGGTCGGCCTTATAACGCTCGCCTTTTTTGCGACCGGCGCCTTGGTCCACAGCTCGACGATTGAGATTTTCCCCGCGGTTCAAAGTTCATTTTTCTACAACCAACTCATCGGCAACGGCGTCGTGCTCAGTCAATGGATCAAGGGGGTGCATCCATTCCCGTACATGTTCAATCACTACGGCCCGATCCCCTGGATCGGCTATTTCACGCTGGGCGTATTCCTGGACCGCCTTCGCGGCAAATGGATGTGGGCGGCGCTGGCGGGGTCATTTCTCATCGCGGCGCTGGGTGCATATCTCCCTTATCTGGAAGCTGATGGAAACATTATGCAGGCCTACAGGGTCAATCCGCGTTTCATGCTCCAATCCGTGGGAATGATCTCCGCGCTTTATCTTTTGGCCAAGCTTTTTTACCGGGGAAAAACGACCTGCAATCAAAAGGTCGCTTTCTGGTCGCATACCTCGCTCATCGTTTTCGTTTTTCACTGGTTTTTCATCATCGCCGCCGGATTCATCGTCCAAATGATCGCCCAGGTCACGGATTGGCCTCTTTTTCACGACTGGTTCCGCTATCCCAGGGCGCTTATCGCGTTTACAGGCATTGCGCTGGCTCTTAGGCCGCTGGAAAATCTGCGCCTTCGCTGGTCGAAGTCGCCTCACTTTGAATCCCGTGGCCGCAAGATTATGATCGCCGGTTTTGTTCTGGCCATTTTATCTCTTCCCTTTTCTCTGTCGGCAAAGGGCGCGCCGTGCGTGGCGATTTTTGTCGGGGTGATCGGCTATATCGGGTGCATGATGTCGGCTTACTCCTTTGCTTTTCTATACGGATTTCTGCGCGCCAAGTGGAGTAAGGAGGCGACCCGCTCATGAAAAGGGCGCTCAAATGGTTCGCCGCCTCAACGCTGGCGGGTATGATCTATTCGGTTTTTTTATGGGGCTTCGGAGTCTACGACGACGCCTACATCACCTTCCGCTACGCCCGCAACGTGGCCGCCGGCCTGGGTCCCGTTTACAACGCCGGGGAGCGGGTGGAGGGCTGTACGACCTTTTTGCAAATGATGATTCTGGCGCCCTTCATTCGCCTTGGCGCTGATCCGCGATTCGTGTCCGTGGCCCTGTCGATTCTGGCCCTGGCCCTGATTGTCGCGATGGGCGTCTGGCTGCTGGGCCGGATTTACGACGGCGAAAAGTTGCGCCTCGCCTCCTTTGCTTATGGCTTTTTCATCATGACGAATCCCGGAATGATCCTCTGGACAATCTCGGGAATGGAAACGATTTTGTACAGCGTCGCGCTGGCCGCCGTTGCGCTTTCTTTGTGGCGCGATCTCGAAAAAGACAAAGCGCCCGTTGCGGCGGCGCTGGCGTGCGTGGTCGCGGCGCTGATCCGGCCCGACGGCGTGGTGATCGCAGGATTTTTAACACTGGCGATTTTCTGGAAAACTAAAAACCAGCGATGGAAAAACGCGCTCATCTTCTCGCTGATTTTCGGGATCCTGTATGGTGTTTATTTTGCCTGGCGTTTTCATTATTACGGCTGGTTTTATCCCAATACCTATTACGCCAAAGTGGGCGGATTCAAGCCGATTATTGTGATCCGCGGGATGGAGTACTGGATCAAATCCATATTCAGCGGCGCTATGCCTTTGATTCCTCTTCTCATGCTTGTTTTTCGCAAAAAACTTGGACTGAAGCTGGGCCTCCTGGAAATAATTTTGGTCGCCGTCATCGCCGCGCAGTCTTTCCAATCGATCATGTCCGGCGGAGACTTCATGCCCTTCTATCGCTTCATGATTCCGGTGTGGCCGCTTCTGGCGCTGCTGGCGCTGAGCCTGACGCAGCGGATCGCGTGGGGCGATTCCAAAGGTTTTTTTGGCAGACTCGCCGGAAGAATGCACAGGCGGCGCGGCATCGCCATCGCCGTGCTCATTATCAACGCATCGACGATCTTCATGGGATTGAGCAGCGTGAAAGCTTTCACCGGCGCCGTGGCTTGCCGGGCCTGGGAAAAGAATGCGCGAATATTAAGTGCGATCGTTCCGCCGGATTCTCTGATCGCCGCCACGGCCATCGGCGCCTTCGGTTGGTACATTGATGGACCGCTTATTGATTTGCTCGGACTCACCGACGAAACCATCGCGCATACGAAAACGCGCACCAGATTAAAATCGCCTAGGGGTCATGAAAGATACAATACGAAATACGTTTTGAAACGCAGGCCGGATTTCATATTGTTTTGCGTTCAGACCGCGAAAACACCTTTTAAGGAGTGCGGGGAAATCGGCAAGGTCCTGCCGGTTCCGGCCTATCGGGACATGGTGAAAAACGCCCAGTTTCTTTCCCTTTATCGCTACGCAAACCACAAAATCGACGGGGGCTACATCGCGACTTTCATCCGCCGCTCCAGACTCGGGAAGCCGGGTTTCGAGGGGTGGTTCGTCACTGCCGATGCGCCGAAGACGCCAACCGACGCGCAGTGGTTGGATAAGAAAAAGAAGAAGTGATAAATAATAGCGCAAGAAAGTGGGAACAGATTCGCATGCGTGGGGCAAAGCCCCGGTAATTTAAGAAAAGTATCCTTGGTCACCTCGCCATAAAAGGTTCATCAACTCGCGCAGCATCCTCCGGGTAAATCGCCTTCCAGCCAACCATCGTCATCGCCATCATCCTCGTTGCTCGTCGGCACATCCGGCTCGGTCTGGATGGAATCGCCGCCGCCGGGTGGAATCGTGGATGTTGTTGTGGAAGTGGGCGCCGTTGTCGTGGTCGGTTCCATAGTGGTGGTGCTCGACGTGGTCGTTGTGATAGGCGACTGCGTCGAAGTTGTTGGGGCGGTGGTCGTCGTCGGTGGCAGGGTCATCGTTGTTGAAGTCCTTGTCGAGCACCCATCCGAACTCGCAATCGCCGGGAAAGGACTGGCTGACCGCCGGATCGCCGTAGCCATCGTGATCCACGTCGCGGAAACACACCGCGAGGATCAGTCCAGACGAATTCCGTTTTTGCGCAGCCGAATTCTCATCGCCTGCAAAGTCATACGACGATTCCAGGAATTGCGAGGATTGGTTGTTGCCCGGCTCTTCCTGGACGCAGGTCAAAGCCAGAAAGGTTACGCAAAGCGCAGGGAAAGCCAGAACGATTCGATACCTCATAAGTCGCCCGTTATGCCCCGGGAAAATCAGTAAAAATCATTACAAAACTTAAACGCTGCTCGCTTCACAAAATAAGCGTGAAAAATAATTAACACAAAAGTCGGTGAAACAAAACAGGCTTTGGTGATCCGTCCAATTCATCATCATGGTATCGGGATGTATTAAAAAAACGGGAGCCTAAAAGCTCCCGTTAATAAATTCGACATGAACTGTGTGTTTATGAAGTCGGCGGCGTCCCGTGATGATGAACGTCCATCTGCGGGAAGGGGATTTCGATGCCGGCTGCGTCCAATCCTTCCTTGATGGCTCGGTTGGCGGCGAAGAAAACCGTCCAGTAATCTTCTGTCTTGGTCCAGGGTCGCACGACGAAATTGACGGATGAGTCGGCCATCTCCAACAATTCGATCATCGGGGCGGGCTCTTCGAGAATCTGAGGGATGCCCTTGAGTTTTTCGGCGATGACCGATATGGCTTTGCCGATGTCCGCCGAATAGGAAATGCCGGCTGTCAGATCGACCCGCCGTGTATCATTGGCCGTATAATTGACGATGGAGCTGCCCCAAATTCCACTGTTGGGAATGACGATCTTTTTGTTGTCGGGAGTCGTCAGCGTGGTGGCCATCAGGTTCAGTTCCTTGACGGTGCCGGCGTTTCCCGCGGCTTCAATATAATCGCCGATTTTGAATGGAGCGTTAAGAAGCAGCATCAGGCCCGCCGCCAAATTCCCCAGCGTTTCCTGAAAAGCGAAGCCGACAATGAATCCCGTGACTCCCAAACCGGCGATGAGCGGAGCGATGTCGATGCCCAAACGCGGCAGGGCCACCATAAGCAGGACGAGCCAGAGGAGCTTGCTGACAACGCTAAGGACAAAGTGTTGAAGTGTTTCCGTAACGCGGTTTGAACGACTGAGCATTTTTCGCGTGAGCTTTACCAAGCCTTTGATGATAAAACGCCCGACAATGAGGATCAGCACGAAGACCACGATATTGACGACGAAGTCAGCCCCGCTTTCGATCAGCCAATCCTGCCCTTTTTTCAACCAGGGCATTTGTTCCACATTCAGAGATTTCAGGTCCAATTCCATTGTGATGCTCCTTTATGATAGCCTGATTTAGAAGAACGAGATGACCAGGGCGTTGGTCCAGGTATATGCCACGCGGTCCGCCGGGACGAGCCCATCGACTTCAACATCAGGAGTCAGAGGATCTCCGTCATCATCGTAAGGGTAGGTCACGACGTTGCCGTAGGGATCAAGCTCTTCAACCGGGCCGGGAACGTTGGCGTAGGTGATGCTGTACAGGGTCTTGAATGAAAGATTTCCCGTCAGTTTGAAAGACAGGCTCGTGTCGGATTCGACCGAATAGTCGTCTTCATCGTCAATGTTGTGCCGATAAGTGGCTTCCTCTGCAAAGAGAATATAGCTCTTGATGGGAATCGAGGCGATGAGTCGGGCCAGTCCGTTGTGCGTGGGATCCCAGTAATGAAACTCGCCGTCTTCGATCTCCACCTTATTGATCCAGTTCGTATCGACGAAAGCATAGCCGACTTCTGTTTTTAGTACGGCGTCGCTGGTTCCGAAGAAACTGTAGCCAAGACCCGCCTCAGCGATGTACCGTCCCCAGTATCCCAGAAACTCGTCGCTATCAGCGCCGAGCATTGTCCAGAGATAAGGCTTCTTGTTTTGCATGAGGTATCCTTCAAACTTATACTTGCCGAAATACGAATTGGCGTTAATTATGGGCGAGCCGCCAGGATACATCACGTCGCCGTAAGTGATGCCGGATGAAAGGATGCTGTTGGTCCATTTGCCGAAGCGGCTTAAGTTAAAATCACCCGTCAGCGTGCTCGTGTTGATCCGTTTTCCCGTTGCGGAATAACCAATCGATCCGGCGCTTGACCATATCGGAAATTTCTCGCCATCCTTCATGCCGTCGAATTTTTCAAATTCATGGTCTTCGTCAGTCTGCGCATAGATATCGCCGGCTAAAAAACCGACGAGGCCCAAAACCAGTGCCATTATTAGTGTTGTTTTCACTTCTGATCCTCCCAAAATTGTGTTTGATTTTTGTTGCCTGCCCCACTGATATTGCTAAAGCGTTATTTGTAATATGACTTACATCATATTTAAGCTTTTTCACAGCCGCTTCCGAGTTCACGTCAGTGCTGAAAATCACAATATTTCTCCAAAACCCTGTCGATAGTATCAGCTTCAGATTAACTTCACAAGAAATTATTGAGAAATTCGTCTGATCTTAGGTATTATTATCAGTGGTTCCCCTTTTCTTTTCGAAGCGACTTTTCCTTTCAGCATTACATTGCAAAGGAGAGGGAATTGCTCTCGACCTTCGTTACGCATCCTTTGCTCGCTTTCGCCTTCGGTGGCTGCGTCGAAGCCATAAATGAATGTGTGGAAAGCTTATGAATTTTCTCATACAATGCGCGGGCGGAGCTGGCGTAATGTCCAATCTGCGGTGGAGAACAAAATTTTCATTTTTTTCATTCGGGGCGCTTGTTGAAAATACGGCTTGAAATTTCTATTGCTCTTTTCCTTGTGATGGCCTTGCTGCTGGCTGGCTGTGCGATCCGCGTGACGGATGAGTTGGTCGAAGTGAATCCCGCCACGGGAAGCGAACTGCCGGGACCGGCGGGTTTGAAGGCGCCGCCCTGGCCCGAATGGATTTTGCAGCATTGGGTTTGGGAAGACGAAAACACGCAGGAATCGGCAACGCAACTCGTGGAAGGATATTTGTCCCGAGGCATTCCCGTCGGCGCGGTTATCATCGACAGCCCCTGGGCGACGGGCTACGGCGCCTTCGATTTCGACCCCAGGCTTTTTCCCGATCCAAAAAAAATGATTGATGACTTTCATGCGCGGCAGGTGCGCGTGTTGCTTTGGACCGTTTCCAATATCAACATCGATTCACCCAATTGGAATGAGGCGCTGACAAGAGGCTACCTGGCTTCCGGGGGTCGCACGCTGAATTGGTGGAAAGGCGAGGGCGCCTTCATCGACTACAACAATCCCGAGGCTTTGGCTTGGTGGCACGAGCAAATGGACAAGGCCTTAGACCTTGGCATCGATGGTTGGAAATGCGACGGGACTGTTCCCCTCGCCAAACTGTGGCTCGGCATCGGCACGCAAACCGGACGGATCACAACATCCAGCTATCAGGATTTGTATTATGCGGATTTTTTCCATTACACGCGGGCGCGACTCGGGCCGGGTCGCGTTATCACAGCCCGGCCCGTGGACAACGCGGGCTTGCCCTTTGACATGACTTACGCGAAACGGGACATAAACTTCGCCGGGTGGGTCGGCGATCAAGACCCGACCTGGAGAGGGATGAAAACCGCGCTCAAGAATATGTTTGAGTCTGCGGAAAAGGGCTACGTGTATTTCGGTTCGGACATCGGCGGCTATCGTGAAAACATAGAGCGCGAAAAAATCCTGTTTGTTCGTTGGGCGCAGCTCGGCGCGCTGTCGCCGATTATGGAAAATGGCGGCATGGGTGAGCATCGGCCGTGGAGGTACGGGCAGTATGTACTGGGAATCTACCGTGACTTCGTCAAACTCCACCATGCGCTGATCCCGTACCTGTATTCGGAGGGCGCGGAGCTTTACCCCCAGGAAATTTCCGTCATGCGCCCGACCAGCCGCCGGCGCTACGAGTACATGCTGGGGTGCGATCTCTTCGTGGCGCCGCTGGTGGAGCCATCGCCGAAACGGACGATCCATTTCCCGGACGGCGACACCTGGATCGCCTGGTGGAGCGGTGAAGAATACGAGGGCGGCGAAGGAATCGAACTGGATTTTCCTCTTTCCCGATATCCGCTCTTCGTGCGCAAAGGCGCCATCATACCCATGGACATTCCGGCGAAGTCGGTATTCGGCCCTTCAAAAGATGATCTGAATCCGCTGACAATTTTTATTTATCCCAAAACCGGGGAGACGGAGGCGCGAAGCATCTACGAAGAGCAAGGACGCGGCGCCCGCGTTGAGGCCGACTATCGGGACGATGGCCTTACGATCCGGCTTTCGGCCACGCAGCGGCGATACGCATTTCGCGTGATGGACATGGACAAACCCCGCGCCGTGATCACGCAGCCCTGCGGCCCCTTGCAGGCCAAGGCGAGTTTCAATGAACTCTTTATGTCATCATCGGGTTTCTTTTATGACGAAAAATCCTGGGAGCTTTGGATCAAACCCGGCCCCGCGGACAATGGACTGATTGTCGAAGTGCGCTGACAGGTTTCTTCAACCCGTAATTAGTATAATCGTTCGTGATTTTGCCCGCTCACTCATCGCCTAGCGGCGATTTTGTCGTTCGCGGCTCTGTTTCGTTGTCACAGATCAAGCTTGTGCCGGGTTGGCGAATTGGATCGCCGAATTCCGAATCGTATAGAATTCGTTGTCGCAAATCGAAACGCAGTCGGGTAAGCGCATGGTATCGGCAAACTCTGAGCCGCGAATGTCCAGTCACACCTTCGCGTGAGCGAAAGTGTGACAATGAGCGGGCATTTTTCTCTTTCCCCTCATTCGTAAATGAACTCACCGATCAGGTAGAAGAGATGGGGCATCATCCAGATCGTCATGCCTTCGACATCGTTGGCCCAGAAATCCACGGGATTCCAATTGTTGACATCCACATCGTCCGGCAGGTCGAGACCGATGAGAATCGTGATGTCATGCTCCGAGCCTACGCCGCCGTATTCATCAGGGATTGTATAACTGGCCGCATCGGGTGGAAGCATCGCAAAGGCCGTGCTGCACCACCCGATGCATTCGCCGGGATGATGAATCACCAGAACCGCATCGACGGCGTCCTGATCGATTTCCCACTGCACGGTGTGCGTGTTGGGATCATAGTAGGTGCGGTTCATATTGAAATAGGGCGGGAAATCCGAATCGTCGAATGTGACGCCGTCGATCCACGTTTCCGAATCCTCCCCGTATTTGAAGGCGAAGGAGAAATTGGTCTGCGCGAACCAACTGGAAACCATGTCGGTTTTCATGCCGGTCAGAATATAATCGGCGTCGGGAATCCACTCGTACTGCAGGTCCATGACGCCGTTGTCGGCCATGATGAGATCCATCACGGTCATCGCCCTGTTGGGTATCTCAGCCCATAGAATCCCCAGATAATCCGCATCATCGGCGCCGTTGGTGATCGTTGCTGTGAAGGACTGCTCGTCGGGGATCCGCTCCAGTTCGATGTCCGGGTTGCCCAGCCCATCCCAGCCGGCGTTCAAGCCTGCACCGGGAATGGTGATGCCGCGTTGAAGCAGACCGGGAACAATGCCGATGACAGAGTCAAGAATGTCCTCGCCGTCCGCCAATCCCTCAATAAGGTCTTGCAGAGTCTGCAGGTTGAGCACCTGTCCCAAATCAATCTTGAGCAAGGCGCCGCCCATCGCCGTTTCGGGTGCGTTGGTATCTATGGGAAACTGGTAATAGCTGTGATCCGGAATGTGCATGTTGATGCCAAGGACGTTGAAAAGCAGGTCCGGTATGTAAATGTTGTCAGTCAGCAAAAAGTAATAAGCGCCCCAGAGGGTGGCGATGTCGATCTGATAGGGTTCCGGCGGAAAGAAGTTTTCCATATCTACGTGCATCAGGCTCTTGCGGGAAAAACCGGGGAAGGCGATCCCGGCGTACAGCGGATTATTGAGAAGATTCGCGAGATGAAGGAGGGTCGGAATCTGCGGATTCAGAAATTCGATGGGTTCGCCCTCTGACAAAAAAGTTCCCTGCCAATCATAGGCGTAGTCGATATCGTAGTGCACAGGGCGCAGTCGGAAGTACATGACCGCGGCATTCGCCTCATAAGCCCAGGGTATGTACTGATCTTTGAATGCCGACACGCGCTGGCCGCTTCTGGCCGGCGTGATCTCAACCATGCCGTCGGCGTTCGTGTAATAGAGCTGATCCGCAATGATCGTCGCATTTTGAATCGGCTCGCAGGTGAGGTCGTCAAACACGTAAACTTTCAGCGTATCGCTAAAGGGTCCACCGCCGATCAGGTTGTCGCCCAGACTTTCGGGATCATTAAGCGTGCAGAAGGTGGAATTATATTCAACATCCATCGGATCGGGCACAAATGCGTCGTCGTCTCCGGTGTCATCGTCGCCAGTGTCGTCATCTACGTCGTCATTAACATCATCGTCGTCAACATCGTCGTTAAGGTCATCGTCAGCATCGTCATCCGGCTCGTCGACGCTGTCCATATCATCGTCATCGTCGTCGCCGCAGGAAGCGAAAAGAATTGCAAAAAGTGCAAACGCCAAAACCAGAATTTTCGTTCCCATAGTGCAGCCTCCTTTGGACGAATCCATACAATGCAAACCAACATTATACAATTAAGACTGTTTGTGAAGCATTTTTAAAGCAAGGATTTCCAAACCGCTTCCACGCGTTTGAAAAGTGATTGCACTGTGAAGCGGGAAAGATCCACTGGCGAATCCGACGGATTCACCATGGACTCCTCGATGGCCTTTGTCAGCGCATCGACAAATGCGGGGACATCCTCCTGCATCGGCGTATCCGGTCCCATGAGGCCAAGCGGCGCAACCATGCGCAAATTCGCCCCAAGGTACGGGGCGAATCCCAGGGCGATCCCCGGCAACTGCGTGGCGACCAGACGGCACCCGCACGCCGCGGCTTCGATGAGCACCAGGGGTAAACCCTCGTAAAAAGACGGCAGCACGCACACGGCGCAGCGCCGCATGAGATCGGCCAGATCGTGTTGAGCGAGTTGTCCATGCATAATGACGCTCGTGGGCATGGCCTCCATGCGACTCCTGATTTCATCGGCCTCAGAACCCGCGCCGCTGCCCGCGACATGAAGCGTAAATCCGGGAATTTTACGACTCAGACGCTCCACCGCATCCAGCAATTGCGGCAGACCCTTGGCCGCGGAGTATTTGCCGATATACAAAAGGCTTTTCGCGCTGCGTTGAACATTGTTATCAGTATGGAAAATTTCCGGTCTGTATCCCGCGCCGACGATGTGAATCCGCTGCGGCGAAATACCGAGCGTTTTATGCAATTTTTCCGCGTGATCTTTGTGCAGGGCTAAAAATCCGTCGTGACGCCCGCAGCCTTCTTTGACTTCCTCTGCCAGGTGCGGGCACAGCGCCATCTGACGAAACCCTGTTCCATGGCAGTACGTGACGACCGGCACGCCGGGCGCGGCGTCTTTGAGCAAAGCGCCGAGCATCCATACATGATGGGATTGAATCAAATCAGGTTTCGCTTCCGCAACCACTTCGCGAATGAGCCGACGCCAGGAGTTTTTGTAGACTGTCATCTGCGCGTCGTTCATGGAGGAAAAACATGTACTGCGGTATGGCATGACATCGCTCATGCCGGGAATGGCAAAGTCAAGGTCCTGCCTCTCAAACACCATGGGGCGGAATCTGCCTGGTTGCAGACCGCCGATCTCGGGAATGGAATCTCCGTCGGCAATGGCGGCCACAATCCACTGATTCCATCCGGTTGATTGCGCATGTCGCACGATGGCGTCCAAAGTGACGCCGCTTCCGGTGTGCCCAGGCCTTTGGGCAAGAATATGGACAATGGTTTTCGCCAAAGCAAACGATCCTGATCCGGTTGATCCAACCATGCGTGCATAACGGGCCGGAAGATAAATGTAAAGTGTTTTCGTAATTTTTCAAGAACACGAAGTATAATTTGAATAATCCCTTATTTAGAACAGCGCATTTACTTATTAAAGACCAACTAAATGCCTTATCTGAGTCAATATAATACCTTACGAAATTTAGACAAACATTAAAATATTCCTTGCAAGATAAAGTTCTCTATAGCATTGTGGTTAAGGGTGAGGCTAATTCGCCTTGGGGAAAACCCTGGGGTTCTAATGATGGAATGGGGGTCTGGAATGAAAAAATCTTTAGTGCTGCTTATGTTATCCCTGCTCTTGACGATTTCCTGCGGCGACGCAAATGACGAAAACGATGAATCTGGCAATGAGGCTGATGATGACGACGACCTCAATAGTGACGATGATGACAACGACGACGATATTGGCGAGGGTTTGGGGTGGCCCATCGACGCCATCCTAAGCGAAGACGGATCACTAATAGTACTCTACACAAGTGCGGGCGACGAATGGGATCATGGCATAAGCTCATCCCTCGTTTGGTTTGACGACGCCCGCAAACCCATTCGTCAAATCGAGGCCGGCTTGGATTTCCCCCACACGCTGGATGTCTTCGGCGGCGATATCCTCATCAGCGACTCGAATAACTATCGTCTTGTCATCGTATCTGCATCGGGCGACGAGGTCGAAGAAATCAATTTTGAGGATTGGGAGAACGATACTGTGGTGCCTAACGACGCTGACTTCACGCCGGACGGCAACATTATTTTCTCCGATCTTTTTAGCGCGACGATCAATAAAATCACTCCCGACGGCGAGTTGATATGGCAAAGGCACCCTTTCACGGGTTCCGGTGAGTTATCACACCCTGGGGACGATGAAATTCATGATCCAGACGAACTTCCAAACGGCAACCTGATTTACTGCCTGTCCCAATCCGGGGAAGTTGTGGAAATCGACGAAAATGATGAAGTGGTTTGGGCGTATAACGAGGATCTACTCTGGCCCAAATCCGTGCAGCGCCTGGAGTCCGGTTCGACGTTGATCACCGATATGGGGCATATCGTGGAAGTCGATCCGAACGGCTCGATCATCTGGCAATATGTGTTCCTCTTCGGCGGCGGCATGAACGCCGAGCGGCTGAGCGACGGCAATACACTCACCGGCACCAACCACGTAGCGCTGATTGCACCGGACGGAACGATCATCTGGGAACTGGAGCCGGCTTTCAACTCCAAAAGCGGTTTGGCGGTTAAACCCAATCACAGACTGCAAATGCTGCGAAGCATCGGATATCTTAACTGACCAGAAAACCCCGATAATCTAAACCGGTCATAGCGCAAAGCGCATGACCGGTTTTTTTATCTCACCAGAAAACCCCGATAATTAATCTGAGGATTTCTCCTCTGATTTTTCCTCTTTGGCATCGGTCGTTTCCAGCTTCAATGCTCCTGAATTGATGCAATAACGATTTCCGGTGGGTTCGGGTCCATCGTTGAAAACATGCCCAAGATGAGAGCCGCAACGCTCGCAAAGGACTTCGGTGCGGCTCGTGAAAAGACTTTGGTCCTCCTCAAGGGCAACGCTGTCGGCTTCGAGCGGCTTTGAATAGCTGGGCCAACCCGATCCTGAGTCGTATTTATCGCTGGAATCGAAAAGGGGTTGCCCGCAAGCGGCGCATCGATACACCCCGTGCTCTTTGGATGCGTTATACTCGCCGCTGAACGCTTTTTCCGTCCCTTTCTTGCGGAGAATACGGTACTGCTCCGGCGATAGTTTTTTCTTCCACTGCTCATCAGTGAGCTTTATTTTCTCGTTCATGGAAATACTCCAGGGATTGACATCCGTTTTCTTCGTTGAATTTTCCTGATTTTTCTGGTCCGCATCGGAGTCTTTATCCGCCAGCGCTGAAATGGCGAAAACAGAGATCATGATTGATAATGCCAAGGCAAGAATAGGGTTTTTCCATTTTGAAATCCAGAGTATTTTCTGAATGGTTTTTTGTTCTTTTTTGTTCATCTTTTCCTCCGACATTCTACTAGCTCACCACATGCATTCTACAGGCGACGCAAGCAAGGAAATATGATCCGCGTCAGAGAATGAAGGTTTTTCAATTTTATCAATTCATCTTAGCGAAACCGGCGTCGCCTTTTTGCGCCTTTTGTCTCGCCAATCCTTGAAAAGATTAACAAAATTCGAGATAATCCATGAGTCAAATGTATTGCGCCTTTAAACGGACTTTACTGGGAGGTTATTAGGATGGCTAAAAAGTTGTTGGTGATTTTACTTTCAGTGCTTGTCCTTGCGATGTTTTCTTTTCAAATGGCGTGCACATCCGGCAGCTCTTCCGGGGGCGACGGAGACGACGATGACGGCCAGCCTTCCGACGATGACAACGACTGGACTGACGATGACGTCGATGATGACGCCGACGATGATCAAACGGGCGATTGTGAAGATTTCTGCGAAGCGATACACGATTGCCAATTGGACGATTTGATCGGCGTCCATTCCAAGGACGATTGCCTGGATTACTGTGGGGAAAATGTAGGCAATTCTAAATTGAACTGCGTCGTCAATGCTGACTCGTGCGACGAAATTGAAGCCTGCCTCGGCGGCGGCGATGATGACGATATCGACGATGATGTGGATGACGATGATGTGGATGATGACGATATCGACGACGACTTTGATGACGACTTTGATGACGACTTTGATGACGATATCGACGATGACATGAGTTGCGATGGCATTGTCAATGAATTTTTCTTTGAATGCCAGATTACTCTTTCCGGCATGAATGGCGATCAGTTGGACGATCTTGGTCTGCTTGAATGGTGCGGATTGTGTGAGGATTTCGTGAGCGACGGAAAATCCGATAGTCCCTTCTGGAATTGCCTCGGCGAGGCTTCTTACGATAACTGCAATCAGGACGCGATAAATGACTGTTTCGACCCGTCCGGGACCGGCGGATGTACGAACACGGTTTCCGACATGTATGCATGCGGCATCGTTTACGTGTTCGAAAGCAGCAACTACTGGATTCCCGAGATGGAAATGATGGACGTCTGCGATTTGATGGGCGATGACTGGGACTGCATTCAGGCATGCCTTGATGCGGATTGTCCGCAGGATGTAAACGGCGCCATCGACTGCATGAATAGTAATTGCTACTAGCAAAAACACTATCGTGAAAATGGATGCGGGGGACGTGCTCCCCCGCATTTTCATCTGCACCTCGCAATTCCTTTGTAGTTGTAATTTTCCCGCAGCCGTTTAGCATGTTCCGTTCACGCTCTTTCAACTTAGTTTTCAGTGGAGACGCCAAATGTCGAATGAAGCCGTTCAATGCCTGATCGAAGGACCGGTCGCCAAACTGATTCTCAACAGACCGGACAAACGCAATGCCATCAACGATGAGATCATTAATCAACTGCAAAACCATCTCGACGAACTTGCTTTGAACGAAGATGTTCGGGTGATTACTCTGTCGGGAAACGGCCCGTGTTTTTCTGCGGGAATCGATCTCGCATACATCGGCGGCCTGGCCTCCGTGGACGACAAACAGCGCGGCACATTCCTGCGCGAGATGGCGCGAAAAATCCAAAACGTCATGATCCGCATGGAAAACCTCGAGAAACCCATTGTCGCGGTGATTCACAAGTATTGCGTGGGATTGGGAATGGAACTCGTCCTGGGCTGTGATTTTCGCATTGCAACGCCAGATGTTCTTTTCTCGCTGCCGGAAATCCACCTCGGCCTGATTCCCGACTGCGGTGGAACGACGAGACTCACAAAGCTTGTCGGGATTGCCAAGGCCAAGGAGATGATTATGCTTGGCGATTCGATCAGCATCGAAGAAGCCAAGGCCATGAATCTTGTGACCACCATCGCCGACGCGGACAAACTGGCTGAAGAAGCGGACGCCCTGGTGCAGCGGCTCCTGGCCCGCCCATCACTCGGCATGGGTCTGATAAAAAGAATGGTTCAGTTTTCATCCTCCGTTGATCATGCAACGAGTTTTGAACTTGAACCGATGGTGCAGACATGCGCTGTGATGGCGCCCGATTTCGCCGAAGTGATGATGACGGGCTTTCAGACATTGCAGAAAATACGCAAATCGAACAAGTAAATTTTTCATCTGGAGAAAGCGTGCCATGACGCAGGTTTTGCACTGGGTGGAAGGCGCAACCTTCGCCGGTATCGAAACGCACTTGACGGCTCTGGCCGCAAGCCTTCCCGGTTTCGGTGTAAAAATAACAGTGGCCTCGTTTCACGAAGGCGAACTCGCCGCAAGACTGTCGGATATCGGAATCGAATGCGTCATCACGCCAAGAAGACATAAGCTCGATTTTTCGCCGGTTTCAACCGTCGCCGAAATGCTGAAGAAAAGCGGCGCCATCCTGCACACGCACGGCTATCTCGCCGACATCTATGGAAGTCGCGCTGCAAAAAAATCCGGCGTTCGCCACATCGCCACCGTCCACGGTCACCCTGAGCCCTTCCCGGGATGGCGTGGCCTGAAAATGCGCGCATACATGAACGCGGACATAAAAGCCCTGGCCTCGGTGGATCGGGTTGTTGCCGTATCCGCTCGCCTTGGGGACTCCTTAATCGAGCGTGGGCTGCCTCCCGAAAAAATTCGCGTTATCCCCAATGGGCTGCCGGATTCATCGGCGACGAAAGAAAATGTCGATGCGTTCCGCTCAAAAATACTCGGTGATTCCGCCGGGCCGCTGATCGGATTCATCGGTCGTTTCGATCCGGTCAAAGCGCCGCTGCGTTTTATCGAAATCGCCTTCGAATTGTCTCAAGCGTTGCCCGATGCCCGCTTCGCGATGGCCGGAGATGGTCCGCTGATGTCGATGTGTCGAAATATGGCGACAAAAAGCCCGTCCCATGATAAAATTCATTTTTTGGGATTTCGACGCGACGTGGATACTGTCATCGGTGGATGCGATATGATCATCATGCCCAGCGATTCGGAAGGAGTGCCGCAAGTGCTCCTGGCGGCCATGCGAGACGCTACGACGCCCGTGTGCTCGCGCGTGGGAGGCATCCCGGAAGTGCTCAAGGCTTTCCCGGAGTGCATGGCCGAGCCGACAACTCAGACTTTGGCGACGTGCGCGCGGGAGATACTGGAGTCAGCCAGAAAAAAGAAACAACTGGACCATGACCTTCAAGGCCGTTTCCAAACAGAATATACGGCTGAATTGATGGCAAAAAAAGTTGCCGGTCTTTACCGGGAGGAAAAAAGGTTTTGAGCCTCTTCGATGGGATAAGCGTCATTTTAAGTTTTGCGGCTGTGTTCTTTAGCCTCGCCGCCTTCAGGCATTTTTTCTACTCCACGGCGGCAATCCTCATCCCGACAAAGATTCCAACCGTCGATCAGCCGCGCACGCAATTTACTATCCTGATCCCCGCGCACAACGAGGAGGCGGGAATCATCGCCACAATCGAAAGCGCCAGAGCTTTGGATTATCCGCCCGAAATGTTCAGAATTACGGTGATGGCCGACAACTGCGCAGACAAAACAGCCGAGTTGGCTAGATCGGCGGGGATTGAAGTCATCGAGCGCTTTGATCCCGATAACCCCGGAAAAGGAAAAGCCTTAAACTGGTTCATCAAATCCAGAGATTGGAAGGACGATGAAGCGCTCGTATGCCTGGACGCCGACTCCGTTGCCGATTCCGGCTATTTGCTGGCGCTCGACGCGCATCTTCAACAAGGTGCGCCCGCCGCGCAGGGCTATAACGGATGCAAAGATCCCGACTCCCCGCTGGCGGCTTTGAGCGTCCTGACCAACACGATGAAAAACGCCGGCACTTACGCGGGACGCGCCGCATTTGGTTTGCCCGCGCCGCTCATGAACGGCTGGTGCCTGACGGCCCCGGTCCTTCGAGAACATGGTTGGGAAAGTTTTTCCATAGCCGAAGATTTCGAGCAGACCCTTCGCCTGGCGCAAGCGGGAATCACCGCTCGTTTTGTATTCGAATCGAAGGTTCGCTCGGAAAAGGCCGGGACTTTTCAAGCCGCCGCCGCGCAAAGGCAACGGTGGAGCGGTGGACAATCACAGGTGGCCCGTTTACTGGGATGGGCGACGCTCGCAGGCGCACTTCGCACACGATCCATAGGCACTTTTGAACTGGCCATGGACCTGATGCTGCCGGGCTACGCCATGATCGCCGCCAGCCTGATGACAACAGCCCTGATCGCCGCCGCGGCTTTCATTGTCCCCGCTTTGGCCTTTGCGATTTCGGGGATTCTCCTTCTTGGGCTATGCGCTCTGATCGGCTTCTTCTGGGCGGGGCCTTCGTGGACCTTGGCCAGGGGCTTGCTTTTGTCGCCTTTGTTTATTGCCTGGAAAGTCCGGCAGGCCATCATCGCAAGGATCTTTAGGCCGAAGGAATGGAAAAGGGCACAGCGTAAAGGCGATTAGCGCGGTTGAAGTATGAGGTATGAGGTATGAATTATGAAGTATGAGGTATGAGGTCTGAGGTCTGAGGGCGAATGTTGGAGCGATTTGTAGGGCCGATATTCTGTTGCGGCTGTAGGAGCGGCTTTCAGCCGCGATAAGCCCGTAGGGCGATACAATATTAGCCGTCGGCGTGAGCCGACGGAAAACGGACGATTATTATTTTCATTTTTTTAGCCCCGCATCGGGGCGACAGTTTGTAGCCCAGGGCGAAAGCCCTGGGAATATGATCAATTGAATTTCATGCGAAGCCCGCTCCGTAGCGAAATCTTTACCTCGGCTCTTGCGGGTCGCCATTTACCGCCCCGTGGGCTCTTCATCATCCGCGATCAAGCCCGTAGGGCGATACAATATTAGCCGTCGGCGTGAGCCGACGGAAAATGGACGATTATTATTTTCATTTTTTTAGCCCCGCATCGGGGCGACAGTTTGTAGCCCAGGGCGAAAGCCCTGGGAATATAATCAATTGCAATTAAGACGAAGCCCGCTCCAGCGGGCGACACATTTCTCGCCTTTTCACTTTGTCCCCAATTAACGCAAGGTCTGTGTCGCCCTAAAGGGATCACAATGCCCCGCCTACTAATCATTTCCATCGGCTCTCCCCTCATCTTGAAAAATGGGAACGATTAGGATTAAAATAAATAATAAGATCTATCGCTATCACTTGGAAAAAGTTTTAAAAACTATGCACGACGAAAAAGTGGAAAAATTCATCAAGCGCTGGTCGGCCTCAAGCGCCGCGGAGCGTGCGAACAAGGATCAGTTTTTTCTGGAGCTGTGCGTGGTTCTCGGCGTTGATGCGCCGGACCCGGATCGTGAGAAACACCTGGACTACTGTTTCGAAAAGTCAGTCGTCATCGCGCATGAGGATGGCCGCTCGACCACGCAGTTCGTGGACTTCTATAAAAAAGACTGCTTTGTCATCGAGGCCAAGCAGGGCAGCGAGTCCGGCGATGCGACGGTCGGCACGGCCAGGCGCGGCACGGCGACGTGGGACAAAGCCATGCGCGGAGCCTTTGGCCAGGCGCTCAAGTACGCCAGCTATCTCCCCGAAGGAAAGCCGCCTTTCCTCATAACCTGCGACATCGGCCACGTATTCGAAGTCTGGACGGGCTTCTCCGGCGACTACGGCGGATACGGCGCACGCCGCACAATCGAACTGGCGCAGCTTTCCGATCCTGAAAATTTCGATTATTTTGTAAAACTTTTTACTGATCCCTGGGACCTCGACCCCGCCCGGCACGCGCAGCGCGTGACCCGCGAGGTGGCGGCGAAGCTGGCGGAATTGGCCAAGACGATGGAGGCCGATGAGCACGAGCCGGAGCTAGTCGCGCAGTTTCTCATGCGTTCGATCTTCACCATGTTCTGCGAGGATGTCGGCCTTTTGCCGGAAAACCTTTTCACAAACGCCGTTCGCGAGCATTGGATACCCAATCCCCAAAAATTTCAGTCGGGCGTCGAGCAGCTTTGGAAGGCGATGCGCGACGGCCTTCCCTTCGGTTTCGTGGGCAAGCTCCTGCGCTTTAACGGCGGTTTGTTTTCCACGTGGCAATCGCTGCCCATGACGAAAGAGCAACTCGAACTGCTTCTCGAAGCCGCGCAGTGCGATTG
>Ga0307990_1001210_pt1 | contig 21979 bp, 14 predicted proteins | sample EllFjometagen129_FD_203168 | JGI IMG/M metagenome (GOLD analysis project Ga0307990, IMG submission 203168) | Marine microbial communities from Ellis Fjord, Antarctic Ocean - #129 | ecosystem: Environmental > Aquatic > Marine > Unclassified | place: Southern Ocean | collected 2014-10-08
AACGCACCAAATTGGGGCCGATCAGCCGGGGGATCGGGCATTTAATGACCGGTATCTGGAACTGACGGATCATTTCGGCGTAAACCCGAAAACGATTCAGGTGAATTCTCCGCATGAAAACGGGGATGTGGAGTCGGCCAACGGTGCGTTGAAGTCCAGAGTTAACCAGCACCTGTTATTGCGGGGGTCGCGCGATTTTGAGGATCTGGATACGTATCGCCTGTTTCTTGAGCAGATTGTGCACAAAGCGAACCGGATGCGATCGGTTAAATTGGAAGAAGAGCTGGCTGTGATGCGTCTTCTTAAAGAGCGATTACTTCATGAATATGAAGAGAAAATGGCTCGCGTGACCAGTTGGAGCACCGTGAATATTATGAGTAAAACCTACTCGGTTCCGAGTCGTCTGATTGGTGAAAAAGTGAAAGTGCGCTTGTATGAAGACCGTGCGGAAATATGGTTCGCAGGAGCCCTTCAGGAACGGATTGCCCGCACGCCTGGCCGGTCCCATCAGATCAACTATCGGCACATTATTGACTGGCTACTGCGCAAACCCGGCGCGTTCTGTAATTACAGATATCATGAAGACCTTTTCCCTCAGCTTCGGTTCCGAAAATGCTATGACGAGCTTTGCGATGCGTTGCCGCAGCGAAAGGCAGATATCGAATATTTACGCATCCTGAAACACGCCGCGTATAACAGCGAAAACGACGTCTGCGAAGCACTCGAAATACTACATGGACTCGCGTTACTCCCCACGCTCCATCACGTTGAAGAGTTCCTGCCTCAGCGAGAAGTAAGCATTCCCGAGATGAATGCCTTTGAGGTAAGCCTCTCCTCTTATGATCAATTGATCGAAGGAGCTCATCATGACGGATAATACGCCCGGATTAAACGGAATGCTCAAACAACTGCGACTCGGAACCCTGCGCGATCAATATCAACCCTTGGCCGACCGGGCCGCGCAGGAAAAATGGAGCTATCCGCGTTATCTGCAAGCGCTCTGCGAAACCGAACTGTCCGAGCGCCAAAGTCGACGGATCGAACGCCTGCTGAAACACTCCAAATTGCCCGGCAGCAAAAGCATTGAAGCACTCGACCCCAAACAGCTCCCCGAATCCGTGCGTCGCCAATTGCCTGCTCTGCTTGAAGGGCACTTCGTTGATCGCGCTGAAAACATCCTTGCCTTTGGATTGCCCGGTCGCGGGAAAACGCACCTCGTATGCGCGATTGCACGAGAGCTGATCCTCAAACAAGAACGCACGGTCTACTTCAGCAGCACCTTTCATCTCGTCCAGCAAATGCTCATCGCCAAGCGAGATCTCGCCCTCGAAAACCTGCTCAAAAAACTGGATCGCTACGACATCGTGATTTTGGATGATATTGGCTATGTCCAGCAAAGCGCCGAAGAAATGGAGGTACTCTTCACCTTCCTCGCCGAACGGTACGAACGCCGCAGTCTGATGATCACGAGCAACCTCGTTTTCAGTCAATGGGATCGTATCTTCAAAGATGCCATGACCACCGCTGCAGCCATCGATCGCCTCGTCCATCATTCCACCATACTGGAACTGACCAACGAAAGCTTTCGAATGAAGGTCGCCGGAGATAAACTTAGGAAGAATTAATTCCTCCCCCTAGGGGGAGGAGGATAAGGGGCTTCGCCCCCATAAACAGCACATGAAAAAGACCCCGAACGAACGGATGGAGTAATTGTCGTCAACCGGTAAGTGTAATTGTCGCTGAGGTGACTTTGTAATTGTCGTTGCCAAGAACGGCTTCGTTACATAAAAATCGGCTCCCGCTTTCAACCCCTCGACCTGGCTCTCCACTGCGGCCTGGGCGGTCAGTATAATAACGGGAATGTGGGCTGTCATCATATTGGTTTTCAGCTCGCGGCATAATTCAATTCCGCTCATACCCGGCATCATGATATCGGTCGCAATCAAATCAGGGGTTTGTTCAAAAGCCATCTTCAGTCCATCGTTCCCGTTATCGGCCTCGATGACCCGACAAACATCCCTCAGCCCGGAAACAACCAGCCCGCGAGAGTCTTCATCATTCTCCACCACCACCAGAATCTCTGGAACATCGTCCAACATTTCCTCATCAGAATAATGCACATCGTGTTCCATATTATTTTTCATGAGCTACTCAACATTTACTAATATGTTCCAATTCTAGCGACAGTTTCCACACCCCGCAGGTGTCCGATGAGGATCAAAATGCGAGCCGTGGTCGGCCTGACGCGATGGCAATGCGAACTCATTCTCACATCTCGCATATCTTTTGCCGATTTCCGTCCACTCCGGCCAATGTTTTCAGTGATTTCCGCCATGGATTAGTTTCCGGACCCCTCAATATTTTCTAACAGATCATCCTGTAATTTCAAAATGACTGTTGATCACGATAGCGAATCAAAAATGCGCATCGATCTCCCGGCGTGCAACGTCAAACTAGTTATGGTTTTGTCTCTGAAACCAGGGAATGCGCGGGGGAGAAATCCTTCTGAATGAATCATTAAAATGGCGGTTCTCTGCCGATCCAGGATGGTTAATATAAAGTTCCCTCAGCTTCTCCACACTGAGCGGCAAATCGTCCGTTATCCATTTTACGCCCGATATATCCGTATCACAAAAGATGATATGACCGGTTGAGTCTGACACAGAGACGATATACCCAAGGTACGTTTTTCCGCGCATCGTCGCTTTAGGCAGGTTGATCCAGGCGGCACGGTACGCTTCAAACTGAATGTTCGGAACAGAGAATTCGTAACGGGGTTCTTTATCTTCCGGAAAAACAAAGGGGGTTGCTTTCCGCTGCATTAAAACCAAATGCTCTCTGCTCTGCACGGAACGCTCGTTGGCCACAACAAAAAGCTCAGCAGATAATTGCCCCTTGTGAGCGAGCTTGCTTGTTTTTTTAACCGTCACAGTAAACGTATAGATTGTGGTGTCATCATCGTCCCGAGCCCATTTTGTTCGGAGAAGCATGCGGGTTTTGGAATCCACCTTTGCATCCACTTCCGGCGGGACGCGACTCTCGATGTAGTCCAGATCTGCCGTTGAAAGTTGCTCCATTCGAATCAGGTGGTTTCCCCCCTTCATATCCTTGATCTGCACACCGCCCAGTAGCTCTTTATTATAAACCCCTTCAAAGCGGACTCCCTTTGCATCGGTCCATATCCGAGTCTCGGCCGAAAGCGACAGGCAGGCGCCAAAAAAAATCACCACCAAGCCAATCATTTTCATTCTATCGCTTTTTCCTGTCATTCCGCCTCGCCCGGCCTTCACGCCCTTAATATACATTGAACATTAAATCGCTATTGAGATCCTGATCTCCCGGAATCGTCAGATATTCAATCTCGGCTTTCAGGTGCTCGGGGATTTCTGCTGTTTTAAACACCGGCAGAATCGGCCCGCCGTCTTTATTCTTCGGATAGAACTCGCCGTATTTCTGGACACGTAATGTGGCCTGTGTATCCGCACCGTTGTGATCCCCGATCACCACTTCCATATCGACCGGTTTATTGGGCTCTAACTCAAACCAGTCCCCGACCGCCATCGCCATCTTTCCTGTATAAAATTTCAGGTTTTGATCCGCCGACGAGCGCCAGTCAGAGACAAGCAGGCCAACGGTTCGATAACCGAGAAACCCCGTTTCCACCCCGTCCACCTTCGTTGCCAGCACATGATTCCCGCGGCCCCAAAACCGGAATCTGCCGCCCTCTTTGGACATGATTCTTCCCTTGTAATGAACCATCCATACCGAGGTGTTGACCTCATCCGGGATTCCAAAGCTTCGGGGGACATGCTCAAACCCGATGGTCGGCACATAGATAAAGGTCGTGTAGAGCTTTTGAGGCCATCGATAAAACATACTGAGCGCCCGCAGGTTCCAGCCGGAGTCAAAAAACCGTCTCAAAATATCAGTATACGTATCATAAGCACCACCTGCCACCGAATTTCTTTTTCCTTTTGGGTCCAGCGTCAAAGAATAAAAGGTTCCCTCAAAATCATTGCCGACGGAAACGCTTCGCCCCCCTCCGAGAAGGGTGATTTCTGAAAGATCGGGCATCAGTTCAAAACCGCCGACGCCGCCGCCGAGTCCCTCGGTCATGCCAGAGATTTCGGGCAGTTGGAACTTCGGCATTTCCTGAATACTCTTCGACGCGATGCGCTGGCTTGCCTTGGGTCGGGCGACTTTCTTCACCTTCACCTTCGGCTTCTTCAGCTTCATTTTTTTGCGTTCCACGGGTGGCGGTGGCTCAAACTTTTGTTCCTGCTTCTGAATGACCGTGAAAACAACCATCCCCCCAGCTGCCAGCAGCAGGGCTCCATGAATGGCAACACTGAAAAGCACCGCGCTCGGCGTACCTTTAATCAATCCCCGCGTGCGTGTTAAAATGCGTTTCATAATCTATTTCAGGTCAATCACATCATTTACCTATATGAATTATCATCCCTTCATATCAGCATATCAACAGCTCTTTTGCGTAATACAAGCCAACAATTCGCGCAGCTCAAACCCTGCCAATGCCTTAACAAGAGACCCCATTCGCACTCATTAAATGGCTTCCGGCCATCCCGACAACCATCATCAACGCAATCCATCCATACAGCTTCTTCATATACCCACCCTTGCTAAAAACGATGATGCATATTAATCAAAGAATCCGCAAAGCCCATCACTAGACAGGTTAAGCCGTAAACTCAAAACGGCATAAGATAAAATTCCAATCCGTCGCAAAGTAAAGATCTCTATTATCTCAGCAGCAGCATTGCTTGTATTGCTCGTATTGCTTGTATTGCTTGTATTGCCAAGAAAAACAAACCCGTTTCGATAATAATACAAATATCAATTATTTGAGGCAAAAACACCCCTCGCAAAAAAAGAAGGTTCACGGCAGAACACCACACAAATCTCCGTAAGAAAATTCAACCGTGCTGACGCCAGATGTTTCATTGGTAGATCTTTCCGTTGCAGCAATCGGCCCAGGCGGTTTCGAACCACAGATTGCTCTCCGGAATCAGACGGCATTTGACCCCGCGGTTTTTAATTATTCCATCTTTGACGACCGTTTCCTGCACCTTCTTTTTTAAGGCTGGATCTTCAGGCAGGAAGCTCCACTCATCTTTCGGAAGCTGTTTATGGACACGCCCAATCAGTTCGATATGTGACGGAAGCTTACTTAACTCGTCCTCCGAAATTTGTCCGGGCGTCAGAATCAGTTCTCGCAACCGAACAAAACACCTAATGAAATGAATACTATAGATCGGTATTCCTCGAATATCCAACCGCTCAATACTCAGTTTTCTTTCGGTCCACCATCCTTGAAGATCGGACCCACGGATATCCAGCGAGTTCAGTCAAAGACCGGCCGCGCTGGTCGCACAGGGCGATCCGAATCGTCAGCGCGGAGCGATTCCCCAACGCGAAGATGATATCGACCATCTCATCCGCAGCCAGCCCTCGATCATCCTCTTTGAGGTTGGCATACCTCCGTGCCAGATCGGTCAGAGGATCCCCTGCAGTGATGCCCCGCTCCAACCAAAAAACGGCATCATGAAACCGCATGACACTGAAATAGTGCAGGCCTAAAGCCCGCGCAAGCACTTCGTTGTCCGCATCACCTTGCAACGCCGTTTCCAGCAGGGCCTGTGCGCGATCATTTCTCCCATTGATATGGTAGCGTTCCGCCAGCTGAATGATCGATCCCTCATTCTGTCAAAAATCTTTGGTTGCGGCTGGGCCGTGCTAGATATTCTGCGGTTCGCCCCATTGCCGATGCGGAAATCAATCAACGGAAGCCTCTGAGCAAGATGTTCCGTCGAAGAATTCAATCAGCCGATAGGCCTGCGTATTCCGGACGTTGGAAAAAGGTTTCGAAATAGGGTTCATAGGCTTCTAGCTCATACCAGAACGCCCGACGCGAGGGCTGAACAACTTTTCCCTCTGGATAGTCTTTGCCCGAAGCACTTGCACCGACTGATTTGATCATGGCCATCGCTTCCGCCTTCATCTGCTCAAAGCGTTCAGGGAACTCGCCCGCCACGTCTTTTGTTTCGCGGGGATCACTTTTCAAATCATATAGTTTCCATTCGCCGTCTTTATTCTTATTCGTGCTCAACAGTTTGTAATCCCCGTCAATAAGTGCCGCTCCCGACTGAAAACAGAACGGGATCGGATGCTGCCGTTTCAGTTTTTTTCCTTCGAAAAGCGCCATGAGGCTTTCCCCGTCTCGCACGGTTAGCTGTGACTCTTCGAGAAGATCGAGCAGGTCAATAATCGTGGGCATGATATCCATCGTGGACGCCGGAAAGTCGGTGATCTGCGGTTTAATTTTTCCGGGCCATTCGACAATGCCCGGAACGCGGATGCCGCCCTCAAAGAGACTGCTCTTAAGCCCCCTGAGCCCGCCACAGGCATCGGGATCATATTTGAGCCCGCCGTTGTCGCTGCAATACCAGACCAACGTATTCTGTTCGATTCCCAGATCGCGCAATCCCTGCCGCAAAGTGCCGATGCTGCGGTCCATGCCCACAATTTCGCCCAGCTGATTGCCCGCTGTATCGTCCGGGAAATCCCCCCGGTCCTCTTCCAAGGCTTTCATCGGGTTGTGTGGAGATCCATACCAGATCACCGCGAGAAAGGGACCCTCTTTCTGCTGCGCGATGAATTTGAGAGCTTCTGCGACGATGACGCATGAGGAGTCACCCTTGAATTCTTCGAATGTTCCATTGCGGCTCATCAGTGGGTTCAGATCGAAATAGTTGGAGACCGCCAGCCATTCATCAAAACCGTATCGGCCGGGGTGATTAGCATCGTCGCCAAGAATCGGAACTCCGGCACCGCGCACACCGTTAAGGTGCCATTTTCCGAAAAGAGCCGTGGTGTAGCCGGCATTCTTGAGAGCCTGCGGCAGCGTCTTTTCCTGCAGACACAAGTTATAACCATGCCCAGGCACGCCGGTTCGATTGTGGGTGCGGCCTGTCAACACCGAGGCCCGGGTCGGCGAGCAGACCGGTCCGGCCGCATAGAAGCGGTCGAAGCGAATGCCAGCTTCGGACATGGCATCGAGGTTCGGTGTTTTCAGTTTGGGGTGGCCGTTATATCCCACCTGCCCCCAGCCCTGGTCATCCGCCATCACCAAAACGATATTGGGCCGTTGCGTTTGTCCGTATAAGCTGACGGCTATTGCGACACATCCTATCAACACAAGTAATCTCATTTCATAGCTCCTTTCTTTTTAATCAAAATCCTTCAGCCGATCCCAATCGGGATAAGTGGGACGCTTTTTGAGAGTTCGTCCGTTCCCCTTCGCATCAATGCCATTGACTGGCGGAACGCTTTCGATCGCTTTTTGAAGATGCTTATGAACCGTCATCACACGCTCGTCGGTGATGCTTCCCGCCAGATCCTTTTCTTCCAGAAGATCCAGTGGAACATGATAAAAGCGGTTGTCCCAATAAAGTTTATAGTCCTGCGTCCGTGCAAAAACGCCCGGCTTTGGTCCCCAATAGGGCTGATAGTGGCAGAGTAGCCAGTCTCGCGGGCAACCCATTTCGCCTTTCAACTGCGGAATGAAACTGCGGCCGTCTATCGGGTCAGTCTCTCCCAACCGGATGCCCGCAGCCTCCGCGATGGTTGGATAGATATCGGTGAAATTGATCAAGTCATCCACGATGGTTCCAAATATCGTTAACCCTTTCCAATACACCACCAGCGGCACGTGAGTTCCCGTATCCTTGAGCCCCCCTTTTCCGCCCGGGATTTCCATGCCGTTCCAGTTCGATGTTATTTTTTTGTTGGTTCCGTTATCCGCGGTAACGATCACGAGAGTGTTTTTCAACTGACCAATATTCTCGAGTTGATTAATGATTTTTCCCACGATCTTGTCAAAGTATTCGACCATCGCTACAAAGTTGGCTTTTCTAGCCATTTTATTTTTGGGTTCTTTGTTGGTTTCGTGACCGCGCGATCTCTCACCAATGGTGTCCGGCGTTGGAACAAACGGGTCGTGCACCAGAACGGAGGGGTAATACACAAAAAAGGGCTGATCTTTGTGACGTTTAATAAAGTCACACACATGATCACTCATCAAATCTGGACCGTACTTGTTGCGGTTCTCTTCAATCGTTGTGAGCGTTCCGTTTATTTCCAGAGGCGGACTCCAGAACCGTTCGCCCCCGCCTTGCTTCACCCCTTTTCCCTGGGTCACCTGCCACAGCGCAAACTCATCGAACCCGGCCTTAAAGACGCGGGTATTTTCTTCGCAACCCGGAAGTTTGCCATACAAGCCGTTCAGCTGCCACTTACCCGCAATCATGGTTTTGTAGCCGGCGCTTTGCATGAGATTCCCGAAGGTTTTTTCCTTGGGATTCAGATATCCGAAATGAGTATAATTTCGAAAATTATATTTTCCCGTCATCATCATGACACGCGACGGCGTACAGATCGGCGTTGAGTAACAATGACTGAAACGTACGCCCTCGGCAGCCAGTCGATCAATATTGGGCGTTTTATATTCTTCTGCCCCATAGCAACCGAATGCTTCCCAGCTGACATCATCTGCCATGATCAGAACCACATTCGGGCGTTGCGACTCGCCGTACCCCGTGGATGCAAACGCCCCCCCCGCAAGCAGCATCCATAACACGTTGGAAAGCATTCTGTTTTTCATCATTTTTTACCCGATTTCGCCGTCACAAGCGCCCTTTCCGTTTCAACCGGCGCTGCATCACCCAGCTCGTTTAATCGGCTCATGAGTCGTTGTTTCAGCGTCTCTGCGACCTGCTTGTATTCGGGGTTGTCGATTTCGTTCCGCAGCTCGTACGGGTCCTTCCGAAGATCATACAACTCGAATTCCGACCGGTGATGCAACTTGTGAACGAGCTCTTTCGCCCCGGCGTCCGTCCTCGACAGCTCCACCCACGACGCCCCAATGTCATTTGCTTTGGACTTGAAATCATTGAGCATAGCCAATGCGCCCGCAAGCGTTATGTTGGAGGTAATTCCCTTATGGTTGGGATTGTAAATCAAAGAAAAGTTTTTATCCCGAATCACTCAGATCGGGTAGATCCGGTCGCGGTTATCAATGATGTTACAGTTGGTGAACGCCCCATAAACATACGTCCTCCCTGCCTGCGTCCCGCCTTTTAAGAACGGAAGGAAGCTCCTGCCGTCGCAATCGCCCGCCTTCAGCAGGCCGCCTGCGGCGGCCACCAATGTGGGTGTGATATCGGCAATCGAGATCAATTCGTCAGCAAAGGAGCCGGGCTTCGTCACGCCCGCCCAATGGGCAATCAACCCGGCATGCAATCCATTGTCGTAGCAGGTCCATTTTGCAAAAGGCAGCTGGGTTCCCTGCTCGCTGCATACGATGAAAATCGTGTTTTCCCAAAGACCCCGAGTTTCAAGTTCTTGCCGAATAAGCCCCACCAGCCGATCAAAATTGGAGACCTCTGCGTAGTATTTGACTAATTCCGATCTGAGTTTCGGCGTATCCAGCCAGTACGGAGGGATTGTCAGCGCTTCTGCGTTATAGGCCGACGGGTCGCCGGTTGTAAATGGCGCATGCGAATCGTGAGATGCAACAAAAAGGCAAAAAAGGGTATATCCTCTTCTGTGCATGAGTCAATGAATTCTCCGGCTCGCTCAACAAAGATAGGATTATCATCGTCCTTCTTATTTCCACCGTCTTTTATATATTCGAACGGATAGCTGTTTCTGGGCCCGACATGAGTCTTTCCCATTAAGGCCACTCTGTACCCGAGCGGTTTGAGATAGTGTGGAATGCTTCTGGTTTCCGGTGTTGATTTCGAATGATTGGCTAGCGTGCCGGTTCTCCAGGGTGTCCGCCCGCTGTACAGCTCCTGTCTGAAGGGTGCACACATGGCCACCGAGCAGTACGCCCGATCAAACTTCACGCCCTCACGGGCAAGCTTGTCAATATTCGGCGTTTTACAGTCTATGCCGCCATACGTTCCCTAGGTATTTCGGCTCATGTCATCCGCGAGCAAAAAAACGATATTCGGTTTTTGTGCTGCCTGCACAGCGAGGCCTCCCCAAAATATAACGATTCCCAGCGCAACAAACACAATTAGGTTTCGATCCACTTAATTCTCCTCCCTATTGCTGTTCATGATGCACTTCGGTTGCCGATCATTTTCCGCTGGCTGAAGTGGGGTCTTCCCGTCAAGAAATCCGTTTGCGACCAGAAACTCATCCAGCGTGATCAGGGTTGAGGTGATCCACTCCTTCTCCCGAAAAAACATGTGGCCGACTTCCGGCCCCTTCCAGACTTCAAGGTCACTCTTTTTTTCTGCCAGCTTTTCAATGAGTGCATCTGCAGCCTTTTTCCAGTTATCGGTCTCCCCGAGAAAAAATAGTGTCGGGGGAAATTTTTTATCCAGATGGTTGAATATATTCACATCCGGACACCGATCTTTCTTAAGTACAGTGAACGCCGGACAGAACAATGCAAACGCCTTCACCTCGGTATTTATTGCCTCGGGATCTGCCGGATTATTAAACTCCTCGTCCATCATCTGCAGGACGCTGATGTGCCCGCCGGCCGATCCGCCGCCCGTAACCACTTTTTCGGGGTCGATTCCCAGTTCATTCGCATGTTGTTTCGCCCAGCGAATCACGGTTTTTCCATCCATCACGCAGATGCGCTTCTTCGACTCGCCTTCGGGCAGATTGTCCAGCTCCTCTTTCGGGTGCATGGAATAGTTGGCGGTCAGCGCCACCATCCCGCGCGATGCCAAATAGTTGCAAATCACGCTGCCGGCCCGCAGGTCTCCGCCCACCCAGCTACCGCCATGAAAATACACAAAACAGGGGGCGTTTCCGCCCGGCTCATGGTTGTCCGGAAAATACGCCTCAATCCTATGCGACTCGCCATTCATTCCCGTGTATGAATACTCTTTCTTCGCAGCGCCTGCTGACGCACACAGCCCGAGCTGTACCCCGGTTGCAATACACATCATGGCTGCCCAGCCTTTCTTATGGTTCATCGTCATGTTCGTCGTCTCCTTTACAGTCTGCAGATTTTGAAAGTTAGAATCTCGAATGGTTTTAGCGTGATCGTCACGGGCTCTGTACAGTCAACAGCCGCGCCATCTTCCCATTCGATGAAGTTGGTCGGAATGAGCTGAGCGGATCGATCCGCAAGCTCCAGCACGGCGGTGCTCTGGCGTCCATCGGTTTCGACGAGTCGAATCACGAGGTGTTCTTCTTTCTCGGCTTTCTTTAGCACTTCCAGGGAAACGCCTTTACCGGAAACCGTACAGGGGACACAGAAGGCAGCATTGGATCGTCCGACGGCACAGACCGGCGGATGGTTCAGCATATTGGCCTCGGCCAGCACGTTCGACTCCACCAGCGTCCCTTCATGCGGTAGCAGGCTATACGTAAACTGATGCTCACGGATATCAGCCGTCGGATCGGGATAGGTCGGCGACCGCAGCAGGTTTAGATCGATGACATTCTCGAGAATCTTATGGCCGTATTTGCAATCGTTGAGCAGCGCCACGCCATAGCCGTTGTCGGAGAGGTCGACATATTTATGCGCCGCCACCTCAAACTTGGCCATGTCCCAGGATGAATTGCGATGATTGGGTCGCTTCACATGGCTGTATTGAATATCGCAGGTACATTCACTGGTATGAATGGTGGTCGGGAAAGCCACCCTCAGCATATGGTGCTCTTCCTTCCAATCCACGGTGGTATCAAAATCCAGCCGTTTGGAATTCCGGGGCAGCGAGATCCGCTGCTTAATTTGGGACTGCCCGATCGACAGCTCAAATTCCAACAGATCCCGCACGGGGCCCTTCGAACTTTTCGCGGTCTGAATGGAGCGAGCCTGTTCCACTTCCATGTTTTCATAAAAGACATCAATGTCCCATGCATCGTAATGAAGCGGAGTGTCTTCGTAGAGCGAGAGCACATTCGCCGGTGCGGAAAGAAGTTCACGGCCGACCTCTTTATCAAACGCACGGATTATCTTTCCGTCTGAATCGAACACGTACATCACGAGATCATTTTCAAGAACCAGGTCGGTGCCCGGCGTGGTCGCGGTGGATTTCTTTTCTCCTTTTTTCAGCGTCACACACCCGGCAGCAGGAATACTGACTTGAACTAGAGAACCCTCTTCTTCGTGCTGCACTACCACGAGATCACCGTTTCCATCGGTGACACTAAATCCGGCCCAGTCGGGCGGAAGGATGACAGGGAACGTGTAATCATAAGAGAGAATGTTTAGCAACGTCAGGGAATCTTCCTCTTCCACAAACAGCGATTGCACGGCTTGATGGGTCAGTTTATTGCACCGTTCCAAACAGGTATCATATTCTTTGTGTGTCTGCTCGTAAACCATGTGGATGCTCGAGCCGGGAATAATATCATGGAACTGATTCAGTAGAACCAGCTTCCAGATTTCATCCAGCACTGAAGCCGGATAATCGGAAAGCGGCAGGCAACTATACATAAACTCAATGGCGCGTAGCTTGTTTTCCAAAAGTCGGTTGCACTTTTTAACCCAGGCCTGCGACGTCAAGGTGCCGCGATGAAGTTCTAGGTAGAGCTCGCCCGACCAGGTGGCCAGCTCATCCGACCGTTCGCGCATCCGATCGAATGCCTCACCGGCCTTTCCGGGATTCCATTTCGGGCAGCCTTCCAAGTTTTGCAGACGTAGCCCCCGTTCCACATGTTCTTCCTGCGGCCCGCCTCCGCCGTTACCCATGCCGAACAGGCTGACAAATTCATCACATCGGTCATTTTCATTAAACCGCCGCTGGGCGTGGATGAGCTTGCGGGGATCCACTCGCGAGTTGTAGTTATTTTCCGGCAGGAAATGGGTCACGATCGACGTGCCATCCACCCCTCGCCAGTTGAACAGGTGAAACGGAAAGGTATTAAACTGATTCCAGGAAATTTTCTGCGTCATGAAAAAGTTGATGCCGGACTTCTGCAAAATCTGAGGCATGGCGGCGGAATAACCGAACACGTCGGGTAACCAGAGATTCCGAACTTCTTCACCGAACTCCTCCATGAAAAAATTCTTGCCGTGGATAAACTGACGGATCATCGATTCACCGCTGATGATATTGCAATCGGCCTCGACCCACATGCCACCCTGCAACTCCCACCGGCCCTCCTTAACCGCCGCCTTCACCTTTTCGTAAAGCGCCGGATAATGATCTTTTACAAACTGGTAATGCTGCGGCTGAGACGCACCAAAAACATAGTCCGGATATTTTTCGATCATCGCGATCTGACTGGCAAAGGTGCGCGCGCACTTGCGCACCGATTCTTTTACCGGCCAGAGCCAGCCCGTATCTAGATGGGCATGTCCGATCCCTGTCACCTTCAGATCCGAAGCATTGGCTGGCGTCCAGAGTTGCTTCAAATGCGCCCGGCATTCTGCCGCAGTCTTTCGCTGCCCCAGCATCATATCGATCGCCTCGCAGACGACTCGAATGATCCGATTCTTTCGCGGAGAATCCGGCAGCCCTGTCAGCAGAGAATGCAGCACATCGACATCAAGCCACAGGTGCCATTTCTCCAGATCATACCGCACCAGATTGATTCTGTTGGTAATGCCATTATATTCGCTTCCGGCTTTAGAGTGTTGCGGAGATCCGCTGATCCCGAAAAGATGATTGGCCGCCGCCTCGACCCAGAGATCAACGCTCTCTCCGCCCACACACGATTCAGTAATCAGATAGATGTCTTTCTTGTAGCCGGGCAAAAAAACGGAACCGCCGGACAGTCCATACACCGGGCACCCGGATTCGTCGAAAATCAACGCCTCGCCATTGAGATCGATCTGCGCGGCAACAGCCGCCCCGTTCCATTCCGCCGGAACAATTGCCTTCAGGTTAAACCATGCGCTGTTCCAGGCCTCTCCCCAGCACTTCCCCTGCTGAATGGGAGCGTATTCTCCGGTCAGGCGTTCTTCGAACGGCACCGGCTCTGCGGAACGGGAAAAGCGGGCGTCAAACGAAATGCTTTCTTGAATCGCACTCCCCCGTATTCGTTCCAGAAACGCCTCTATCCTCAACACATTCTGCTCGCGAATTTCCTTATGCATCCTAAAATCTCCTTTAAACAAAAATCAATTGGCTAGTCTATCTGGAGGCGGAATTGAATGCATCCAAATTTTCCGTTATTACGCGACCGTTTATTTTCAATCGGCCCTCTTCGATAACCAGAACGGGATTCTTAAGGTTTGGGCCGATATCAACCAAAAAAGTCAGGAAGGACTTTTCTATCGTTTCACCTGCATCCATGTATTCCCACGACGGGACGCCGTGAAACTTCATTCCTTCGTTCAACAGCTTCTCGTAGGTCCCGTCCAGACCTGCGGTGCCAAACTCCAGCCCTTTGGCGGCCGGCCGTCCGTCCTCGAACGACTGCCAAATATTAATCCACGGATAATCCTGAATTTTCCATACATATCCGATCACCAGTCCTGAAACGGGGTCATAGGCGGTCACCCAGCCGAACGGTTCCTCCGAACTGAAGATATGCGCCGTAAGATAATTAACCGGATCGGACGAACAGCGCAGGTCGGTTGTTCGTTCGGCCAACTCGTCCAGCTGACCTATCGGGAAAACAGATTCGTACCGATGCGGATCGGGGTATCCGAGTTTGTGAGAGAAGCCCTGCCTCGCGTTGGTATTAATTCGTGTGACTTCAGAAAAAAAGGGCGGCCCGAGGGTTACATGCTGAAGGATATTATTGAGGCGACCGAGCGTGCCGGTATTTTGAAACCGTTCGGTCACAAAAAAACACGAATCCGACTCGCCGAGCACGACACGCCGACGAACCGACAACCCATCTAGTGGAGCATCACAGTCCATCTCAACCGATCGCTCGTCCAAAGCCGTTACGTTCCATAAGCGGCCAGTCTGCTCTCCTCTCATGGGGACGCCCGCCCTGATTTCGCCGGGGGAAGGTGTGCCAGTGCGCCCCATGCATAGAAAATGCCCTTTAAACACTGCGTCTTCATGGGCCGACCGGGGCATGGAATCCTTCGTCTTCGCCCAAGACAGAGGATTAACCGGATTTCCGGGAAGGGATACCCGTACAAACTGACCGCCACGCCGTTCGATCCGAACCTGAATGGCCGCATTTTCCAGCTGGAAGGTTTCGCTGGGTTCCTCGGCCACTACCGAAATGTGCATCATAACCGCCAAGGATACGGCAAATATACTACTTATTTTCATTGTTTCCCCTACACCAGCCGCTATTTAGGCCCCTGTGATAAAATTTGCCGCCCGTCACGGTTGACCAAGGCAAATCGTTTCATCATATTAGACATTACCAACCTATATGTTCAAGACATTGACCGCCCGCGAAGTATCTATTTAAGCAACCTGTCTGATTTTTGTATGTCACGGCACAAAAGGCCGCACACTGACTCAGAACCCGGCCACATCTTTCATCTAAAGCCATGAATGTTAAAGCGCTCACCTTCAGCTCCTTTTTGATCATAGCCACCGTTCTGCATGGCGCTCCAGCAGAACCGGAATGGAAAATTATCAACACAAAATATCCGACCACCGACCTGGTCGTCGCGGGATTCAACGTACTGGATTTTGGTGCGGATCCAACCGGCGAAAAGGACTGCACCCAATCTTTTCAAAACGCATTAAACAAAATGGGCCAGGCAGGCGGCGGAACCGTGTTTGTTCCAGAAGGGAAATACGCTTTCCACGGAAGTCTGATGATTCCCGTCTCCGTAACCCTGCGCGGCGAATGGAGCGAACCCTCGCGAGAAGATCCGACCGTTCGCGGCACCCTCCTGATGCCGACTGGCGGCAAGGACGAACCCGAAGGCAAGCCCTTCATTACGGTGGATTACTGCGCCGGGATCAAAGACCTAAGCATTTGGTATCCACAGCAATCAATAACTCGACCTAAACCCTACCCCTGGTGCCTTATCCAAAAAGGCGGCGACAATGCCACCTTTGAAAACCTGACGCTGGTAAATCCCTATCAGGGCATCCGCATCGGCCCCGGCGGCAACGAACTGCATCTCGTACGCAATGTGTACGGCACGCCGCTTAAAATCGGCATACAGTATGACTCCACCACCGATATCGGTCGCCTCGAAAAAATCCGGTTTTCGCCGCACTGGTGGAGCAAAAGCGGACTGGCAAAAGCACCCACCAAAGTGGACTGGATTAAGCGCTACGGAACCGCCATTCACATGTTTCGCTCCGACTGGGAATATGTCGCCGACGTTGAAATCGACGGCTACGAAACCGGCTACCGAATTTCCGAAGGTGTGCGCGGCGCGGCCAACGCTCAGTTCTATGAGCTCAACATCACTGACTGCACGACTGCGATGGAAGTGGAGAAAACCAACCCCTTCGGCATGGTCTTTACCAAGTGCAGATTCGAGGGACAAAAATACGGGGTATTTGTCGATGAAAAATTCGACTCCGCTATTCTGTTTTCCGATTGCGCCTTTTCCGGAAAAGAGGCCGTTCGCAGCGAGGGCAACGGCAATATTCTGATGGATCAATGCCGCATTGAATACGGACGAATCGCACTCGAAAGAGGAGCCCACTCTTTTCTGGGTTCCGATTTTATTAACAAAGCGACCCGTATCTATGCCGAAGAAGAAATAGACGGCTTGATTCTGGCCGGGAACCAGTTTGCCAACAAGCTGTCTTCTGTGAAAGGAGGCGCTCCCGACGAACTGGTGCAGGAATCGGATGATGAGGTTCCGCTGAAGCCAATCCCCGTCTATCCGGAACAGACGGCAAGAACCACCATCCCTCCCCGCCTAACTCTTGAGGTCGTCTATCCGTCCGGCAACGATGATGCCGCCGCGATTCAAAAAGCGATGGACCTGCAAGCTGAACAAGGCGGAGGCACTGTCTTTCTGCCCGGCGGCGATTACCTCATCAAAGGCCGCCTGAACGTGCCGTCGGGAGTCGAGTTGCGGGGCATTCATGATGTGCCCCATCACACCATGGGCGGCGGCAGCGTGTTACACATTTATCCATCCGGGGACGAACCCACCGTCACCCTCGAATCCAAAAGCGGGTTGCGCGGGCTCGGATTCTATTATCCCGAACAAAAAATCGACGACGTGCAGGAATATCCTTTCCTCATTCAGGGCAAAGGAAACGACATCTATATCATTAACGTCAACTCCGCAAATCCATACCGTTTCATTGATTTAATGACGCACCGGTGTGACAACCATTTCATTGAATATCCGTCCGGTGCGCCGCTCATGGTCGGCGTCGCCATCGGCGGAAGCAGTCTAAACGGTGTGGTTCAGAACATGCAGTTCAACCCGCACTACTGGGCGCGCGCACCGCGCAAGAACCCGTTATATGACAACAAACCCGGAGGCGGAGTTCACAGCGGCACCGGTAAACAATTGTGGGAATATCAGAAAGAAAATCTGGATGCCTTGGTCATCGGGGCCTGTGAAAATGAGTTTCTCTATCAGAACTTTGTTTTCGGCTCCCTCTACGGCATCCACTTTACCGAACAGGACGGCAAAGGCGCCATTAACTGCATCAGCCATGGTCACGGCACCGACGGCTCGAAGGTCAGCGCCTTTTTTGAGCATGGTCACGGCACCATCAATATGATCAACAACGAGTTAGTTGCCATGTCGTCACAAAATAAAACCGCCATCAAAATGGGTTCGGATTTCGACTCCGTCGCCACGTTAATCAATACCATGGTATGGGGGAAACCTGACCTGCTGGCTGAAATCGACAACGGCACGCTCGAGATACAGAACCTGCATGTCACCCATCACGGAAAAGGGATGCACCTCAACCAGGGCAAACTGCGGGCGCTGAACATCAGTTTCGCTATGTCCGGCAACCATGTTACTGCCGCAGAAGGAACCGACGTACAACTCGATGGCATTATAGTCAACGGATACTTCCAATCGGAGACAACGCCGCGTCATCTAATTAATCGGACCAGTCGTAAGAGATAAACTCCCATGCATTGGACGATCCTCTACCGGTAAATCAAAAACGAAACTCAGAACGTGGAATACGCATTAGGTATTGAAACCGGAACATATTTGGCTATAAAATCGATTTTAAATATTTTTTTAACCGTCTTATGAGCAACCAAACCCATCTTTACTACGCTGAACAAAAATCAGCTAACAATCTATATCCAACCTACACGTTAACCGGAGGAAACCCCCATGTTTAACCCAACACGTTATGATCAAATGCCCTATAACCGCGTCGGCCGCAGCGGCCTAAAGCTTCCGGCAATTTCGCTGGGAACGTGGCATAACTTTGGCGAGAATGACGATCCGACCAACCAGCTCGACCTGCTAAAAACCGCCTTCGATCTAGGCATCACCCACTTCGATCTGGCCGATAACTACGGCGGCGGCATGGCCGAAGTCAACGTAGGCGGTTTTCTGAAAAACGAATTCAAAGCCCATCGCGACGAACTGATCATTTCCACCAAGGCCGGGCACCAAATGTGGAACGGCCCATACGGCGACTGGGGCTCGCGCAAACATCTGCTTTCCGGACTCGACCAAAGCCTGCAACGGCTCCAACTCGACTATGTCGACATCTTTTATCATCACCGGCCCGACTCCGAAACCCCCATGGAGGAAACCGCCGCCGCGCTGGCCGACACCGTGCGTCAAGGCAAAGCGCTCTACATCGGAATCTCCAACTATTACGGCGAACCGGCACGCCGCATCACTGAACTGCTACGCAATGAGGGAGTCCCCTGCCTGATCAACCAGCTTCCGTTCAATATGTTTGACCAAAACGCGGCCGCATCCGGCGAGTTCCAAGGTTTGGAAAACGATGGGATTGGGGCGATCACCTTCAGCCCGCTGGCGCAGGGGCTACTTTCAGGACGCTACCTGAACGGCATCCCGGCGGACTCACGCGCCGCCACGGAGGGCTCCTGCCTCGACGCCGGCCGCATCACCGCCGAGCTGCTAGAAAAAGTGCAAGTCCTCAATGCCATCGCCGGAGAGCGCGGACAGACTCTGGCACAAATGGCTCTTTGCTGGAACCTCAGTTTTGCGCCGGTGGCCTCGGTTCTCATCGGTGCCAGCCGCCCCGAACAACTTGTTGAAAATGTTGCCGCGCTTGAGGGCCGGGGCTTCACAAAAGAAGAGCTTGATTGGATCCAAGCCGTCTTAGACCCGAGCTGATCAACCCCTCATATACCGCATCCTAAACGCGCTTAAATCATTTACAGGCCACGCTTCCCCGAATTTCGGGGCCGCGTGACCTGCAAACGATCGCCGCTTTCTTTCCGGCTTATCGCGTGATCGTAACCGTGCCGGACCACGTACTGACACCGGCGGAGTTAACCGCGCGCACGCGATAGTCGTACATCTGCCCAGAGACTGCCGAGGCGTCGAGGTACTGCTTCTCCGTCGTACGAACGAGTTCCGCTCCATCACGTTCAACGATGTATTCGCCGTCTTCGTTGGTTCCGCTCCATTCGAGTACAATCCCGTTATGCACGCTGGCAACCAGATGGATCGGTGTATCGGGTTCCGCAACCACGGGCCGGACCACGAGCTTGAGAAAGCCTTTGTCCGCATCGTCGAGAGCTTCGCTGCCCCGAGCGGTAACGCGCGTGGTATCGCTCAGATTGTCCTGAACATCCACCACTTGCTGGTTCGCGGAAAGAATACCGGTGTCGTTGTACGGAGGCTGCAGCACAACGGCATCGACCCAGTCAACCAGGTTGGAGGATTCGGCCACGACAATCTCAACATCGCGGACTTCTCGGTTAAAGTCGAACGTTAGAGTCATGTAATTCGTGTTCGACAGATCCCGGAATGCGTAGGTTCCCAACTCATTGCGGGTCGGTGCGTTGGTTCCCCGTCGCAGGCCGGCTGTATAGCTGGTCGGGTCGCTACCCAGACCATATTCCGTGAGGATCGACCAGCTGTTGGTCGGCCCCGGTCCAGCCGGATCGTAGCCGTCGATTCCGCCGCCGACCGATTCCGCCCATGTACTGTAAACAGATCCGGCGTTGGTGGAAATCGGAAGGACACTGAGATTGGCAACATTCAAGCTGATATTGCTATACGCACAGTCTGGCACTTCGGTCAACGGATTGTAGGTTGCCCCGCCTTTCCAATATCTGGTGGTAGTCCAGTCGGAAGCCAGGCTCCATGTCACACCGCGAATGGACCCGTCATTCTTACGGATCACGACATTATCGATGTAGAAGTGGTAATAGCCGGGCTCGCTATTGAGCAGGGCGATAAAACTCGCATAGGACGTATTGGGGGCGACTTCACCCATACCGCACAGCATCCGCACCCACTGTCCTTTGGGCAGGGGTTTTTCTGCGACCAGCTCTCCCTCCAGCTCGACACCCCGCGTGCTACTGTAACGCGGGGTCGCTCCGGTGGAAGGCGAGCAGTAGATTCCACTAACCTGCTCAGAATCCTCCGCCACGTAGATGTCGTATTGGAAGATATCCCCCGCATGTACATACCCGTCATACGGGAGGGTGTTGGGAGCCCAGTCCGGATCCGAATATCTCACATAAACCCCGTCACGGTCCGGATTGGAGAGCGAATTGGTCTGGGTCGCCGTAATCTCCAGAATATCTCCTTCGGGAGCCGGATCGAGATAAGGCGGAATCACCGACCCCATTAACGGATAGTAACTGGCCGTCACATCGCCAGACGAGAACCAGGCATCCATCATTGCGATCAGGGTGTCGCGTTCCGTCGAGAACGAGGTCTGCACGTTGTTTGTTTCGCCAATGTCGTTATACAGATCATACAGTTCAAGCATCTGTTTCGCACCGGGCACACGGTTGAAGTGCAGCTTCCACCGCTGGGTACGAATGGCGGCATGTTGGTCATCCACATCGTAAAAGCTGTTAAAATATCCGGCCCGAACCGGTGTGCGGGCAAACAGGTTCGGCGTCAGGTTGATCCCGTCGAGCTCGGTGGCCGTCACGGTCTGTCCGGCCATATTGACCAGAGTGGGATACCAGTCGAAATATTGCGTCAAATTGGTATAGACGTTGTCGGCCGGCGTGTAGGGTGCCTGATTGGCATCCAGATGCCCGGGCCACCAAACGGCGGCCGCCACATGCACACCGCCCTCATACAACTGGTGCTTGAAGCCGCGGAACGGATAGTTATCGCCGCTGATCGTTCCTCCGTTGTCGCTGGCAAAGACAATGATCGTGTTGGTCATCAGACCGTAGGCTTCCAGACGGTCCAGAATATCCCGAGTTGATTTGTCCATGGCATAAATCATGGTGTAGTAGACCAGATTGTCGAAACCGGGATGGATCAAATCGATCTCCGATTTATTGAACTCATATTTATATCCACTTTTTGGATCGTCGGCATTGCCCGAGCTACAGAACAGTTGCAGCACACCCCCTACTTTCCTGCCAGTGCTCGGACTTTCCAGCTCCTTCACAACGCTCCAGGCGAGGTTGGAGTTCACGTCGTCCATAATGTTACACATCTCCTCCAGATCCGTGTTGAGGAGCTCATAGGGGCCATGGACACATTCATTGGGGATGTAGAGGAAGAAGGGTTCCTCTGCATGGTCATCAATGAACTTCAAAGCGCCGTCGCGAATGATGTAGGTGTTGTAGCCATCCACTTCGGGTGACCAGGTCGAGTTGATCCACCAGTCGAATTCACGGGCGTCGATCCGAGTGTGATAGCTGTGGCCGCCACCGTAGAAGCCAGACCATTCGTCGAAGCCGTAGGCGTTAACCCCTTCGCCGAAGTTCTCGGCATCGCTTCCCACCAGTTGAAGTTTCCCGTCACCTAGGATGATTCCTGAAAGGTTAGAAACCTGCGCCCAGTTCCCATCGTCGGTTTCGGGCGGCGAGCTGTTATGCCACTTGCCGAAGGCTCCCGTAGCATAGCCGGCGGCCTGGAAATCTTTGGCAATGTTCGGAATGGAATTATCCAGCGTTCCGCCGGTCTGTGCCCCGAAGCCAACTT
>Ga0307990_1001211_pt1 | contig 21976 bp, 14 predicted proteins | sample EllFjometagen129_FD_203168 | JGI IMG/M metagenome (GOLD analysis project Ga0307990, IMG submission 203168) | Marine microbial communities from Ellis Fjord, Antarctic Ocean - #129 | ecosystem: Environmental > Aquatic > Marine > Unclassified | place: Southern Ocean | collected 2014-10-08
ATTGGCAAATGTATCAGGTTGCTTATAGCCTGTAAATAATGATACATCTACTTTAGTATCAAATAACCTAATTTGTTCAGCCGCCCATTTCGAACCTTTTTTTATTGTATGGAAATCATCTTCTTTATCTTTAACATAAAATACAGATTCTACTTCATCTACTCTAGTAGGAGTAGGCACACCTGTAATTGTTGTAGTTTTCGTAGGATCTAAAAATAATAAAATACCTGCATCATTTGTAATTTCAAATGGGGTATTTAAGTATTGAGAGACCTCAGTTATAGTTTTTATTTTTGGTAGTTGACTCTTCTCAGTATTTTTATAAAAAGCTTCTCCTGATAAATCAAACTGACCTTCTTCTATTTCATTAACATACATACCAAAGTATCTGTTCACTGAATAGTCATCAGCCGTTAGATCATCAAATAAGAATTCTAAATTTAAAAGATTTGCTAAGATTATTCCATTGTTTTGAAAGCCTTGTGTAAATAAGTACTCATCTTGCATAATAGTAGAATCTTTAACTACCATATCTTCATAAGCAAAAGCACCACTACTTGAAAATCCACCATGCTTATAAGATATACCATTCCATGCAATAGGTTCATCGCTTCGCCATGTCATATTAAGTGGTACTTCAGGAAAATCTTCTTGGTTTCTATAATTTCTAATATACGACCCTAGCGCAGTACCTTCAGTCAAATCAAAAGTTTTAATTGCAGTACAATTTTCTAACACTTGTTTATTAAAATTGGCCGAGGTTTGCGCATTAATTTCACCTGCATATTCAGCTGTCGCATTTAAATTATTTACAGCAACTGGATCATCTAATCTAAAAATTACAAATGCCCTAGGAATCTGTTTATTTAACCATAGTGGTGCCAGTGTTCCTAAACTTTGTGAGTATGATTCTGATGCAATAGATCTAGTACCTGCACAATAGAACATTTCATACTGATTACCATAATTAGATAATACAGCAGTATCTTGAAATTCTTGGAATATTTCATATGCAGCTTCTATTGGAAACTTACCATAATCAAAGAACTTAAATACATCTTGATCATATGTACTAGTTCCATCAACTTTGAATGCTTTAAATTTCTGAGAAGACAATCTAGTATTGGCACTAAATGATTCTAAGTAGATATCAGTTCCATCAGATACTACTTTAACATTTGCTGTTAATTTAGGATTAGTTCTTACAACACTATACGACGCTTGGTCAAGAAGGTTTTCAGCCATATTTATCTTTTACTTTTTTTATATATTCACTAAAAGATTAAGTTAAAATAAAGCCTAAGTATCGGAGTTAATAGATCAAACTTACTCGGTACCAAAAGATAAAGTTAATAATTAGTAACAATAAAATTACGTTATGTTATTGTTAGTATTATTACCCCCACCCCATGACGTTCCATTGTGTGCACCACTTGAAATCAGTGTTTGGTTTAGTGAAGGACTTAGCGCTTTTACTACTTTCTCTAAATCATTTAATCCCTTTGTCACTGTTGCTTTAGGAAATTGTTTAATGCTTAATCTATCAGATCTATAATTAGCAGAGATTTCAATGTCAAATTGTACAACATCACTATTATTTGGGTATATGTCAAATCCTATTTTCTTAGTGTAAGTAAGATTTACAGTATTTCCAGAAGAGTCTCCTGCAATATTTCCTAAACCACTACCTGAAGTAACCCCGAAGTAATCAGTCATTCTATATTGGAATACTAATGGAATACTAACAGCATTTTGTTGACCAAACGAGATAGTCTCATATGATTGTATAGCATCACCATCAACTTGGATATTTTGGTGGTTATCAGATGAAATGAACAAATAAGATCCACATGATTGTTTACCTAATGTATATTGATCAAAACCTTCAAATGAGGTTTTTGCATTCCTGCTATAATTAACATAATCTGCTAAAGTAGCATCCCATAAATTTGGTACATTAATTATTGATGGGCTAGCACTAAGTTGTTGACCACTATCAAAAACAGTTGGCATTGATAAACTTAATTCTCTTAAATCAGTAACATTTTCGTTTATGTATATTGCCTGTTGCTGACCATAAGTATCATCTCCCTTAAGTGGTGCAAATTTAGATTGTCTAAACATAACGGCGGCAGTACCATTACCAGCATCTGTCATATCAAGATCACCAGGAGCTGGTGCCACGGGTAATGTTACGGTATCTCCCGTCAATGCAACATATGCATTTCTATACGCAGTATAGCTAAGCAAATATGGATGAGCAGTTGAAACTTGTATTACATTATCAGTAGTAGGATAATTAGCAACAGTAGTTGGCAATAATCCAACAGTAAAAGCACCACCCCAGATAAACTGTGTAACTGGAGTTGCCACGGCAGAAGCAGAAGCAGCGTTATAAAGATTTTCTGTAGTATCTAAATTAAATGTATAATCTTTTACTGGATTAATATAACTATAAAAATTAGCATCATCAGATACATCACTAAATCTACTATAAATAAATTGGTTTTTATTTTGTGCTGATTGAAATGGCGGTAGTGAAACCGTTTGCCCATATTTAGTAGCAGTCTTTACTGCTGGATTAGTTAATAGTATAGGTGATAGATCATATTTTCTAATAGTGTTATAATCTACATCATCAGCTCTAAAAGTAGCTCTAGTATTTGTTTGGTTAGCTGCACTATTATCCAACCATGAATAAGTTGCTGGTAATATAGTAGCACCACTAATTACATCACTATTTGTGTATGTTGGGTTTTCTGATTGTTTAGCCATTCTAGTTCTACTACCAGTTATCCTAGCAATTAATTGCAATGCAGTTTGTGAGGCATTTGCAATATTAATAAAATATGTCTTTGAAATGACAGCTCCTCTCGGATCGTCTAGGTCTCTTACTTCTTGTGAATAAAATCCAGCAAAAACTTTAGTTACTGAATTCCTTCTTAAATTAAAAGTATTACCTGTATCATCTACTAATGTAGTATTTAATTCACCCTGTGCGCTACTTAATATCTCAGCAAATAAATCTAACTGATTTTGCATCTCATTCAATTTAGTAAATAAATCAATAGGTGTTTGATTTTCTGATAAAAACCCAGATGCAATTACTGGAGATGAATGTGCAAAGTATGTTTCGTTTGCAGTAAAAGAACTACTCAAATGTGTGGCTAGCCCAATAGATTCTAAATTTTCATTTAATGCAACTAATGCTGAGTCTTCTTGGTTCTGTGTTAATATAGAATCAACTGCATTGTCAGAACTTAAATCAGCTGGAAACTCAACTCTTATTGTTGTGCTCCAATCGCTCTCTAGCGGATTAGACGGCCATCCTGCTTCTGAAATAGACTTTACTTGTATTTCTAATTGCTCACCTTTTCTAATAGGAATGTCTAATTGGTTAATATTTACTGAGTCGGCATTATCATCATCTATTGCAACCCATTCATATAAGCCTGTTATTGTATTTTTAATCCTAGGTCTTAATACACTATCTATAATAACATAATTTGAGAATGCCCCTTGGCTTGTTCCACTACCATCAGTATATTTAAACTGATCTACAGGGTTAGCTGCCCCATCAGCAGAAAGATATCTATAACGATATTTGAATTTTATTATATCTTGTGCTCCTGTTGCTGGGTTTGACTTTTCTTTAGGCATTGCCCAGAATCCTCTTACTCTATATTTAGGTGATATACTACTTACAGAATTATCTTGTGCAGATGCATTGATCTCTGTGACTACTGATGAATAAAGTTTTGATTGTGCTGCTCTCTCATTAATAAGACCTTGTAAAGCATTCTTATCAGCATCTCTTTCAACTTCAGTAGAATAATTAGTAGTTTGTATCTTTGCTCTACTTTGTGCAATCGAAGTGTCTACCTCAGTTAATGTAGATTGGACTGTATTCTTTTGATTATTTAAATCTTTAAGTTGTACTATAGCATCAGACTTACTAACTTGTCCATTTATTAATGTTACTGTAAAATCATCAGATGATAACACAGGTGCATTAGGAGTTAATCCTTCTCTACTAGTAGGCATTTTATCTTGCGCAAATGATAGAAGATATCTACCAAAGTCAACTGCGTTTTGTTGATAATAATCTGATAATGTTTGTTTATTACCACTAGCATCAATTGTGTTTAAATCATTAGTATAAAAACCACTACCTGGCGACCAATTGACTGCAGGAATTTTAGAATCTGGATCAATTGGTTTAATAAAGGTTACACATCTTTCATTAAAACCAATAGTAACATCAACTTCTAAAAGATTATTTAATGCAGATCCTATTTTTAATACATCGGCCCCAATACTAATAGTTCTTGAACCTTCCTGTAATCTCACTATTACTGAGTTAGTACTTGAATCAATTCGAGTTACTGTATATCTAGTATCAATCGGTGTTGATATGACTTCTAAACTATCCCCAACTTTAAGCTGCACAGTATCAGGAAAGTCAGCTTCTGTATCTGAATAAAATACTTTATTAAGTTTATATAATTTTTGAACAACCGTTTGGCTAATACCATTAACAGTCTCGGTAACACTTTCTTCACCAATTCTTATTACACTAAAGTTACCAGAGTATCTCTTATCTCTAGGTGGTAAGTCAACAACTGCTTCATCTAAAACATATGCTATATTCTTTTCAACTATTTGTTGCAAAAATGTATCACGATCTAATTCTGCATTACCATTATATTCACTATCGAAAAAATTAATTTTGCTTTGTGAATTGGTATCTAAAATATATCGTTGAACAATTGCTCGCTCGGTATCACTCGGTGCTTGCCCTGTAATGTCAAAAGAAATATATAGTAAAGGATTAATTAGCTCTTCGAAAAACCAATTAGGCTTAATATTAAATTCATTAACAGAGTTCATTGCGGTTAAATCCAGCGCTTCTGTTGGCAGCTTAGCTAAAACTAATTTTCTAAACGTACCATCAGGTAATCTTATTGAGCTATTTGCATCATTAAAATTAGTAAGGGTATTAATATTTGTATTTAATCTATCAACTGAATTTTTAAGATACCCAAAACTAGGAACAGTAACCCTAGCGTTTGTACCATCATTGTTTTGAATGTTAATAGTTACAGAGTCTCTGCTTGATGTAATCGCTTGGTTGACTTTCTCAAAGCTCTCCAATGAATTGTTAAAGAGTCTTAACAACTCTGGAAGCATTGTTTGTATTGAATTATTTTCAGCCATTATATAAGTTTCAATTTTATTATTTATTTGACTACATCATATACGAAATTCAATATTCCTTGCTCTGTGCAAATCAAATCAATGATTGGAATATTGCTTAAATCAGTATTCTGTATAGTTGCTATTAGTTTACCGTATGAACCACTATTTAATCTATTAGGAGCATCGGTATATATGTTTATATTTCTTGATCCTATAAGAAGATCATTATTAAAAGTTAACCTCATAGTTTGACCAGTTCTCCACTGGGTGCTAGTATCATTAATATAAATATTAAGATTTCCGCCTGCCTCATTTATAGTATCTAACCTTAACATATTAGTATAAGCATTTAACTCTACAAATACTTGTGGCGCAACAACATTCAAGTTTAATGGGTTTGTTGTTGTTATTTGTATATCATTAACATTCAGTGGAACCATTAAGTTATATGCTTGCACATTACTTGATACTTGTATCTTATTTGGTGTATTCGTGTTAATTGTAATTCCAGTACCTTGCTGTACTACTGCTGTATTATATTGTAGTGTAGTTGTAACCTCACCATTTGCCAATGCCTGAATCTCATCTGAGTTTTTAGCAATAAGATCCAATAATGTAGTACTACTTGCAAAAGCTAATGACGCATTATCAACTTTAGTATTTAGTGTTGTAATTTGTGATTGTAAAAATGCTGAAGTACTAACAGAATTTAAAGTATTTTCTACAGCTGCTAATCTAATTTCCATATCAGCTATCTCTAACTGTTGTCTTTGGAATATTTGAGCAGATGCTTGTAACTGAGCAGATGCATCAGAGAAAAGACTCATTGAAAAAGTATTATAATCATTTACAATTGTATCAATACCCGCAGTTCCAGGTGAAGCATCAAATCTTAGATTAATTTTAAACCCATAACTATTACCATTTTGGCCAGTAGTTGTATTAGGTTTATATTTTGGGTATCTTTGGATATATCCACCATCTGTTGTTGGTGTTATATTATCTAATAATAAAATACCATATAAGTTAGTAGTTGTTTTAGATGAATCGCTCATGTCGATCATATCATAATAAACTAACACTGCATTAAATTCAAATGACTGTGCTAAATCGGTACCATTAAATTGTGGTATTGTACTTATAGTTGAGTCCTGTACAATCTGTTGATAATCATTAGGATTAAAATCTACACTAATTCCATCTAATTCACTTCTTACATAAGCAGATTCAGTATAACCAGGAATTGGACTAGCACTATAATCAATAGCATATTTTTGTATATTAACATTAAGTACACTTGTAAATGTTGTAGGTTCTGTAAAGTATGCATTAGTAGTAGTAGACGGTGTTGGGAGATCCATCCAGTTAGCATTAGGATCTGTATAACCAGCAGGCCCAGCACCTAATAATTTTATATCATAATCATAAAATGCATCTATATCTAATCCTTGTGGATGAATCGTTGCTGCATTTCTACCAAGTATAAATTCACTTGTTCCCTGTATTGTCAACCCTGGTTGATAATTCATATCGGAAATTGAACTAAATAAGATAGTGGGTGTTCTACCTACCTCTGTGGGTACGTTGATGTACAACTCAGTATACGCTTCTCCTGCTTTATCTACATTATTTACAATGTCAATTTCACCTATATACTTTACTACTCTTCTATATTGTCGAGTACCTGTCGTTGCTTCGTCCTCTTCACAAAAACTAGGTGTTGTTGATGCCACTTGTTCCAGCACAGTAGCTTCTCGGAATCTCATAGCACCACATTCCTTCAACCATTTAAAAAATACTCGCTCAGTAACAGTTAAGTTAGTAGTGTTATCATATCCTGCGTCACTTATAATGAGCTCTTCTAAATTTAATGCATAATTCTGAAGGCTTTGTGTAAAGCTAACATTAGGGTCACCTGCCAGGCCACCATTTACTATAGCACCATCAATAGTATCAAACTGCATATAGTTTTGATATTGACTAAACGTTGTTGCATCTAACCTATCAAAATCTGGCAAGTTAAGGAGCACAAACTTAGAAAAGACTAATTTAAGATCATCATTATTGAGAGTCCTAGATAAGTCTTTTGCAGAAGAAGAGAACGTATAAAAAGTTCCTCCATCTGCCTGGGGTGTTTTAATTAAGGGCGTTGTTGCCATGTGTTATTTTTATCTTTTGTTATTATACTATTGTATATCCATCACCACCTACAACATACCATACAGCTGTACCTGCACCATTGTCGATAGCTAAAAGATGTACAGTTTCACCAACTGCATCCAATGTAATTGAAGTACCACTTGCAGATAAAACCAGATTACTAGCATTACCTATTATACTTACAACATTACTACCTGCATCGTATGCAAAGAAAATTTCCTGTCCTATACGTCCAGTATTTAATTGTAGTGTTAAAGTACCTGCTGCTCCAACCCCTGAATCGCTATTACCAACCCTATACATAGTATAAGATGGAATTGCTGTTGTTGTTCCAACTTGAATAGTTGCTGGCATTGCTTGGCCAGTATCATTTAGTGTGGTTGGGCTTGTATCATTTCTGAATATGCCACTACCTGTCATATTTAAATTCCCAGTCATTTCAACATTTGTTAAAATATCAAAGGTACTTGCATTAATATCTAATAATATTGTACTTAACCCTACTCTTAGTGCTTCTGTTGAAACATTGTTAAGATTAGTGATAGTACCTGCAGATGGCGCAAAGTATACTTCCATCGCATTAATTTCACTAGTAAGAACATTAAAGTTATCATTAATTACTAGTCTTGATCCGGATAAGGAATCTGTTCCTAATATTTCTGTTACTGATATCGCCATTTTAATTTATTTGTTTTATATTTAAGATATTTCTACCTTTTTTGTATTTATTCCCATTTGTATCTGTAAGTTCTAATGTTATCATATACTTTCCTGGGTCTTTAAAAAGATATGTTAGATACTTGCTTTCAAAATATATATCAGCCACTGATGAGTCAGTAGTATTAGAGATAGTCCATCTAGGCTCAGCTTTGCCAACTATTCTGCATTTATTATAGACAAACATTGCCCATGTCATAGGAGGAAGTGTTTTACCATCATTAATAAACTTAGCAGTATTCCATGTAGGATTATTTGATATACTCTGCCCAGATTTATAAATCAGACTCTGGCAACCAGACCCACCTGTTATACCTGTTGCATCTCCACATATTCTACTACCATTTACATCTACCATATCAACAGAAGTAAAATCTCCATGTACACCATAATATCTAGCTACTGCTTGAACAAAGATTTGACTACTTGCTGCATTCATTACTAAATTATATACATATTTATTAATTATAGAATTAGTGCTCACATTAAGTAAGTCTACTGCTTCGCTTAAAGTATTTATTGTAAAATCAAAATACTCTGTGCCTACTACACCATTCTTATCTATTATCTTTAAATAGCTATTAGGTTGTATTTCACTGAATTGGAAAAATCCTGGAGAATCACCAGTAGTTGCTGTCATATCCCACCATAAGTGGTATGTATTATTCCAAATACTAGATTTTGTATTTAAATTCTTCCATTGATAAGGTCCACTAAAACTAGCCTTACCATTATTCTGATAGTTCATTAATTGAAAATCAGTATTAGTTCCTATACCAAAAGTATTCAAGATTGCATTAACTCTATCTAAAGATTCGTACAAACTAGGAGTCTCATCATCCCATGTAGTTTCTGGTTCAATTGGAAGATCCCACAAAGATCCATAATCATCCCAAAGATATTTACCTTCATTATTCCAGTCATAGATTAATTTTCTACTTTGATACCAGCCTGAATATTCAACTTCTTTAGCATCAACACATATTGCGCCAGTCTTAACTGTAGATGAAATATTATTATACAAATCATACAATTTCATTTCTACATTATAAGTACCAACATAAGGCAATGTTACTGGTAAAGTTCCATAAGTACCAAGTTCACCTCTAATATTATAATAATAAGCTGGTGAAGTTCCTTCTACATCTTTAAAGATAGACCACTCTATTTCTGTAAAATTACCAGAACCTATAGCATCCCAAGTAAATAATGTTTCACCAGGTAACTGATCCTCTGTAAATTGACCACCACTTGTAGGATTTAATAGAGTTAGCGATGGTACAAATCGATTAGCATCGTTACCATAGCATCTAATACTAGGCCCAATGTCATTTGTTATCTGAGACCAGTCAAACCATAACCACGGATCTGTATGTAAAGTCTTTAACACTACTATTTGATTAAATAGTGAAGTTGTAATACTTTGTATAGTATCACCAGCAATTACAGTATGTGTAGCACCAGTTAGTGTTGCAGGGTCAGATAATTTATAAACATCCCCAACAGCAGCGCCCTGTACATTAAAATCAAATGTAAAGAAATCATTAGCATTATTTAAATCAGCCCATGTACTATTTATACTATCCCAAGTCATACTATTGAAACTATCATTTGTTAAAGTTACTAATGCCCCTGATTTTACACCAGGATGATCTGGTAAACTTCTTGATGATTCACCTTGTACGAAATTAGCTTGTGAACTGTTTAAATTTGGAGCATATCGTGCAAAATATGCGGCATATGATCCAGCAACAGATTGTATTGAAACATTTCCACCATCTTGGAGTGTACCTAATACACTATTAACATCTGGCCCAATTGGTGGTGGTGGTAAAACATCACCTGGTGTATATGGTCCCATTATCATATTTTCAGATCCTGATACTAGTGGTGCAATAAAGGCATTGCAATAATTAATGATAGCTTGTCCAACAATACCTGCTTCTTTTTTTAAACAAAAGCTATTAAACACCCTAAGATCTTCTAAATAAGTACATGAACTTGGTGATACTTTAAAGTCTGTATTAATACCAACCTTAATAGTATTAGTATCATTCCTACTAATTGTATTTGTCACTTCTAATAATCCAAAATAATCAGCCTCTGCTGTTATATCTTTAATATGAGCATTAAGTGGTAGGTATTCTTTTTCTAACTTTCTCTTTAAACCAAACAGTTTAATTAAGACTTCTTCAATTGTAAAATCTTGAACCTCTTCAGTTACTGGTAAATCTTCATCAGTAAAGGTGTATGGTGTAATTTTATTAATTCTATAAATAAGACTAAACATACTAGTCTTTCTAAAATTCTTATTTGGTAGTGTTATACTTTTATCGTCAAATTGTACTAGTGGAGAAAATAAATCCACAGTATTACTTTGTATATACTTACCAAACTGTGGGGAATTTGCATTTACATTTTTCCAAAATTCTTTAACTTTTAAATTATCATACCCAAAAAACTTAATAGCATTTATTAAACCTTTATAAGATCCAATAAAAGGGTATATGTTACTACCCTCCATCATTATTTCTTTACGCTTAAGATTTATTTCTACATAATCAGGTAATGCTTCTTTTAAGTTAGTATCTCTAAAAATTGTACTATCAGCAGCAATTACATTATAACCCATATTCTGAGTCATGACCCTAAGTCTTTCATCTTCTTCGATACTCTCGGCCCATACTGTAAATTCAGCTACTATTGTATTAGTACACTTATCGGTAATCTGTAAAGTTTTCTTGTATGTATTTTCATCACCGGAAGAAAATGCTATATTAATTTGTAATGCGATTGATCTTATATCATTGCTCTTGGTAATAATATAACCTTCTGGACTTATTGTTTGACTATCATCATAATCTAAAGGTATTGTAAGCTTGTCAACTTTTACTAACGGTGGTCCATCAGGTTCTTGTACTAATGCAGATTGTGTACCTGTATTAAAGTCTTCGTCGAATTGAAAAAGAAATAATTCTTTAGGAGTAAATGTTTTCCATTCAGCTTCCCAGCCACAACCACCTGTTCCAGTAGGATCACCAGTTGCACCATCAGTGTAATCATGAGGATACCCAAACTTAAAAGTCGGGTTTGTAGATACAAGAGTGTTTGTAGAATCAATCATTTTTTGTAAAATAAATAATTGTCCTACTTCAAATAAATCAATAGAAACTTGCGGTAGAAAAATGTCACCAGTCCACATGTCAGCGGAACTGTCATAATTCATATTATAATTATTACCCCCTTTATCAAAGAAATATAAATGTTGCCAGCGATTCACAGTTTATTAATTTATTTTTTGATACCACTTAGGTACTGCAAAGTTATAAAAAATTCTTACATATTTAACTTTATTAATATAGAACACCATGATTGGCGTCAAATAATCTTCCAAGAACTCACGGATATGTTTATTCTTGAACATGTATTTTGACATTGTAATATTTAATAAGTTTTTAGAATAATCATATCCTGTGTTTTTTAATAACCATCCCTCCTCATAAGTTGCCCTATATAGACTAGGAAAGCCGGTTCTCTTATCTTTAACTGTTGCCATATTAATTTCCTTTTAATGTTTTAAGTGTGGGCGAATTTTGCAATCTCCCTGTATTTAAACCTGCTGAGTTCACACCAGTTGCAATTGTAGTTCCTCGGTTTCGCTGAACTTTATTGTATTTTTCTTGTTGTATTTTATTATAAAGATTATTTTCAATTGCTTCTTTATAGAATACATTAAGTGAACTAATTTTATTAGCCTCTGGTATAAGTTCATAGTATGTACCGTGTCTATCTTTCCACCCACCTCTAATAATTGCTAAATCATTATTTTCTATTACTATATCCCCAAAACTGTCTAAACCTAATTGAGGATCTTCACCTTTCTTTAGGACTATTTTTTTGTTTTCTATTAATACACGCTGGTCTGTGACTGGGTCAGTTCCATAAACAGGGATAGAATAAAAACCATCTCTAATTGCTTGTTCATTGCGCTCTGATATGAAAAATACATTAACTGAATCTATTCCATCAACATTTTCTATGATAGAAATAATATCAGATCGAGGTATTCTATCTCTCCTACTTACATTTAAGAAATATTCATTTAAATTTTTTCTTATTTCAATTCTAATAGCATCTTTGTCAAAATCTTCAAAATATCTAACAACAACATTCAGTGCATATTTTTGTATAATTGGATCTATAATTCTAGTTTCAGCAGTGACAACTTGTCTACCACTTTTATTTAAAATTTCATAAGTCATTTCTTTTTCAGCTGTAGTCATTGAGAATTCAACCTCAGGTACACTGAAATAATCCAAGTCACTTGTAAGTTTCTTTTCTACATCAGGAATTAAAAACAAGTAAATAATATTATCATCGTCTAAGTATTGGTCATTCTTAGTATTATAAGCATCTATAAATGACCAAAAATCATACTTACTTAAATAGTAAATATAATTATTAGGATTTGCTAATACAAATGAATTACTTTGATACGGTGCAATTAATCTAGTAAATGCAGGATCTTCTGTATCAGAACCAAACATCGGGTTTCTTGTAATGTTAAGAGATAAGATTTCATTTAAGTCTACTTGTTCACCAGACGAGTCTGTGCCTGGCGTAGAAAATTTTATATCTAATTGTTTACCACCAATATTACCAGCATTACCCCTAGTCTTCACATATGTAACTCTAATACGTGAACCTAGAGCAGGTGGCATACCAAATTGGTTATTCCCAAAGAATACACTAAGTCCACCATTTACACTAGTTTTAATCATTGCAGTTTTTTCACCATTGTTCATATCATACAATGAATCTACCCTTTTCCATAATTCCCCATCAACAAAAACATCTACTAAATATTGGTCAGTAGGATCCTTTGTTGTTAAATTATAACTTTGTAATGCAAAACCTGATCCTGTAAAACTTTGTTCATCTTTCTCACCCTGTACTATTTCAACATTAACAAATGATTTTATAGTTTTCTGTAATCGTATAAAGTCACTATTAAATTTTAGAAAATAAGTTAAGCCATTCTGACTTATTTCCAATTTTGCACCATTCATAATCTGTATATAATCACCATTAACGAGGCTAGCTGCACTCGTGTTAAGTCGTAATCCAATAATACCTCTTGCAGAAATACCTCGTGTTGGGTCATGTCCAGTTAATCTAGACAAACCGTATATAGATTCAATATTCCTTGCTCGTGAAATATTTAACTCAGTAAGAGCTGCTTCGATGTAGAAGAAAATCATTTCTCCTAAATTTGACACAACAGTTAATATCTGTCCAAATGGCGATGCCGGTGTGAATACCTCGACTGCTTGGTCATAAGTACGTGCAAGATATTCAAATGAATCTTCAAATAGCTCTGTTGCTTTTATTCTTGTTTTACTAAAAAATGACATTCAATTTATTTTTTTAAAAAAGTGCGCCCAATACTCTTTGTTCATTAACAAAAATATCAACCAATGCGCCATTTCGTTCTAATGTTGAAAAGAATTGCACCTTTGTGTTAACTGTAAAACCATTATATTGCGGTAGGCAGTATGCTGCTATTTGTGCATTGACAGTATTTTGTATTGTACTTTCATTTAATACTATCGAAAATATTAACTCATCTAAATTACAACCCATACCTGGGGATCCTAATACATCTCCTTTGTTACTAAAAAGAACATTTTCTATTTTTAGAATTAACTGAGATAATTTATCACTCACTTCCAATGTAGTAGCACTATAGTTAGCCTGAGTGGCATCCCGACTATACATCTCTCTTATCATAATGTAACCCTAATTTTTATTATATATTCTCTTTTTATTTGATGGCTTTCAGATTATAATTATCCAGTGAAAAAATAATCAACACCCTCATCATTTTTAATCTCTTCAACTATCCTATCTACCTCTTCTCTACCTTCGGTTGAAATCATATCATAATTAATAGTAATGTTACCTGGTAGATTAAATGAAAAGGTTCCTAAGATTCTAGCTAATTGAATTTTAGCCTGTCCTATACAATATCTAATAAATGCTTCATCACTAAAAAGTGCACAGTCAGGAATAGATGAAAAGATTTCAAAGATAACAGCCTGCTTCGGTAACTCCCCCTGGAATCTAAACTTTTTTGTTAATCTATTATATGTATATGATATTTGAGGTAATAATACTTGCCTAGCATTATCCATGAATAATGAATTTACTACATAGTACATTAAATTTTCACTACCTATACCAGCACCATAAACATCATTATAGATAAACTTATCAATTGAAAAGTCAATATCACCTGCATTAAATCCCATACTACCAAAGCCACCATCTTCTCCAGAGAAACCACCAATTTCAAATACAGCATTAACTGAATAAACTCTTGACGGCATTTGTACAACTCCCCTTGGGTTTGCTATTTGGTTTTTATTGGTTATTGTTTCGTTAGTCTGCCCAGTCCCAAAAGGAACACCTTGCTCAAATGTTGGTTTTGCTAAAGCACCTGCAGGTAAAGCAATATACATCTGTTCCACACTATCCTCGTATATTTTATAGAAGTAACCTTTTGCTCTATTGATGATATTAGCTAATTCTTTTTTAGGAACGGTAAAAGGAATCTGACAAGCAATAGTTAGCTCCTCGTTAATTTCTTTAATTAATTCATCCAAGCATGCTGCTTCTGCAGGATCATTACAATAAGTATTTGTATTCGCCATGTTATTTTATATTTTTTCTATTTCAATAATTTCAGTATTTTCAAATCTTGCAAAATCTGTTGCTCTACCCTTTCTGAATATACCTCCATCCATTTCTCCACTAAATACTCCTCTAACACCAAAGACATAAGAATCTTTAACAGCTACATTTTTACTTACATATGAATCCTCTATTTTAGAATCAACAACATCAGTTGCCCCAAATAGATTGCACTCAGTCATTGAAGAATTAATTAATTCAGTACTAAATATATCACAGCCTATAATATTACCTTGAATTTTAGAATCAACAATATCAATACCTCGTATTTCAAAACATTTCATTAGTTCAGCATTTTTAAGCTGCATCCTACCAGTATCAGAATCATAATTAATTAAACCTTCACTTAGTCCTGCTTTAGTTAGTAGTTCAAATATTTTCTCTCTCATTTTAGGATAATAAGTTTCTACTATTTGATCATAAGTTTTCAAATCAACCATTAATTTAACCTTAGGAAATTTTCTTCTAAATGTTCGGTAAGCTTTGTAAGATTCTACAATACCTTTATGCTTTTCTAATATAACATCTAATTTCTTAATATCTTCCGCATTATAAGCTGGATCAATTAAACTTTCATATAGAGATAAAACAAAATGTTCCGTCATAGACATTATAGTGTTATATTTCTTTTCATAATCTTTACCACCTAAATATCTAAACTCGATATAATTCTTAGGTATCTTAGAAAAGTTTACACCGTAATATTTTTCAGTCACAAACATATAGTTCTTCCATGAAATTCTTTCAGGAGAAGGCTGTGTCATACCACTTAATGGTACAATAAATTTTATAGATTTAGCATAAACAGAATCTCTCCTGTTAGGAAAGGCTTCATAGACTGCTTTCTCATTGAAGTTAAGAACAAACTTGCCGATGTCTAAAGATGATACATTTGTAGGGGTTCCCAATTTCTTGCCATCAAATGCAACATTTATATGAATAGAGCATCGTTCATTAGTAGATCCATTTTCCCTAATCCACTTTAAAGTTTTTGCTATAATTAGTTTTGATTCAACAAAAGGCATTGGTCCTGTTACTAATTCAATCATACCAGATCCACCAGAATTATCTGGTTCTAATTTGAAGATTTCATCACTAGGTATAAAGTCACTATGGGCCTTTTCTTCGACTCGTATTTGTTTATTTAGAGTTTGGGATAAGCTTCTTTTAACTTCATCCATTCCCTCATTGGCAAAGAATTCAAATTCTAAACCAATCTTTGACGCATATATAGCATTTAGCTGTTCGTTAGTGTACATGTATTTCCTGATTTGTTTATATATTCTAAACCAGGATTGCGGTTATGCTATGTTCATAGTAATCTTACGATCACTAACATTTACACTACCAATTTTAATATTGATAACATCGCCCTTGGTTAGATTAGCATCTTTTAGTTTAGATTTATGGATTAAACCACTAATTCCTTTTTCAAGTTCAACGAATGCACCGTATGAAGTTATTTTTGTAACTTTGCCTTCAGTGACCATCATAGGTTTATATTTTTCGTCTATACCATCCCACAGATCAACTTTAGGCCCTAATTGACTTAATATAATCTTCTTGTCTGAAATTATTTCTTTTGCCCAGAATTCTATTTCATCACCTGCTTTAATATCTCTATTATCTAAAGCTTCTTGCATTTTATTAGTTAATTCAGCTCGAGGTATTAAACCAGTTAAGCAATCATCAAACTGAGCAAATACACCAAACTTAGTTATACCTGTTACAAAACCAACCCTAGGTTCTTTTATAGTTTCATCCAATTCATAAATCCTAGTAGGTATCATTGTCCTTAGATATTCTCTGTGAGATACTACAATAGTAGATTTATCTTTTGAGTAGGTAATTGGCATTACAATAATATCTTTACCTACTAATGAATTAAAATCATGTAGTTTATTTAGACCCCCTAGAGAACCTGGCATGAAGCAAGTAATACCTGCAACATCAACCCAATAACCACCGTGTATTAATTCTTTAACATTAGCAGTAAATCCAACTGACTTATTACCAATAGCATCCATAATTTCTTTTAACTTAATATCCATCAATGCATCATTAATAGAAGCAATAACATCACCAGTTTTTGTAGTTTTAATCTTAACTTCGATTTCCATACCAACCTGCATCTGTTCAACAATATACTCTGGTTCTTTTATTAAATTACAACTTGCAGTATGTTTAGAATTAGTATCAATAGTTGCTCTTGTTCTATCAGGTGAGATATAAGTAATTTCTCCTAATGTAGTATAAGATACATTGTCTTCGGTTAATTTGGTTTTAGTTAAAGCAGAATCTGAAAGTTCATACATTGATAAAGCATCAGCAGCATAAGATTCATTACTTAGTAGTTTTGTTCCAAGTGGAACTTGTACTTTTACTATTTTAACATCAAATGGATCGTCACTTAATTGAATTGTGATTTCTTGCTCTGTCATTTTTTTTATTTTAAAAAGTTGTTATCTGTATTATATATTCTAGTAAGAGTTATCTATTGTATTTATTATTGTACTCACCTTATGTAGATTTGTTTCATTTAATAGACTAAGATTATGTAACTGCACCAACACCAGGCCCAGCAGGTGTGGTAGTCTGAACTAAACCACTTTTAACAAAGACATCAATAGCTATTGAAGCATCTACTCCGAATACCTCACCGGCCGCAGTTGTTGCTGCATCAAATTTATCAACCCCTGCATTACCAGTTTGGTCAAAATCTCTATATACTTTCATCGCATTAATGAATGCTACTGTTAGCTCTGCTTTTAATGCTGGTGTTGCTAATGGCATAATTTAAATAGTTTTTATAATTTATATATTTTAGAGTGACTTAACTTGTTTCTGGCTTAATTCATTAGGAGTCATTGGTTTAGTTGGTGGACTTGTTGGTGCTCCTAGATTTCCAATGTGTGTATGTGCATTAAATAAGGCTGTCATTTTATCACCCAACACAATCTTCTCAACAGCACCTTCTCCTAATTCAATTGAAGAAGAATGATTAATAATAGTATTCTCGCAATTGACAATAGCATCCACACAATTTATTTCTGTATTAGCTCCACTGTTAATAGTAAATTGAGCAGAGTGAGTAAATGTTATATTTCCATCATTAAGCATTACAATAGTATCACCATTAGCATTAATTACTTCAACAGAATTATCAGGTTTTATATTAATAGTGGTTGGTCCAGTTGATGTTGTATAATCCATCATTAAGCCTTTCTCTTCTGTAAAAAAAACTTTGACACTTTCACCTTCTCTATCATTTGTTACTTCAGTACCATTCTCCCCACCTGTTAAACCAAATGCAGTGTCATAAATAAGTACGTGTGAATTTTGGTATGATGCTTCTATCTCAGCTTTAGTTTCATCTGAAGGATACATGTTTTCATGATAGACTGGTTGGTAAAAGTTTCCGTTATCAAAAGTCATTCTAACAATAGATCCTAATTTTGGTATTTCAAATTTACCACTACCAGTATTACTACCACCATACATTAGTTGATGAGGCCTAGCCCATGGCAATGCAAGTGTAGGAATCTTATATTCACTCTCAGGATCTTCAGGATCAACCCTATCATCCATCTTTCCATATACTCTTATCTTACATCGCCCCTCGAAGATATCATCAGCAGTATCTTCAACTATTCCTACCCACTGAGTAGTTCTTAAATCATCTGCATTAAAATTTGCTGGATTTACTTTTCCCATTATTCAAAAATATTTGATGAGGATAAACCTCCGTTATCTTGTGCTGGCCCTGGTGCACCAAACGCATTGATTGTTTTTATCCCACCAAAACTATTGGTTAATGGATCAAATGCACTACTCTTGTTAATTGTTCGTAATGGCGCAGCAGGATCTCCTAAAGGGTTATCACCTAATCTAGTATTAGCAGTGCTCCCACCAAAAGTTTGTAATTCATTTGACTGTGCTGATGCTCCTAAGGCTGCATCAAGTAAACCTTGTGGGTTTGATAATGTTCCTAGTAGTTCATTTCTTAAACCAAAAACATTTCCTAATGTAATACCTTGTATCGCGCTATTTACTGTTGATGTTAATTTATTAGCAACACCTTGTACTGCGTTATCTAACAGATCCTTTCCAAAACTTTTTATCTTACTAGTAAATGAAGGATTAGTTGTAATCTGTGGTTTTGTAACATCTAAACTATCATCATATCCAGAATATTGAGATTGTAATTCCATTACACCATACCCAAATTTTATCTCAGTTGTTGCAACAGTACCACCAGTGTTAGTTACACTTTCAAAAACTTTACCACTAGCACCAGGATCAAATGTACATTCTGTAAACTTAAATCTAATTCGTGAAGTATTTTCATTTACATATTTTGAAGATTCTGGGTTTGCATCACCAGTATTTAATGCCTTTAACCAATTTCTAACTGTTTTGAATTTTCTTATTTCGTGAACGTCAACATACACGTCAAACCTCATTAAGTTTTTTGGTAATACATACCGCTTCATTCTTTCATCATATACAGCCATTCTATATAGATTAAATAAACCAGTTATTTTTAAATCTATAGCTTCAAGACAACCTATTGTAATACCATCTTTAGCATCAACACCAGTATAAGGGTCTATTGCAAACTCTGTACTTTTACTCCATGCTTCTAATAAACCAGCAATAGTTTGAAAGTAATATGGCCTAGTCTTAACAACCTCTTGTATTCCCTGTATAAATGCTTGTAAATATTTTGCCCTTCTTGCTTCGCCCACTTTAACTAAATAACCCACAGCAGATGGTTCAGTTGGATATTCAGATGGCCCAGAGTTACCCTCATCAATAACACTTGGCCCAACACCTAGCTTTGACTTTACTGAATTAATACCATCAGTAATACTACCAACTAATGTATCTAGTTTATTTGGTGCAAAGTCTGTAGCTCCAGGAGGATCTCCAATCTGCGCTGCATTGAATAATGGGGAAAGAATATCAAACATTAAACTAAAACCCAAATAAGTAGGATCGTCTAGTGCAGTAACAGCATTATTTCCACTACCATTATTAGTATCTGCATTACTTACAAATCTTTTTGCAAATGGGTAGCTAGCCGGGAACGATTTACCACCTAGTGCAGAACTAAATGGTCCAGCTATACTTGAAAAATTACCCATATCTTTTTAATTGTTTTTATATTTATTAAGTCGTTGGAGTAAACTCTCGACGTTGTAATGTTAATCTCATCCTAATTGGCCCTGGTGTTGTATATAACCACTCAACTCCAGATATAACATAAAAGCCAGTTAAGTATTCATTCACAACACCATTTTGTGATTTTTGATCATTTTCTTCAGCATCACCAGTCCTAGTTTGAGGGGCTTCTTCACCTTCTATTTCATCTTGGCTTGGTGCAAGCAAAACATTTTTTATTGGGCTTGCAAATTCTAAGATTTGACAATATATTCTACTATATCTTACAAGAGCAGGGTTAACAGTGTCTAACTCGATAACCATTCCCATTTTATTTATCTCCGCTATGTTTTGGTAATTAAGTACTGTACTATATTGATAATCAGCATGAACATTATCTCCTTGTGTCCCTAAGTACTTATATTTAACTTGGTCATTACGTGGACCTTCTACTTCACCATCAACTATCCTACCCTTTGTTGCAGGTATCATACCTGGTGTATTATTAGTTAAAGGATCTACAAATTCACTTATCCATTCTTTAGCTTCTAAATCCCAATATTGAGTATATCTTTTGTAACCATTTGCTTTACTTATTTGTCCACTCTTATTAACCATTTGGTGTTTAGAAATATATCTAGCATTACCCTGTAGAGTAACCATATTACTTAAATAGTTTGGAATGCCATCTACTTGACCTTCTCCACCTTCAGCACCCATTGTATCCCCAGCATTTTGGCTAAAACTCTGGCTTGCTTCGATTGCACCCTCCTGGCTAAAGAACCTATTAACATCAATTAAAGTTAAATAGTAATAAGGATCAATATAACTTGTAAAAAAAGTTTCGTCACTAAGATAACTATTTGCTACAATATCCTGGATCCAAGTTTCCGTAGTATCGTTAGGATTAGTCCACGTCATTTGATCTGCGGTGTCTTCTATATTAGATGCAAACCCTAAGTCCATTCTTTCTGCAATATTTAATAAAGCAGTAAAACTAGTAACATCTTCTTCATATTCAACAGATTCTGTAAATAACTTTGGTACAAACATCCTACCTAATATAAGATATTGATTAGCGCTCTCGCCACCACCACCCCCAACAGGTTTACAATCAATAATAGTAAAATCTATTCTAATAGGTTTAAATGTAGTCTCATCACCTTGAGATCTAATATTGACTTGTACAAGATCACCATCCTTAGGATAAAATCTTGCAGTAAATGTACCATCAACATCACCAAACTGCAATCTTATTGTTGGATAAAACCCATTATTCTCTAATGTGAATATATTTAAAGCCTCTGTACTTACATCATAACCATTAACTTTAATCTCAGGAACTAGAGAAGAAAATAATGACGGCTTTTCTTTCATAGCTTCATAATCAGAATTTTCAGTACCACTTTCCCTGTCCAATATCTCTAATGGATCTAGTTCAATAGCAGGTTCTAATATTGTTAATATATTTCTTTCAACTATACTATGGTTTGACATAAGTTATGATTCTGTGTTAGTACTATTTCTACTTGGTAGGTTCGCACCCAATAAAATTTTGCCGCCTTTATATACTTTAGCTACTTGCCCTTGCTGCATCATATTCGGTGGAATCGGTGCCTTTACTCCATTCTTCTTAGTTTTAGCTAATTGTATTAATCTTTGTATTCTTGATTGATCTTGTACACTTTGTCTATCAGTATTAACATATTGAGCTAACGTTTCGCTTGGTCGTGAAGCTGCATTAGGTCTTGAATATACTAAGCCTTCATTTTTAAGTTGAGGTATTGCTAGCACATCCCCCTCAGAAACCGAGAACGGGTTAAAGATATTATTTACACCACATATAGCATCGATATATGCACCTGTCCCAAAATACATTTCTGATATTTTATCAACTCTACCTGCCTGGTCTACAGTAACATAATGTAGAGCTTTGACACCAAGCTCCCTCTTATATCTAAAAGAAGGTGCAGATAAGTCATAG
>Ga0307990_1001212_pt1 | contig 21975 bp, 11 predicted proteins | sample EllFjometagen129_FD_203168 | JGI IMG/M metagenome (GOLD analysis project Ga0307990, IMG submission 203168) | Marine microbial communities from Ellis Fjord, Antarctic Ocean - #129 | ecosystem: Environmental > Aquatic > Marine > Unclassified | place: Southern Ocean | collected 2014-10-08
ATATCGAGCCTTTCGAAATTACAGCTTGAAACGCTATCGTTTCATGACGCGAACCGGGGAGCTTGCCCCCCCTCCGATACCCCCTGCGGTAGTGTTCTTCAAGTATTACGGAGAGAATGCCCGCCGGGAGGCCATTCAGTGTCTAAAATCTATTGATTCACCGTTACATCCTTAATGGATGACCATTCATTGACATCGGACCCAAAGCAGATGATGCGGATATGGCGTGCTTCATCGGGTTCGCTGAAGGTATAGATTTCTGCGCCGGACATTTTTTTACTTTCCCCCTCATAAACCGGGCGCCAGGTGTTGCCGTCGGTGGATGCTTCCACTTTAAAACGGTAGGAACGTTCATCCCCTTTATTCCAGAGAATGGAAATCCCGTTAATTACTTCATTGCGCTCCAGTTCCCGACCGACCCATGCTCCTTTTTTAGAACTGGCCCAGCGGGTTTCCGGATTACCATCGAATGCTTTCCCGGGTCCATTCCCAGATTCGGCATCGGATGTGCGGAAGAGTCCTTCCGAGATTTCATTTCTCCGGTTGTTGATCGTTTCGAGGGAGAGAGCCTGCGGGTCAAACGTCCAGACGATTTCGTCGGTTAATATTTTTCCGTCCGCAGTGGCTTTCACCAAAATTTGGTTTTCGCCTTCCATCAGTTCGATTTTTTCCCAGAGGGCGATGTGTAAATCATTCGGTTGGAGCGTGCCGACGGAATGACCGTTCACAAACAGTTCCACCTTCGAACAATTGCTGTAGATCTTGACGAGGGTCTCTTGCTGATTGCGAATCAGATGACGTTTGCTGGTGAGATGGAGCATCGGTTTTTCAGACCAGTTGGCCTGATAAAAATAGAAGGAATCTTTTCGGGTTTTATAATCATGGGTCATGAGCCCTTTATCATTCACACCCGGCTGAGCCCCTTCATTACGGCCATCGCTGGAAAAATCAAACATAGGCCAAACGTAACTTCCCCAACAGGCGGGGTTTTCAACAATGTCGCGATACTGCACTTCATGCAGATACGCTTGCCACTGTTCCGGGTGCCATTTTCCACCGGGCGGAACGACTTTGAGGGTTTGATCTTGATGCTCAATCGCCCCGCCGGCTCCGTATTCAGAAACGCCGACCCCGCGCTTTCCTCCCTTATCATTGTATCCCCGGAGTGCCCCTTTCATGTCGAATGGGTTGGAGCCATACCAGCCCGGATAAATATTGATAGCAAACAGGTCCGTGATATCGATCAGATCTTTGCGGTTGTGGTTGGTCGCCAGGGTGGTGTAGCGGGTGGGGTCGGTTTTTTTACAGAGTGCGTTGAGTTCATTTAACAGATCAAACGGATCATCAGTCTTTGCTTGGAAAATTTCATTGCAGATGCTCCAGCAGAAGATGGAACAGTGATTGCCCAGTTGCTTGACCATATCGAGTAGCTGACCGCGTGAGATCGCATTAAATTCAGGACTGTTTTTTACTTCATTGACGAGGGGGATTTCCGACCAGGCTAAAATACCCAATTCATCGCACTTTTCGTATGAATAGTCCGCGTGGGGGTAATGTGCGAGGCGAAGCGTGTTGGCGCCGACTTCGGTGATGCGCTCAAATGCTTCATCAATATCTGCTTTGGTCAGAGCAGAACCAATTTTTTCGCGATCGAAGTGCATGTTCACGCCATGCAGCGGATATGATTTTCCATTTAGGAAAAATCCTTTTTCGGCATCAATATGCAGATAGCGGAAGCCCGTTTTTTTGACATATTGATCGACCTTTGTTTCCCCCGCATATAGCTCAATCTTCAGCGTATAGAGATAGGGATCTTTAACCCCTCCCCAAAGGTGGGGTTTCGTAACGGACACTACGGACTCTGCCGGTTCAACTTTTCCCGCAGCAACCCGTGTTCTAATTGTTTTTTTGGCTACTTCTTTACCCTGATCATCCATAATTGAAATAATGGTATGTGTCTTTTGGGGTTGTTTGGTCCCGTTGTCCACCAGGACGCGCACGCGCAGATCCGCCTTCGCTTCACTGACGTTTTCTTGAAAAAGGTAAACGCCCGGGGACGCATAATCCAAGGGAGAGATGCATACCGGATATTTGATCAGTAAATCTACCGGCCGATGCATCCCGCCCTGAACGGTAAAATCACCTGAGAGCGGGGCGACTGTATCCCCGTCCGTATTATCTGCCCGGACACGCAGATCATAGGATCCTGCCTCACTGACCCAGGGCGTAATTTCAGTTGCAAAGGCGGTATAGCCGCCGGAATGAGTGGCCACTTTATGCTGGTCGATGTAGATATCCGCGACGGTGCCTACCGCATGAAAGCGCAGGAAATAGCGGTGTTCCGCTGGAGCGTCCTCGATATTTAATTGGCGTTGATACCATCCCGGTCCGCGATAATACGATCCTCCGTCTTGCCCGTCCTTGGCATTCCACGTGTGAGGCACGGTTACGTTTTGCCAATGACTGGAAGAGCGATTGATCTCCCCATCGGATGGAGTAAATTTCCAAGTTTCAAGTCGTACGCAATCGGGGGTTGAAAACCCTGTCATAACGCACAGACCCACGAGACTCACTGTTGTTTTTAGTATACTGTTATTCATCATTTTTCTCCACTTCATCTCTCACCCTTTGCAACTCGGCACGAGCGGCAGGTAATAAATGTTTCCAATGGAACAACCGTGGGTCGGGCCCCTGTCCGTTGTATTTATGAATCTGTGCCAGCGGCATTTCAACATAAACCGGATCGGTAACCGCCGAGAGTCGTTCCCACTGCTTCACTGCATTTTTTAAATATTGGATGGCCTGTGATCCCTGTACCGCATTCTTTTCCTCACGAAAACGATATAAGGCTACAGAGGCTTTTAGTTTTTCGCCGAAATAAATACTTAAATATGCCCACGCCTTCGCGTCTGCTACCTCAACCATTAGTTCTTTCGAAAGCTTCTGGTCGGAAAAAGGCTCGAGAATGTTTAAGGCATCATTTCCGTCTTGAATCAATTCATTCGCCAGATCCAGCGGGCTGATTTTGTCCTTAGGTACCGATCTGTCTGACCTTATGATTTTGATATACTCCTCAATCGACAGGTAGTTCGGCTCCATCGGCTTGCGTTCCATCAACTCTTCCACCGTAATGAGCCGTTCTGGATTACTCTGGGCGGTGTTGGACATAAAGCCTTCGGAGTAGAGCGTAAAATCCCAGCCTACATCATAAAATGAAGCCAGCCGCAACGGCATCCGGCTGCCGAGTTTTAGCGCCTCAAAAAGGTCGTTTCCCGCGTCGCCATAGCGCAACCGGCAGGCCTGAATAAAAGGCTCATCCGTCAGCTCGGGATTATAAAGAAGGCGCCCCCAAATCATGTAGTACAGCCACTGCCGCTCGAACGCATACCCAGTGGAGAGTTCTGACGGGGTCATATAATCCTTGGCTGGAATATAGCATTCCGAACCTAAATAATAACCGCCGATATAGTCCGGCGTGTTCATCTGAATGTGGGTGCGTACAAAATCCGGCTCGGCCCAGCGCAGGGCAAAGAAATCCTCATTGCGCACCATCCAGTGCACCTTGTAATTCGTCGGGGGCGGATTCCAATAGGCATCACCCATTTTCCCTCCATGAATTTTCCGCAGTTTTGGGGTCGAATGCGCATGCGACCAGTTGAACTTGGCTTCCGTTAAAACAGTCGTGGGCAAGGTGAGCGACTCAATTCCTTGACGCGTCAACTGTTCCGTTGTCAGTCCCGGCGCGCCGCTGTCGACATTGCCTTTGGAAAACGGCAGGCGATGAATGAAGCGGATAGGGCGCTTGGCCTCTTTCATTCCTTCAACAAATGTATCCTGAATCCACTGTTCGCGTTCGAAGGGTGTAAAATCCTGCATGCGTTCACCTAGACTAACGCCCAGCCCAGTCAGGTTGGGATACGTATTGATAAGTTGAGTCACGGTTGTGCGGGTGTAGTCCTTGATTACATCCGCTCGGTCGCCCGGTCCGATATACTGGGGGGATGCATCGATGCTGTATTTTGCAACATTGTGATGCTTCGCAAAACCCGGACTCACGAATACATTCCAGTTTACGATGTAGGTTTCAATGCCGCGCTCTTTGGCCATCGTAAATAACGTATGCCAAAAGGTCTGCCACTCCGCTAGTTCCGCATCGGACAGTTCACACGCCTCCGGGAACTGCTCGTTGCGAATCATCAGGTGAAACGGATGAAGGCTCCACAGGGTGAGCGCGTTAAAGCGATTGTCCACCATCATATCCATGAAAGATTCCCAAAACGCAAGGTCGTGACAGGTTTCATCATGCAGACGCAGAGCTTCGCCCGCCCGGTATGACATCCACGGTAAATTAAATTTTAGCGCACGAAACGGAAGCCGTGCGGTTTCCTCACAATTCACGACCGATCTGGGAGAGACTGACAATTGCTCCAGTAAGGCCGTCGTGCCATATAAAATCCCTCGGGAATCCCCCCCGTGAATTGTCACAGAAAACCCAGACGGTTCGTGAGTGACCTCGTTTCGATACGATTCGGCGGCCACCTGTTTATCCACCGTGAAACGGATCTGCGTATCCGGATATGCCGAATGTTCTGCGTACGCTTTTTCTAATCTCTGGAGGGTGTAGTCCTGAACCGCATCACTCGAGTCGGCTGTAAGGGTCACTTCGCCAGCGAACGCGGTCACCCAGCTGAAGAAAATAAGGATGAAACTGATGCCATGTGAATGAGTCATATCTGCTTATTTCTTTTCCTGAGCATTTTTTGCAATTTCAATATCGCCGTCGACCCACTCCGTGATTTCATCCCAGTCGACCATGCCGACCCGGTTGTACCAAACTGGATTGGTATACCGCTCATTTGAATTTGCCGTGTATTGGCGCCAGGAGACTGCGGCTTCTTCCAGTTCAGCTATCGCTGTTTTTTGATGCTGTTTTTCGCCGGTCTTCCGATACAGGTGTAGCTCCGTCGCGCCCTTTATTTTATGACCGTAGTAATGCCCGAGATAAGCAAGCGTTTCAATATCCGCCAACGTCTGTGTTAGCTCCCAGTCGTCTCCCGCTTTCAATTCTTTGAGTAAGCGCAACGCTTTATCCGCCTGATCATGCAGTTGCTGAGCCACCTCATTCGGCCCCGTACCCGTAAAGGATTCCCCTTTCACAACCGTTTCAACATACTGTTTAATCGACGTATATCCGGAACAATCGTGCGTTCCCAGATTGATAAAGTGATCGACATTATGGAACCCGTTTTCTGTTCCAAACCGACCCGGCAGACTTTTGCAACCTTCGATGTACCACTGAAAATCAAGCGATCCCCAATGAAATCCCGTCGTGATCGGGTAGATCATCGACGCGGCCTCCCATGCATCCATCAGCTTCGCGGCATCCACGCCGGGGAAACGGGACTGAAGAATGCCGACAAACCGTTCGTTGGAGAGGGTCGGGTCATAGGCCAGACGTCCCCAAAGCAACCACTCAAACCAATGTTTTTTCAGTTCGATCCGGTTGGGTTCCTCCGGATTTTTATCTAGAAAATCACGGCCCCATACCCAGCCGTCGGAACCGAAATAATATCCTCGGCTCACGTCGTACGGAATATTCTGAACAAATTCGCGCACAAAGTCCGGAGCTGCCCAGCGATAGAGATAAGCACTGTCGTTGCGCATCGTCCAGATAGTTTTCAGGTCGCCCCGTCCCTTGATATCATTCACAAATCCCGGGTGATACGGTTGTGCCGTTGCGCTGTAAACGTGTGCCTTGGCGTACTTAAAGCTGAAGATGAAATCGATGTCCTTGTGGTCAATCAAGGGTTTGAAGGTTTCGGCAATTTCCAAGGCTCCGCTCTGGTGCTGACGATGGAGGAAGGTGATCTTTCGTCCCGGCTGTTCTTTCACCACATCAAGCACACCCAGCCCGTAGGTTTGATAAGCCCATTCTTCTTTCTGTGACTGGGATAACCCGTGCATATCTTCGCCCGTGGCTAGTCCAATGCCTTTCAGATCCGGATAAGTCAGAAACAGCTGTTTCACACTCTTGCGGTAATAATCAATCGTAACGGGATTATCAGCATGATTATCAATGCCGTATTTGCCATCGGTTCCGTAGGCATAGATATTCCAAGTCACGAAATAAAAATCGACGTTGCGTGATTTGCCGTATGCCATCACTTTGCGCCAGAAATCGATCTTCTCATCCATCGTCATTTTCAGGATTGTCTCGGTATGATCCAGAATTTCTGGGACATCATAACCGGTGGCATTGGTTGAATATTGCTTTCCCCGCACCTTTGTGGCCCGCTTCACGTCGGCCAGCGCCACATCCGGATAGTCCGGGACCCTTATCAGAGACGGGAACGGATGGAGGCTCCACAAGGAGATATAGTTGTAACGGTGGCCGGCCACCTCATCGATGAACTCCTTCCAGAATTTCAGATCCCAGACATCTTCCATACTGTTTTGTCCCGCATCGCCGAGATCCGAATAGCTGGGGGTCCGTACATCGAGCGGGATATTAAACTTCACTCCGCGCATTTCCATATACGGACTCTGATCATCTGCCTTTACCTGATTTAGCCCCCCGATCCGGATCAACTCCGCCACTTCCAACCCGCCATACATGGCTCCGGCAGCGTCCGATCCGGTAATCTGGATCGTCCCGGGTTCTGGAACTTCAATCACGAATGATTCTGGTTTTTTGGCATTCGGTTTGATCTCGAAGATAACCGTAGCCTCCGCTTGGCCCAATGCCGCGCTGACTTTTTGCGCGGCAAAAGAGAGTTGCGGGGAGCTGGGGTCATAGATTACCTCTGCCCCTGTGGCCGTCAAGCTCAGGCAGACGCAACAGGCCGCCAGTCCAATCCATTTAATTTGTCGTTTCATTTTCCGCACCTTCATTTATTGATTGGTAATTATAAACTTACGTATGTTTCCGGTTCCTGAGGATTCGTTATCGGTTTTAAGGCAGAAGAGTCCGATTCGTGCACCGATCCAGCGACCGGAACGTACTTCGAAGGGTTGTCCCAGTTTAATGAATGTTGTGCCGTTAGTACTATAAGAAAACTGACCGGAAAGATGACCATTTTTCCAGGGATCCAGATCATCTCGTTTAAAAGGCGGCACAGTGTTTGACGGGGGAGTCCGTCCACTTTTTAACGGGAATGGCGGCTCGCCCGTTGTTTCGAGTCGCAGCCAGCAGGTGGCGGAAGGAAGCCGGGCCGTGGCTAGTTTTGTGTTTTGGAAACGCACCGAAACTTCATATTTTTTTCCTGCTCGTTGCAGTCCGATATCAAACGTCATTCTTCCCATCGTGGCGAGGCCTGCCCGAACCCCGTCATCCCGAGTATTCAAGTCCATGTGAGCGGTAGCTGAAAAATTAAAATCGGGAAACATTTGAGTGAGCACGCTGGGGATATCGGCCAGGTTTTTATGGCCCGCAAATTGGGCGGGTAGTATTAATGAGTCATCTTTGATGGTAGCCCAATCCGGTTTTGGATTGGCGGGCCACTGCCATTGCAGCCCGAGGGTTGCTCTGGGGAAATCATCACTCATTTGAATCGATTTCGGCACGAAAGGGAGTGGCGCTTTATAGTGGTGAACCGGATTTCCAATGCCGTTCCCGTCAGGATCAACACCCATCACCGGCCAACCGTTTTCCCAGGCGGCGGGTTCCAGCCAGACAATGCGGCCAAGCGTGCCAGCCGACTGGAAGTGAATAAACCACCACGCCCCGGCCGGGGTGTCCACCAATCCCCCTTGATGGGGCCCGTTGATGCCGGTATTTCCCGTTTCGCATACCGTTCGGATTTCATAGGGACCCATCGGGTTTTTAGAACGCAACGCAGTTTGCCAGCCGATCTCCACGCTTCCAGCCGGGCAGAGGACGTAATACCAATCGCCCCTCTGCATAAATTTAGTCCCTTCGATAATGCTATGGTGACGATCCGCAGGGAATTGATCGGGTTGCTTTGTATCGAAAATGGTGACCGGATCCCCAAGCAGTTGGGTCCCGTCAGGGGTCATTTCCCATACATCAATCCGCTCGTTGAATCCAGCGCGCGAGGCCGCATAGGCATGCGACAAATAGGCTTTGCCGGTTTTTGAATCCCACAGGGGACTGGGGTCAATAATACCGGAGGCTTTATGCACGAGGACGGGTTCACCCCATGGCCCCGCTGGGTTTTTCGCTTTCACCTGATAAATGCCGCCATCGGGATCGGCCCAGAAAATCCAGTACCACCCCTCATGATAGCGAATAGAGGGGGCAAATGCTCCGCGTCCAAGACGCGGTCGGTCGTAATTAAGATCATGGACGTTCCGATTAGGGTAGGGAATCAGTGCGTCGGGAAGCCTCTGAATTCCGTGTCCGATGAGGGTCCAATGCACCAGATCTTTCGAGTGAAGCACCGGCAGGCCCGGCACCATGTTAAAGCTCGATGCCGTCATATAATAATCGTTACCGACTCGAATTACATCTGGATCAGAATAGTCAGCCGGAATAATAGGATTTTGATATTCGTTTTCCGCAAATGCCTCGCCGCCGATTCCGATTAGAAGGAGAATCATCGCCGTCATTCCGCACGCAACTTTTTTCATCAGAGAACCCTTCTGTTCCATCAGCCTTACGATTCCTGTTTATCTGCGATCGGTTGAATAGGTCCAGCGGAGGGTGTTGATGCCTTCCTTTAGATTGGCCAGCGGCCCCGCTTTGGGCGGCGAATAGCTGCGGCCGTTAAAGTCGGTGGCCAGGGTGATCGGGGCCCCCGTGCGGTCTTCGAGAGATTGCCCGGAGGTTTCAAACACGCCGAGACGATTCGCGTCTACAACGGGAACGTCTAGTTCCGCCAGGGCCGCATTGGCTAAAAAGGTGAAGGTGACCCCGAGCGGCTTTTCCTGGGTTCGGAAGTTGGTATCGAAGGGGTCGACCACGCTGTGTGCGTCGTCAAAGGTGCTTTTCTGCGCACCTTGAACGAATGCGTTGAAGTCGGATTCATACCGTGGACGGGATTCAATATTGTTAAAACCATTTTCGATAAAGAGATTGTTAAGTAATTTATCGTCGCGTTGAATCATGGGCTGTTTTTCGTGTTGAATGGTGGTGTGTGGAGTGTAGTACCCGGATTGGCGGGTATCGGTGTTGTAATAGAACGAGCAGTCCACGAAAAGGTTGTGTGCGAATACGGAGGATTCGGAAATATTGCTCACTCCTTGCGGGCCGATGAGAACATTATGATCGACCAGAATCGGGCCGTGGTTCATTTCCAGAAAAATGGTTTGTGTGTCGGTGCCGTAGATGATGTTGCGGGTGATGCGGGTTCCCTGGTTGCAGTAGTCGATCCAGATTCCGAAGGCGGCGCGGTCATCGAGTTGAAACACCCGGCGGATGAGATTGTCGCGAATGACGGCATCGACGCTGCGCATCAGTTTAATCGCGGCGGTTTCGTCGCCGCCGAATTCCCGGCGGTAGTTGGTGTCTTCAATCAGGTTGCCGTAAATTTGGCAGCGGGTTCCCCCGCGTTTTCCGGCAATGCCGGATTGTCCGCATTTTCGGATGATGTTATTTCGGACGATATGATTCCCGAAGGCCTCGATATCTTGAACGTTTACATTCGGGGCTTGTCCGAGTCCGATGCCGACAGAACGGGAATGGGTTACGGTACAGTTTTCAATAATCCAGCCTTTACTCATCATCGGGCCAATCGCCGCCATTTGTGTGGGTTCCATATGGCCGGCCCAGTTCGGTGCGGCCTGACTGAGATGAAATCCATTAACGGTAATGAAATTGATTCCGGCTTTCGCGGGCCAAAATAGGGTTTCTCGAACGTTAATTTCGGCGAGCTGAGCGTTGGGGTCTGTTCCGCCGAAGTTCGCCCAGAGGGTGGTGGATTGTTCATCCACCTTCGCATGCCAGCGTTTGGCGCATTGTGTGACCTCTTTTAAGGTCTGTTTTTCATAGTAGGCTTCGTCGTTGAGATAGACATCACCGCGGTGATGCCATGCGCCGTACTGAAGAGCGGAGCCATCGGTATGCAGGGCATAGGGGTTATAGTTTCCAAAAAAAGAATTGGGCAGGGTGACTTTCCAAACCGATCCTTCTTCTTGAACCCAATTCGTGATCTGTTCAGAGCCTTTAATGAAAACCTCTTCGCCGGGCACATTCCGATAGGTGATGCGCTGGTCGTTTCCGGTTCCTCCACAGGCTGGGGTCACCCGTTCACGATAGGTTCCGGCATGGACCCAGACGGTGTCGCCCGGTTGAGCGGTTTCTGCCGCTTTTGAAATCGTTAGAAACGGCGCACTTTGTGTGCCCTGCTGGGTGTCCTTTCCGACGGGGGAAATATAAAGGTTGGCAGCATGCAGTGTTGGTTGCATAAGCCCGGTTGCGAGTAGACAGAGAGCTATACGGGGTTTGATCATTGATTTGTTCCTATTCCGGTTTTTGGATAGAGGTTTTAAGTTGCGATTCAAAGGCTTGGTTGTCGCTGAACAGACGGACGGCGATGGTGCCGGGATCGGCGGTGGCATAGGAGTCGGAAACCAGTTTAATCAGCACATGATTCCAGCCTTGGCCCAGCCCGAGGCGATAGGTCTGCAACGTTCGGTAATCCACATCCTGTGATGTCGGAGATGTAAGCTCATTTCCGTTCAGATACATTTTACAGGCATCGGAAAAATAAAGGTGGCTAAATACCTTGGGCAGATCCGGTCCGGCTCCAAGCAGGTCGCCCAGATCAATGGGGCAAAAAATCCAATAGCTGAAATAGGTCGCAAAAATCTGATCGGGGCCTTTTTGTTTCAGCTGATCGACCATAAAACGGTCGCCGCCGTTCACCGCTAACGTCCAGAAATAATCACCGGTCTGTTCACCTTCAATTGGACGGATAGTTTCAGGATTAATGAAATCACGTTTGGCCGCAGCTTCCAGACTGTCGGCTCCGAAACGTCCGAGCACCAGTGCTTTCTCCAGCACCTGTCCATTAAAGGCGGGGACGGTCAGATCTTTCTTTTCATTCAGCAGCAGTCCGGAGTGGGTCAGCAGTTTTCGGTAGAGGTCAACATGCGCATCGCTCAGCACATTCATTTCCAGCGCTGAAACCCAAATCCGTCCGGCACCTTGTTGAACTTCCACTAGAACTGGGAGTTGTTGGTTTTCCAGTTCAGAGCGATAGATGCTAATGGTTTTTGAATGTTCATTTCCCGTTAACCAGCGTGTCCAATCCGTGTTGTTCCGGTAGAGCAACGTCTGGCCCTTCTCAACAAAGTTGCCGGACAACGTTCCGGTGCTGATGGTTCGGTTATTAAAGTTTTCTGCGAAGTAGAGTTCTTTGTAGGAGAGGCAGGCCGTGCGTTCATCATCCAAATTCGGAATCAATGAGGATGCGAAATCTTCCGTAAATTGAACCGGTTGTGGAAGGAGCTGATTGGCTAGGTCCTGATTTTCTGCATTCAGTCCGGCGAGAACGACCGTCCCTCCGGCGGTAACCGTTTTCTTCATGGCCGATTGAATTGATGCAAGATCGGTTGGGTTCATGGAGCTCAAATCGATAAAGAGGAATGTGCGGGCATCAGTCGTTTCAACGAACGGAATGCCGATGGACTGCAAGTTGTCATACACGGTACCCGCAGGATTACCGATGAACCTTGCCTGCTGAACCGGCGTTTCAATAACCGGCGCTTTGGGCCGCAGATCCGGGCTGTCAAAATGATCCCATTCGCACGTTTGCGCTCCGTCGGGATGCATCGCCGCCTGTAAAGCGAGGTAGAGCGGGTAGGGGGCGTAGAGCGGATAGGCGGGGTCGTACCCAGGATTTACTGTTGTGGAGTAGGGGGCAATGCGCTCCGGCTGGATGCCGGGTTTCCCTTCCTGAAAGTCCCGGAAGAAAACACCGTCGGTCAGTTCCAGCTGTTTTTTAGTTTGATCGGTCAGTCCCATCGGGATGGGTTTGATGCCGTGCCAAACCAAATTCCACGCATTGAGGATGTCGGCATCCTGTTTGCGCAATGTGCGGATCAGGTTGTAATCCTCTTTGGCCAGTGCATCCATCCGGTCGTTAAAGCTGCGATAGGCCCGGTCGCCGACAAACGGCTCATAGTAACCCGGTTTCCCGTAGTAGGAACTACCGCCTTCCGAAACGCCCCAGAGTTTTCCGTCGGGAACGGTGTCGTTGTACGAGCCGCCGCAATGAATCGTCCAGAGATTCAGTCGGCCACCGAGGTCTTTATCGCCGTCGCTCTGCACCCAGTTGCGGGTCGGATCGAGTGAGCGGGCGAGTTTCGCCAGATCATTAATCTGGTCGTAGATTTTCTCCTGGTAGTCTTCGGGTGCACGGGAGCGCAAGACACACCAGATTTCATTGGCGACACTCCATCCGATAATGGAAGGGTGGTTGCGGTCGCGCTTCACGAGCCGGGTGATGTGTTTCTGATTGCGTTCCCAAAATTCAGGGGAGTCATAGTTGAAATTGCAGTGACTACCGAAGATGCCGCTTTCATCCATAATGAGCATCCCCATTTCATCGGCGATTTCGTAGAAATATCGCGGGTAGGGCATCGCATGCGGACGAACAAAATTGACGTGGGCCTCTTTGGCCAGCGTGTACCAACCCCACGCATAGCGTCGAGACATAATGGGCACGCCGGTAAAGTGCCAGCCGTCGTGCATCAACTGTTCGCGTTTGCCGTTGAGCAAAAAATCGCCGTTTTCAATCGTCACCTCGCGCCAGCCGAAGCGCTGCAATTTTTTATCGAACGACTGACCGTCGGTTTTCAGTTCGGCCACCGCGGCATACAGATTTGGTTTCCCGCGTGTCCAGAGCTCCCACGTTTTCAACTGACCCTTGACTTGCGTTTGAACGGAAACCGTCTTCGTTTCTCTGGGTTTCAGCGTGATGGCGGAGGAGGAAAGGCGCAGGGCCTCCTCCTCTCCGAGACGCCAGGAAATTTCCGGCGCTTTCATCATATTCGTTTTCGAAAGGTCCGTCTGGTTGATCCACTCATAGATGGGGATTTCGAGCTGGATCGTTTGTTTTTTTGAGGAGCAATTCTGGAGTTCTACGTCGGCGATTAACCGGTCTTTATTTAGCATCGGTTGCATAAAAACATCGGTGATATGCATCTGCGGTTTCGCCTGCAGATACACATCCTGCCAGACCCCGATGGCCTCGAACCAAAAACTGCCGGACGGATAGGTGATGTTGCCATAGGTTCCGCTCACCGAATAAAACTGATGATCGCGAATCCCCAGCAGAATCTCATTTTCCTGTCCGGGAATAAGGGCATCGGTGATGTCGATGGTTCCAGGCAGGTAGAGATCAAAATGCGATCCCATTTCTTGGCCGTTGACCACAATCAGGCAGTCGCCGGAGACCGCTTCGAGATGGAGGTCAATGTGTTGGCCAGCCCAGTCGGACGGCACCGTGACGGTTTTTCGAAGCCAGCCCATGCGCACGGTTTCCCATGATTTCGGATAGCTCGGGAAGGTGCGGGCATCCATGCCGCCGCCCGTCGGATCGTGGCCGATGGCATTCACGTTCCAGGGGGATGGGATTTTGATCGGAGTGGTTTCCCATTGATCTTTAACCGGCGGGGGGAGTGCGGGGAGTTCGCCCGGTTGATGCGCCCCGGCGTCCAGGGGTTGGAAATCCCACAACCCATTTAAACAGATTTCCTGACGGAAGGGGGCTTCATAGGTCGTAACCATTCCTTCGAGCGGAGAAAAATCCCGTTCAAAAGTGACGCCGGCTGCGAACCCTGTGATTAATAGCAGGGAGATAAAATACACTGTTTTTTTCATCTAATGACCCATATCTTTTAAAATAGAACTTCACATATGAACTATTGTTGCATAAGTTGAGATAGTGCATAGCTCCGGAGGCTGATTCAATGGTAAATGATAAAAATAAGAGTAGCACGGGTAAGCCTCGGCTACTCCGACAGGTGAATCTTCAGGCCGTAATACGGGAGATGCGCCGATGTGAAGTGTTCTCTAAAATCGATCTCGCGCGTTATCTTGAGATCAGTACGACCACCATGACGAAACTGTTCGCTCAGTTAGAGACATCGTGGATCATCCAAAAAAGCCCAGAGGAGGATACCTCCTTCGGACGGCCGAAAGTTTTCTATCAACTTTCTCCTGCGTTGCAGGTGGGCGCGATTGTAATTGATGTGGAAACCACGACCATCAGTTTCAGTGATCTGCAGGGCACTCTGGATGAATCGAATCAAACAACCTTTTCAACTGGTAAAGACAAGGAGACTTTGTTTGAAAAAACCACGACTGAATTTAACGCCCTTCGAAAACGAATTAATGCCTCCTGTAAGTTAGTCGGGGTCTGTATTCCCGGGTTAATTGAACAAGATAGTGGAATCAGTAAGCTCAATCCCAATCTTCCCTGGTTGGAAGGAATCAATCCGGCCGATGAACTCGGAGCGCGCTTGAAACTTCCAGCCGTCATCATGCATGAAGAAAGGGCGCTGGGTCGTGCGCAAATGCGAGTCACGGATGATGTGTCTGATTATATCACTATGGACTTCAGTTCCGGAGTGGGGATGAGCGTAGTAAGTGGCAAAAACTACTTGGTGGGCACGTCAGGATTTGCCGGGGAAATCGGGCATGTCGTGATGGATCCTGGTGGAGATTTATGCGGGTGCGGTAATCGCGGGTGTCTGGAAACCATTGCCTCGGATCGTGTGTTTCAACGGGATGCGGCGTTAGAAATGGATGAGGCGCTTAAAAAACTGAAGGAAAACGATCCGGTCATTCGGCAGATTGCCGACCGGGTGGCCGTTGCGCAGGCTCGCGGGGTTGCGGCGGTCGTGAATATTTTTAATCCGGAAAAAATATTTGTCTTCAGCCGATTGTCAGAAGCCTATCCGGATTATGTGAAAACGCTTCGTGAGGCCGTGAGTCAGCTGGCACTCAGTTTGCCCATGGAAACGTGCACCATTGAAACGACGCATGAAGGAAAACTGAAAGGTGCTGTTCTGTTAACAATTGATATTCTCATTGAACAATTGACGAAGAAAGAGGGGGCCGCTCTTGAAAAATGATAGTTGAATTCCAGAATCAACGGGGCTTCGGGTTTTCGGAGCAATCGGTTGAGTCATCGCCCTTTTCTATCCCTCGGCTGTTTATTCTAGAGAACGCAGTGAATGGTTGCGACCTGAGGTGTTCCTAAAGTGCTTTTGTATCCTCAAAAAGAAGCACAGCGTCAAAAATTCCCTGTTTTTAGTAGGTAGGGACGGCTGTCCTCAGCCGTCCGCGCACCCGCAAGGCCGATCCGCCGTGCGGCGCGTTGGGGACATCACTCCAACCCATTTCCAATGGTTGGGAAAGACAATGTAAATTAAGCGGCTCACTTTCAGCTAAACGAGCGGGCCGCTCGTTCTACTTTCTTTGCGGGTGATTAGCCCGATTCACGCGGTTTCTTTCCGGCGCAGGCGGGCGATGAACATGCCGTCGCCGGGACCGTCCCATGGCCAGATTTGCAGCGTACCGTCGGTCGGCTCGCCCGTTAGTGGATTATTGAACGCTTCCGGAGCGAACTCCGGATGATCCGCTAGAAATCGTTCTAGTACTTCGGAGGTCTCTTCGCGGGTGAAGGTGCAGACGGCGTAAATCAGCAGTCCGTCGGGTTTCACACATTGCGCGGCATTGTTGAGCAGGCGCACCTGCAGGTTGCGTTTCTGGGCCGGGTCGCGCGGGTCGGTGCGCCAGCGCGCATCCGGGTTGCGGCTCCAGGTTCCCCAGCCCGAGCAAGGTGCATCCACTAGGACACCGTCCCACTGTTTGGTGAATGGATCGGTTTTAGCCAGATCGTGTTCCTGAAGCCGGATGTTTCTGATTCCGTCGGTGCGGGAGCGTTTTTTCAGCTCGCGCAGCGCTTCTTCGCGTGTGTCGGTGGCGAATACCTTTCCGTCGCGCCCGATCAGGTCAGCCAGATGCAGGCTTTTTCCGCCGGCGCCGGCGCAGGCGTCCCACCAGTCACCGCCCGCTTGCGGGGCGGCCGCGGCCACAACCGCTTGCGAGGCGATATCCTGCACCTCAAACTGTCCGCCGTGTCCCAGCGCGCCGAGCGAGCGGCCTGCCGGAATGGAGACGGTGTTTTCCATGTGCGGATGCTGTTCAAATGGAATGCCTGCCTCGGAGAGCATTTTTTTGAAAATGTCGTTGCGCAGTCGCAGCCAGGTCGGTGGTCGGGTCTGCATGGTTTCATAAAACTTTTCTTCGCAGCCTTCCGGCAGGCTCAGCGAATTTCCATGGTCTGGAATCGACTGCGTCGGAGCGACTTCTTCTTTTTCAAGGTCTGGAACCGACTGCGTCGAGGCGTCTTTTTCGTCTCCAAGGTCTGGAAAAATGAGGTCTGCTTTTTCTAATGTTTGGAAATCAGGAAACCATTCGCGAAGCGCGGCGAGTTTTTCATCGAGCGTTTTGCCGCCGAGTGGCGTCCACCCGGGGTGTTGGAGCGCCGGGTGGATTTCGGTCTGGTCGAAGTGAGCGGAGAGCGCTGCGGCATCAGCCCAGTTTAACTTCAGCTTCTGCGTCCAGCCGAGCCAGCGGTAGAAAGAGAAGAAGGTTTCGGACAGGAAGCGGCGGTCGCGCGATCCGAGCTCGTGATGGCGTTTAAAGAAGTGCGAGAGCACCCGGTCCGCCGGGTGGCCTTTTTCTAAAACATGCGGTGCAAGCTCTGCGAGCATTTCGGTGACGAGTTGACGTTGGCGGTTGATAATTTTTTCAGATAGATTTTTCACGGATCCCCGTTCAGTTTTTTGTTTCCCCAAATGTAAAAGCGGTCATAATCCTATCTCTTCTCTCCCCTAGAAGTAAAAAGGAGAGTGCATTTAAAAAAGGATTTAAATTATGGCCAAGGAACTCGGCTTTGTCTTAATCACTCCGCATTCACTGCGGAAATCGCGTACGGGCGGCATTATCGGGCGTTTTAGCCGCATTGAAGGGCTGGACTTTGTGGCCTCGCGCGTCTTCGGCCCGTCGCAAAAGCTGGTTGAGGAATACGCGGAGCTGCTGCGTAACAGCCTGGATATCGCCGAAGAAACACGCAATATGCTGGCCGACTATGTTTTGCGCGCCTTTATGCCGGAGTCGGGAACCGGTCGCCCTCACCGGGTCATGATGCTTCTTTTCGAAGGCGAAAATGCCATCCGTAAACTTCATGATGCCGCCGGTGGTTTTGATGACGCGCAGGAATCCGCCGACACAGTTCGCGGAACCTACGGTGACTCTGTGCATGGCCCCGACGGAAGCCTGATCTATTTTGAGCCGGCCGTTCTGATCGGCCCGACCTTGGCTTACACCCGCTTGACCCTTTCGTGTTGGATGAATTATGCCGATTCTGACGGTGGCATTGTCGACGACGCGATGAGCCTGCCCGAAGAGAATGTTCAAAAAACACTGGTTATCATCAAGCCGGATAATTTCCGCTTTCCGAACTCGCGTCCCGGCAACATCATCGATCTGTTTTCCCGCTCCGGTCTGCGCATGGTCGGGGCTCAGGTACACCGCATGAGCCTGGCTGAAGCCAAAGAGTTCTATGGACCCGTTCAAGGGATCCTTCGCGAAAAACTGGCCGGCCACGCCGTGGGCCGCGCGCTCTCCGCCCTTAAAAACGAGTTTGACTTCGAGATGCCCGACGATGTCGTCCAGGCCCTCACAACCACCCTCGGCCCGGACTACGGCGACCATGAGTTTTATGGCATCATGCAGTTTATGACCGGTCTCTGGCTGCCGGATGTGCAGGAAGATGAAATCGATAACGATGGTCGGGTACGGTGCCTGATTTTGATCTACGCCGGCACGGATGCGGTTAATAAAATCCGCACCATCCTCGGGCCGACCGACCCCAGCAAGGCGCAACCCGGCTCCGTGCGCAAAGAGTACGGCAGCAACATTATGGTCAATGCGGCCCATGCTTCCGACTCCCCCGAAAACGCATTTCGTGAAATGGGGATCTTGAAACCGGAGCGCAATGCGCTTAAAAAATGGTTTGAACTGTATTATATGTAGTTCGTATTGAGGGTTACGTATTGGGTATTACAGAAGGATGTAGTGCGCAGTACGAAAGACTCAGTACGCATGGAGACAAGTTATGTGGAAAAATATTGAAGCCGCCCCTGCTGACGCCATTCTTGGCCTGACCGAGGCATTTAAAAGCGACCCGCGATTCGCCAAAGTGAATCTCGGCGTGGGTGTCTACAAAAATGAAGAGGGCCATACCCCGATTTTAGACTCGGTGAAAAAGGCTGAAAAAATCCTGTTTGAAACCGAGAACACCAAATCTTATATGCCGATTGCGGGTGAAGCGGCCTACGGCACCGAAGTGCAGAAAATGATTTTCGGCAGTGTGTGTGAGCGTGCTGCCACCGTGCATACGCCCGGCGGAACCGGCGCTCTGCGCGTTGCAGGCGAAATCCTTAAACAATTCAGCTCCGGAACTATTTGGGTTAGCAACCCGACCTGGGCCAACCATAAAAACATCTTCACTGCTTCCGGCCTGACCATCAAAGATTACCCGTACTACAACCCGGAAACCAAAGAGCTTGACGAAGACGCCTTCTTCGCCGCACTCGAAACCGTTCCGGAAGGTGACTGCGTTCTTCTGCACGCCTGCTGCCACAACCCGACCGGCGTCGACCTCAGTTCCACTCAGTGGGACCGCGCCGCAGCGATCGCCAAAACCAACGGATGGACCGCTCTGCTCGACTTCGCCTATCAGGGCTTCAGCGAAGGCGTCGAAGCCGATCGTGTCGGCGTGGAAGCGTTCCTCGCATCCGAAACCGATATCATGGTTGCCAGCTCTTTCTCCAAAAACTTCGGTCTCTACCGCGAACGCACCGGCGCGCTCACCTCCGTCGCCGCCGATGCTGGTGGCGCGGCCGTTGCAATGAGCCATCTGAAAAAAACCGCCCGTGTAATCTATTCCAATCCGCCCGCGCACGGCGGACAGATTGTCACCACAATTTTGCAAAACGAGGATCTTTCCAACCTTTGGAGAAGTGAACTCGACGCCATGCGCGAACGCATCGCACAGGCCCGCGCCGCGCTGGCGGCCGGCCTCAAAGCTCGCGGCGTGCAAATGGACTGGTCGTTTATGACCCGACAGAAAGGAATGTTCTCTTTCAGCGGACTGACCCGAGAGCAGGTGAACTTCCTCAAAGAGGAAAGATCCATCTACATCGTCGGCTCTGGCCGCATCAACGTCGCCGGCCTCACTCCCGGCAACATGGCCGGTGTCTGCGATGCCGTCGCCGAAGCCATGGCCCGTTAATTTTGACGCACCTTCCGGGCGGCGATGCTATAGACCTTTATCGGGGGCATCAACCGTTGGGCCTGAGGTGTTCCGGGCCGGCGTGTTCGCCAACTGGCTGGCGCTATTGCGACGGCAATGCAACGAAGCAGAGATGAATTAAAAATGCAGGATTTATTCTTTTTTTTCTGACGTCCATCGTCTTAAATGTCCTTGTGAGTACAAGTGTTTTTAGTAATGTAAGTATTCGAAAAAGGAGAATGATAATGGCAACAAATCGAATGGGTCTAGGTATGAAAACTATGGGCATTAACATGAACAAAAAAATGGCTAACGAACTGGAGAGGCGATCCAGCTCTATGCACATCTCCAAAAGCAAATATTGCAAAATTATCCTTCAGCAGTGGCTCGACTCGGGCAAAAAGCTGACCCTGTCAGAGAAGAGGTAGATAGCCTGATTTCTTTTCATTTGTTCAGGGGAAATGCGCTGGCTGCGGTGATGCGATTATCGCTACGCTGCCGTGATATTTGGTTGAAGTCCCACGGATGGCAGTCGCGTCCCATGGATTTTTCAGCATAGATTTTTTGTTGTTCTTTGCCGTTCAGCTTCTGGCAGATCGGTCTTGTTTTGCGTCCCGCCATCTCGTCCCGCTATTTTATCTTGCCGTAGTTCTTTGAAGGCGAAAGCTTTAGTGAAAGATGGGGCGACGTCGGATGAAACTTTTCCGATCGAATTTTTCAGATATTGGAAACTCTGGCTCTAAAGAGGTGGTAGAGAATCTTCATTTGCTTAAATTTGCATCTGTTAGCGGTTAGAATTTTTCCGTATTGAGTTTACGCTCGTTTATTTTAGTTTCACGGCCGGGCGGTCGGTGAAGTCGTCGTACAAGGGATGCACCGGAAAAATGACGCCCCTTCCATTATGAGATACCGAGGCGGCAACGATCTTGATTTTTTTATTTTCAGGCAGGGTCAGCTGGGTGCAGCCGGCGGGAATATCGATCGCATACGCAAACAGATAACTGTACGCATACGCATCATCAAGACCGTCCTTGAGATGCCGATGAGAACAGAACCAGGCCAACGGATCCCGCTTGATGAATCCCGGCTCGATGGAGTCTAACGCGGTCGAACGCTCTTCTTCAAAAACCCGGGTATCCCACTGACCGATAAATCCGCCCCAGCTTTGAATTTGCAGAGGAACCACCTGATCTCCGATCATGAATTTTCCATCGGTATCCTCCTCTGCGGCGGCCAGAAGAATAAGCCGGTTCCAATCTCCGGCCGGCAAGCCGATGCTTTGTCCGCGACAGGCAACCGCATTTAACTGACCCTTTTCCCGCGGGCCGACATGGAATGTTACCCCGCCGGCAGAAACGGTGTCGCCTATCATTTCGGCAGGAATGGAGCGTTCTTCTGCGTCAAATCCATGGGATACAATCTCGCCGTTTTTGCTGAACACATCCGCGTTATAGGGCAGCAAAATGGGTGAAGAAGGTGCCGGGGCGAGTTGTTTTGAAAACGGGTTACATTTCAGCGCCAGGGAACGGATTTGATACGGAGTGAAATCCAGTGTGAGTCTGTCTTCATCAACCGGGACCGAACCTAGAACTTTTTCAACGCCGTTCACTTCGTTTGCAGAAAGAATTCCGGTCGCGGTACTCACCTGCAGGTCATGGACCGCCTCGCCGCACAGTTCCTGCAGCCGGATAATCACCTCGTCGCTATCCTCGGCCCGTTTGACGGCTTGTACGGCAACCTGGTCGCCGGTCGTCTGAATTAGACTGAATGACCGGCCCAAAGCTCCGCCATGTTTTGAAACCTGAAAGACCGGCATCGGCTGACTCATCCGCATCGCCGTCCAATCCGTCGGGACAGAATTCCAGCTTCCCTTATGTGCAGCCAGCCCATAGATAAATTCGTGACGACCCCAATCCTGCGAACTTTGCTGTGTATGCCGGTCTCTGACCCCAGGCGTATAGAGTAGCGTCAGCCGCAGTATGTTGTCCTCCGGTTTGTCGGTTCCATATTTGGTGTCTGTGAAAATAGAAACCCCATAGGTTCCCCGTTCGTTGGTAAGATCCATCCAGCGGTGAGTCGGAACTTCATACTTTTTAGAATCGTTGTTTCCGCGTTGGATTTTGCCCAGTTCCAAGTTGTAGGTTGCCATCGGATTGGAAACGGTCAGCGGGAATTCCGCCCGAAGAGCCCGTTCTGCGGCTTGCCAATCGACATTGCAGGCGACTTCAATACGATCTCCTGCCGAACCAGTCGAAAGTCGGATCGTTTGAATAAGGGTCGAATTCTCTGCCGCGCGCTCCACTTCGAGGGCAATACGAACCGGCCCTTTTTCTACAAGACGAATATGGGCTGGTTTGCTTGCGTAGACGCGGGGCGGCTTCTGTCGATCTGTCCAATCCATGTTCCACGCAGGCCAGTTTTTTGGTTTTTCGTAGGTAAAAGCTAATCGGGCCGGTGAGTCGAGCAGTTCATGGCGGGCCTCTTTGTCGTAAATGCTGTAAATATCCCCCGCTGTGTTGACTTTCACGCGATAGTGGGCGTTTTCAATAAGCCGTCTGGCCGTCTTTAAGTCCGGTGATTCAGCAACCGCAACCTCTCCGGTTACAGCAGAAAACACCGCGACCCCCACCGACGGAACTCGGGCCGAAAACAAGATGCGGGTCTGGCCGTCTTTCCGGTCAAGAATTTGAGTCGGCACAGG
>Ga0307990_1001213_pt1 | contig 21972 bp, 24 predicted proteins | sample EllFjometagen129_FD_203168 | JGI IMG/M metagenome (GOLD analysis project Ga0307990, IMG submission 203168) | Marine microbial communities from Ellis Fjord, Antarctic Ocean - #129 | ecosystem: Environmental > Aquatic > Marine > Unclassified | place: Southern Ocean | collected 2014-10-08
GAATTATTTTGTTCATTGGAGTCTGCTGCGTGCTTGACCGAATGATAAGAGCCGTATGAATCGAGAGGTTCACGTACGGTTCTGTGAGAAGCTTGGGGGGAGGTTCCCCTTGCTTACTCGACCAAGCTAATCAAGCCGGACCGGGCAAGCCCGGCCTCTTATCCTGTACGTTCGCTGTAAAAATCATCCAATGCAAATAATATCATCTCAAAAAAAATAATTGACTCAGATTGGTGGAGAGTTTATACTTCTAAGTATAAACTTAATTTGTAGGAGGTACCATGAAAGCCACCGCAAAAGATCTGAGGTTTCATTCAAAAGAACTTATCGATTCTGTGAGCAGAGGTGAAGAGATTGTTATCACTTTCCGTGGAAAGCCCTGTGCTAAGCTTGTTCCTTACCAAAAACTTAAGAATAAAACAGAAAAAAACGAAGTATTCGGAATGTGGAAAGATAATGACATTGCCGATAATGTTAATGAGTACGTTAGAAATTTAAGAAAAGGAAGATTCTAAATGCTCGTCGATACTGATGTCCTCATTTGGTATTTAAAAGGAAATGAGAATGCATATCAAGTCATTGAGAATTCAAGCAATTTCTTTATTTCTGTTGTAACCTATATGGAACTTGTCCAAGGAATGAGAAACAAAAAAGAATTAAACAATCTTCGCAAGGCTCTGCATATTTGGAATGCTAAAATTCTCTATATTTCCGAAGAGATATCTACCAAAGCAATGTTTTACGTCGAGCAACATTTTCTAAGTCATTCAATGCAATTGGCAGATGCACTCATCGGAGCCACGGCAATCTCTTATGGTAATCCTGTTCTTACAGAAAATGATAAACATTACAAAGTTTTGAAAGACCTGAAAATCAAAAGATTCAGGCCATAACATCTTATAATAATATAACGAATAAGGTTAGCCTATTTCTTGAACAAGTTTCTGGCCAACCAGAGAAAGGCCGCTGGTGAAAAAGATTTCTTAAACTTCAAAGAGCTGTATGCGCCGTTTAAAGATATCGATCATGTCTCCCTGCTGGATCCAAAATCCGGTCAATTCATTACCAAAATCAGTTGAGCTACCGCAAAAAACGAGGAGTATTTTAAAAAAGCTCGAAATGCCTCACCTGCACAAAAGCCACCATAAATAAAGCTTCACAGGAGTTTGCAGTCACAGAATTATTGACTGTAACCATATAGAATAATTTAGTTTTTACTATAAGTACCGAAATATGAATTATATCGGAATTCAAGATACTATTGACAAAAAGGGCAAGATTATGTAAGGAATGTAACAAAATTTCCAGAATGGCCTTACATCTGCTCTTGTGGAGGAGGCCAGCGTTCAGGGAAGCAACCCCGGTAGAAATGGTCGCCACCCCCTGAAAAACAATTTCCTATAATCCACCTTACCACCAACTGAAAAGGAGGTGATCACTAACTCTCTGCTTTAGGAAAGGGGCGGTTTGAACAGACCGCTAAGGCGATTCAAGCGTTGACTTAACCAGAATTCTAGAATTAAGGAGGTGTCACAATGGCTGAAGAAATGAAACTTGGAAATCCCGCGGTGGTCGGCTTGGCCGGCTTCGGCATGACCACCCTGTGTCTGCAGTTTCACAATCTCGGACTAGTAGGTATCGGCCCGGTTCTCTGGCTCGGGCTGGTGTTTGGCGGAACTGCACAGCTGATAGCCGGAATGCTCGAGTTCAAAACAGGAAATAACTTTGGTTTCTGCGCTTTTAGCGGATACGGAACATTCTGGATTTCCTTATGCTGTTATTTGATCTTCGGAACCAATGCCGAGCTGCTGAAGGCCTATCCACTGCTGAAGTTTGACGCGCACGACCTCGGCATCTTCCTACTTATGTGGACCTTTTTTACCTTCATTTTGTTCATCGCCTCGATGAAACACAACGGTACGCTGGCGCTGCTTTTCCTGACCCTGCTGCTGGGCTACATCGGCCTCGATCTGAAAGAGCTGGCCGGGAGCCAGCTGGCCGGTACCCTCGCCGCCTGGGACCTCATTCTGACCGCCCTGCTGGCCTGGTATCTCATGGCTGCTGCCATCTATGCTCAAGCAGGAATCAAGCTACCCCTTGGCAAACCCTGGATCTGAAGCGAAAAGAACTGACAATTCCCCTTTTTATTGCATCATCAAAACCGGGCACTCTGAACTCGGTAAGAAGAAAATGGCTCTGCCACTTGCAATGCTTTAGAAATTGCGGTGGCGAAGCCATAAATCGGGCGTAAAACCGAGGTCTATGGCCTCGGTTTTACGCCCGATTTAAGCAGAAGTCCGGGGTCAATGAAATCCGGGGTCAGGTCTTGAATTATCATATTTTATGTGTTATAGGATTGAGCATGAGTAGGCCCCTTCGCATAGAATTTTCCGGAGCAGTGTATCATATTACTGCACGCGGCAATGCCCGGCAGAAGATTTTTTTATCAGATGAAGACCGCAACTTATTTCTTGATGTTTTTGCCTCAACGGTAAAACGATATAACTGGTTATGCCATAGCTACTGTCTCATGGACAACCATTACCACATCCTCCTGGAAACGCCCGATCCCAACCTCTCTTTGGGAATGCGGCAATTGAACGGTGTATTTACACAGCGTTTCAATCGTTGCCACGAGCGGGTTGGCCACCTCTTTCAGGGCCGTTATAAATCCATTCTCGTGGAAAAAGAGAGTCACCTTCTTGAATTATGCCGATATATTGTCCTTAATCCGGTTGCTGCGGGCATCGTTGCCCAGCCATCAGATTATCTATGGAGCAGCTATCGATTTGCAGTCCAGCCCCTTGTGCAACCGGAGTTTTTGTTTTCTGATTGGATACTCAGTCAATTTTCAAATCGAAAAAATGAAGCCCGCAGACTGTACCGTGAATTTGTAACTAATGGAATGAAAAATGAAGTCGGAAAGCCATGGGGAAAAGTGAGGGGACAGATCATCCTTGGCAATGACAATTTTATTCGGGAGATAAAAGAATTGCTGGAGGAGAAAAAAGAAGCCAAAGAAATTCCCAAACGACAACGATATACCGGCCGCCTATCGTTGGCTGAAGTTTTATCTTACCCGGATATCGGAAACAAAGAAAAGCGGAATGCCGCGATCTGCTCCGCCCATTTTTCATATGGATACACACTTAAAGATATAGCCGATCATCTTGGAATACATTACACGACAGTGAGTCGTGTGGTTCATGCCGGAATGGAAGAAATATGATAATTCAAGACCTGACCCCCTGCTAGACTTTGGATAAATCCAACAAATGGAACTACGGAAACAGTTCCTCGACACACCGAGATAAAGGAACCGTTAGCAAAGAAAATTTTGAAAAATCTAAATGCAGAATGAAGACCTGACCCTCTCTTTCTATGAATTTCTGGTGATCTCCCAGTCTCTAGCAATCAAAAGCTATAGTTTGGAAACTATTTTGTTAACCCATGAAAAGATTGTTTATGAAATTTTTTCAGCCTTGCGAGAAAAGAAAATTTTTATGTTTTTTGAGCCGTTTTTAAGTGTAGGGGTTTATCTTTTCTATACGGTTTGAAATATTTGGCAACTTTTGTAAAGTCACTCTTTTTCCCATGGGTGGCAGAGTAAATGATTTATTAGCCTACTTAATTTCAGTCGTTAATCTCTACCATAAGGAGTGCCAGCAGATCTTCGGTCTTCTTTTGCATCAAGACCTGATCCCCGCGAGCTTCAACGTTCAATCTTACTACTGGTTCGGTGTTGGAGCAGCGCAGGTTGAAACGCCAATCCGCAAATTCCATGCTGAGACCGTCGGTATGATTAATATCCAGTGCTTCTTTGCGATAGAGGTGTTCCACCTCCAGCAGTACAGCCACCGGATCGGACAGGGTACGGTTGATCTCACCGCTGGCAGGAAACCGGGAAATCCGCTTGTCTACCAGTTCTGAAAGCTTTTTGCCGGTGCGGCTCATCAGTTCCACCACCAACAGCCAGGGAATCATGCCACTGTCACAATAGGCAAAATCGCGGAAATAATGATGGGCGCTCATCTCACCACCATAGACAGCGTCTTCCCGGCGCATACGTTCCTTAATGAAGGCATGGCCGGTTTTGCTCATCACCGGGTTGCCGCCGGCGGCTTGGACGATATCAACAGTATTCCAGGTCAGGCGCGGATCGTGGATAATGGTCGAACCGGGATGTTTGCGAAGCAGGTTTTCGGCCAATAACCCGACAATATAATAGCCTTCAATGAAGGTTCCCGTTTCATCAAAGAAAAAACAGCGATCGAAGTCACCATCCCAGGCGATACCCAGGTCCGCACCTTGAGATTTAATGGCCTCGCTGGTGGCACGGCGGTTTTCTGGCAGCAGTGGATTGGGAATACCATTGGGGAATGTGCCATCGGGCTGATGCTGAATCTTGATAAAGTTGACAGGTACTCGGTCTTCCAGCTGATCTATCACTGGTCCAGCACAGCCATTGCCTGGATTGCAAACAATCTTTAAGGGTTTTAGCAACGCATGATTGATATAGCGCAATAGATGATCAAGATAAGCCTGTCTGCTCTCAAGCCGGGTGACCGTACCCTTGTCGGGCAGAGGTTTGAAATCACTTTGCTCGGCCAGAGAGCGGATGGTATGCAGTCCCGTATCGCCACTGATGGGGCGGGAACCCTCGCGTACCAGTTTCATGCCGTTGTAGTCCATGGGATTGTGGCTGGCAGTCACCATGATGCCACCATCCATTGCATGGTGGAAAGTGGCAAAGTAAACCTCTTCCGTTCCACATAGACCGATATCAAAAACATTTGCCCCGGCGTCTGTCAGCCCGTTGGTCAGAGCCCGGCAGAGGGACTCGCTGGAAAGCCGTATGTCACGTCCAACTACCACTCTGGCAGGTTGCAGAAACTGTCCATACGCTCGACCAATGCGGTAAGCGATATCCTCATTCAGTTCATTGGGTAGGCGGCCGCGTATGTCATAAGCTTTGAAACAGCTCAAAATCATGATCTTATCCATTCTTTACTTCAAAAGCCCGGCCGTAAACATCATCAAACCGAACGATATCATCCCCCCCAGGTAGCTTCCCGACTGGACCTCTATGAGTTCCAGGGGAATTTTACCTGGGTTTTCCAGACGATGGGTAATATTTCACCCAGAACCATGACCTCACCACCCCGAATGACCTTGGCCGTCCCCTTAACAACAATCCAATGCTCGTCATGGTGATGATGCATCTGACTGGAGAGGGTCGCCCCCGGATTTACGGTAATCCGCTTGACCTGAAATCGATCAGCTTGATCGATGCACTCATAGGTACCCCAGGGGCAATTGACACAGCGGTGCAGCCGGGCTTCGTCGCGTTGTTTCTGTTTCAACTGTCCGGCAATCGCCTTAACATCCTGCACTCGGTCCTTGTGGCCCACCAGTACAGCATCTGCAGTCTCCACCACAACATGGTTGTCTATTCCCACAGTTGCCAGCAACCGGCTATTACTATGCAGATAACAGTTACAAGTGTCTTCCGTCAGCACATCACCATGTAGCACATTCTGTTTGGAGATTTCTCTTTTCATTTTCCTAGGAAGGCATTTCCACTTGGGAAATTCTTTTTTCAGTTGTTTCCTTACTATCAACTTGATATTCTTGTGGTGCATGAAAAGCCTCCGTATTTGATAGGTATTTTTTTGGTAGAATTTGCCGATCACTATAGAGGCTTTTCTGCATTAAGTAAATGTTTTTATTGAGTTTTTAGCCTATCTTGGTAACACCTTTAACTATCCTGAGAACAAAAAAATTTATGAAGTCCCCGAAAACTCAAGAATAAAATTGAAATTATGGCCCTGGTTTCGGCGGTAGAACTTGCATCTTACTGTAAAAACCTATAGATAGACAGATAGTGACATCTACCTGAAAAGTAATCCCGTGGTTACTCTCAATCGAAAAAATTGTTCATGGTTAACATCTCCACAATTAACAACCTTTTGCAGGCCGGGGAATCTCAAACCATTGAGTTCAAAGCCTCTTTTGGCCGGGAAACGGTTGAATCTCTGGTCGCATTTGCTAACGTTCAGGGTGGAACTGTGCTAATTGGAGTTTCTGATGATAGCTCTATACTCGGGACAACGATTGGCAAAGAGACCCTGAACAATTGGCTCGGACAAATAAAATCCAGCACAAGTCCGGCTATCATTCCGAATATTGATGCAGTTCAAGTTGACAATAAATGGATTGTTGCAATTCATATTAATGAATATCCGGTTAAACCCATCAACACGAAAGGAAGATACTTTAAAAGAGTTGCCACTTCCAACCACCAACTTGGTTTGAGCGAGATTACCAACCTCTATCTTCAGTCCCTGCAAGCCTCATGGGATGCATATGAAGCTCATGGTGCATCACTTGACGATTTGTCTGTCAATAAAATTGAAAAATTTATTGCAGTAGTCAATGAATCCGGCCGATTCACTCTAGACCAATCTCCCCTTCTAGCATTGCGGAAACTGAATTATATTATAAACGACAAACCAACTTGGGCATCTACCCTCTTATTTGCAACAAATCCTCCGCGACATCATATCCATATCGGTCGTTTCAAAACGCCCACCATGATTATTGATGATCGCCAAATTACCGATACCCTGTTTGAGGCAGTTGAACAGGCAATGAAATTTATTGTCTCTCATCTCAGTGTTGCCTTCTCTTTTGACGGCAGTCTGCAACGCAAAGAACGTTTTTCCTACCCCTTGCCAGCTCTTCGTGAAGTTCTGCTGAATGCCGTTGTACATCGTGATTACGGTAATTCATCAGATATCCAGATCAAGATATTTGACGATAAAATCACTATCTTCAGCCCTGGCACACTTTACGGCGGCATAACCATAGAAGATTTAAAAACCGATACCTACCAATCCTGTACCCGTAATAAATTAATTGCAGAAGCATTTTACCTGACAAACAACATTGAGAAATATGGTAGCGGCTATATTCGTATTCGCGAAGAGATGAAAGTTTACCCTGAGCTTACTTTCACTATCGAAGAAAGCAGCGGTGGTATTCTGGTCAGCTTTTGCCGGAATGAGGGAGTAAGTGAGGGAGTAAGTGAGGGAGTAAGTGAGGGAGTAAGTGAACTTTATCGCTACATCAAGAAAACTCCAGGAGTCAGAATTCCCGAACTATCGCAAAAACTTCACGTTCCCATTAAAACTCTTGAGCGCTGGATCAAACAACTACGTGATGAAAGAAAGGTTGTTTTCCAGGGAGCACCGAAAACTGGCGGTTATTATGTGACGGATTGAGATGGAAAAGTTTTAAATTAAAAAATCGGTACAAGAATATAGATCTGTCCCGTTAAAAACGGACCTTTGTATCTTTTGGAACGATTAACAGTCAGCTTTCAGTTCTTAAACACCTGATTTACGAATTGTTAAGGACTATTTATGGTAACTTTATGGCCGGTACCAGAATAGTCACGAAAGAAATAATATAGGTATTATGTCCCCGGAATTACCCTGTAACCTCATCTGGCACCAGGCCATGATTAATAAGGAGCAGCAGGCCGAATTGAGTGGCCACCGGAATGCTGATTTGATAACTTCAGGTTTAGCACTGTTACAGCCCGAAAAGGCCACAGGGAAGGCTCCAGATAGATGCTCAAGCAGATTGATGAAATTAATTATTTGCTCAGTAGATCCTTGGATAAGACCGGAGCGGCAGACTGGCTGGGGAACATTCTGATTTCGTGTAGCATGGTTTTGGACCACTTGGTCTGCTGGTAGCGTTGTATGCCACAGTTAGCCGAGCTTTGAAGTTGTGAGAAAATGCGTGATTTCAAGACCTGACCCCTTATTTTTGGAAGCAATCCTGATAGACGACTACCTCCGAATCCTGAACAAAACCGGCTGGCAGCACACCCACATCATCCAAGCCCCCATGTCCGCGCAACGATTTAACACCGTAGTTGTCTCCGCAATGCAGAAAAAAAGAATACTTAGAGTAACATCCAGGTATGTGATAGTTCTGAAACAACAGGTATAAGGAATGGAAGTTCGATGGCTGTTCAGACCTGCTCAATGAAGTTATGGGATTTTTCACTGGCTGTGACTGGGAGGACATCACCTACAAGTGCTGCCTGCCCCATGATCTTTGCTATAATAAATTTAAAAAAGCTCTGCGTTCTCCGCATAAGATAAGGATATACCTTATGAAAACAATGATGAAAATTCCCTTAGTTCTTGAACCACAAAAGGAAGGCGGTTGGACAATAACCAGTCCTCTGGTTCCTGAATTAGTGACAAAAATCGATGAACTTGATAATCTAAATTCAAGTGTTCACGATGCACTTGCAGCTGTCATTGAATTATACCAGGATATGGGGAAGAAATTTCCTGCGAATCTACGAGCCGATCACGACGAGGCTCCGGTATGGTTTGAGTCTTTGGTTATGGCAGAAGGACGAATTACAGAGAATTTACCAAAAAATTGCCTGCAAGTGCATGTCGTGAAATAGTACGTCGTGGTGGCAGATCGCATTGAAAATGGTTTAACCCAGCTACTAGAGAAAGGAACAACCATTCCGGATTGGGGCAAAAAGGATTTGAAAGCAGGCACTATCTCAGCAGTTTGCAGGCAGCTTGGGATTGACAAAAATTCCTTGTGATAGATGGAGTTTAGGTAGAAGCGGCAAGAAAGGGCCAAGAAACCGAAAACGAGTCACCGTATTGCTCTGAAGATCAATCAAGATAATAAATTGAGGGAAAGAGGGAAGAAATCAGAAAAATAGATCAGAAAGATAGACAATAAGTTAAACTGTCAAGAATAAAGACCTGACCCCTCCCCCCTTTAACCCGAAGCCGCTAGTACTGCGTCCCGAAAGTCTTGACCATATTAGTGGCAATCCTAAATCTGATATACCAGCATCATATTGAACCATTTTATGTAATATAAATAAAGTAGTATCAACAAGTTACACGCATAAAAAGGCTCAATATTGTTCTTCGTTTCACGTAACTTAAACAGCCAGAAAACATATCAGAACTTCTGGGACGTAATACTAGTGACCTTGGTGTCTCATACAAGAGATAACCTATAAGGATTGAGACGATCTGCGAAATGTACTCTATACCACAGTCAGTCGAGCGTTGAAATGCCAGGAAACTGCGTGATTGCAAGACCTGACCACAATTTTCTTTATTTTTAGGAAGGATAAGGAAAGGTGCAATATGAAAACATTAATTGATGATAGAAAAATTAAGGATCTCTTCAAACAGGCGATCATCGAAGCTATTGAAGAGAAAAAGGAAGTCGTCTCATGATCTGCTGGTTGAAGTAATGGAAGATATTGCTATGATTCGAGCCATTCAGGATGGCGAAAATTCCGGCCAGGCTAGTAGGGATGATATTTTTCAAATTCTGGAGGGCAAAGAAGGCTCTGCATGAGAACGGATTTCAGAAAAAGCTCTGCCAGAAATTTACGAAAACGAAAAAATGATTCTGATTTCCTGGATTGTGTAAAAAAGGCCATCGAAGACGTTGAGCTGGCCGAAACCACTTCCAGGATCACTAACCTCAAAAAGCTTAAAGGTAAAGGTGGTTATTATCGGATTCGCCTTGGGAATTACCGAATCGGTATAAAAATTGAAGATGATTTAGTTGTTTTTATCCGTGCTTTACATCGCAAAGATATTTACCGTTATTTTCCTTAGAATGAGGTGGAACCAACTCGAACCTGTTGTCTTTTGAAAGACTATGATTTTAGTGCCTTACAGGTCATTTTCTGGTTTGAAAAACAAGAAAATGTTCTGATAAGAGCACTTATTTGCGGACCGTAAATTAAGTTATGGGTTGTGGGGGTTCGCCCCGCATTAGTAAAAGACGTACAATAATAACTTCCCATCGGCATCCAGACATTTGCCAAAATACGCCGACAATTATTGTAACTTTATGGTGGGTACCAGAATAGTCACGAAAGAAATAGGTATTATGTCCCCGGAATTTTCCTGCAACCTCACCTGGCACCAGACCATGATTAATAAGGGCAATGGTCCGAATAGAACGCCCACCGGTCGGCATGGCCTTGTCCGGAACCGGCAAATCAACCATTGCCCAGCACTGGATGCCCGGCTGTTTGACCGTTGGCATGCACCGTTACGTCCTGGATGGCGACAATGTTCGCCATGGTCTCAATGCCGACGTGGGATTTTCCGCATGAACCGCCGCTGAAGCCGGAACGGGTCCTTGACACGAACGCATTGTCGGTTGAACAGGTGGTCGAAAAGATCCTGAAACTGCTCATTGCAATAGAAGAGGCGATGGAGCTATTATTTATCTTATCCAAGATCGAAAAAAGGTTGTCAGGAAGCTGATGAAGGAAAAACATTTTCCCATCAGGAAGCCGAAGAATGGTTGAAAAGATGGCTGAAATAAGATGGACAGAACAGGCGTTGGATTACGACAGCAAGCTGCTTTACGAAGACCACCTGTCAGCCCTGCAGCGGGACAGTAAAAGGGTGGGGAGTGTTGGTGGCGACATCGATTACGCCCTCTTGCTCGCGACGGCCCCTATCGGCTACCAGACCAACCTGAGGGTCTTTGGTCCGGGGGGATTACCGCTTTGTTGATTTTATCAAAGTCGGCGTGCCGCTGAATATCATGTTCGTCATTTTGGCAACCATTGTCATTCCCTGCTTTTGGAGTTTTTAGAAAGGACTTGATTATCTCTTGCATCTCAAGTTGTGGTGGTATAGGGAATAAAGTGGTCAGGTCAAGAATAACTGAAGTTTCACGGAAATCATTATGCTGCTATGCGTAGCAGCATGGTTACAAGAGAATTAATGACCGATTTTCGAGGTACCGGGCAAAGTAAGTTGAAATTATCGTTTAGTGCTGCTTCTGCGATGCACCTGCGAATATCAGAAAAGGCAAAATGCTTTCGACCTTTGACTGCATGCCGGCGATCCGGAGTTTTTTCCATCATGCAGGCATAAATCCAAGTCAATGAAGTTGCCATCATGCAGAAATGTAAATGGTTGATAACCGCATAGGGATTTCTGGCTTGAGTCTCAGCACTGCCAATATCTCTTTTAAGTTCTTTGAAACCGGCTTCGATTTTCCACCGGGCACCGTAATATTCGATAATCTTTTCCATCGACAGGGTGAGATCCGTGGAAAAAAACGCTACCCAATGCTTTTGTCGAAATACCCAAACCACTTTGACCGGGCATTTGAGAGTTTTCAGCATAAATAATTTCTCATAAGCCAAGACTGTTCTGACTTGACCATAGAGATTTACCTGGTGCTCCTTTGCCATATCTCTATATCTACTGGCAAGCAGCAAGGGGTTGCCAAGTTTCTTCCCATATTTTTTCGGTCGTCCCACTGGTCTGGCTGTATTAGCTGGGAAATCAAACAGATTGATATTTGAACGTAACCTGGATATCAGCTGAAACCGGGAACCGATTGCTGCATAAAGCGGTTTCCAGAGGCCATTATTACCAAACCAGGAATCAGCAACAGTGATAATTTTGACACCATCATAGAAATTTGCAATTTCAGTCAACATGCTGACAGCCTGCTCAATTTTGGTTTGAAATTGCACTTTTTGTTTGCCCAAGCATAAGGGTTTATTATCCAGATCCTTTTTCAGATGGTAGAAACGAAAAGCCAGCGGCAGGCAAGCCCAACGTCCTTTGATAATTTTCAGCAAACCAACGGTGACAACATTTTGTGACCAAGGATATTTTGACTGGTTGAGCTTGGCCGCATGGTCAAAAAAGTTATGACAGCCAAATATCTTTCTTCCTGTTTTGGGGTTGATAAAATCATCCAGCACTGTAATCAGGTTGCCATCGGTAAAAGGATCCGGGATTACTTTCCATAATTGTTTCCAGAGTTTCCCCCAAGGCAACTTGGGTGAGGCCATAAAGGTGTAGAATCGCCTCTTGCTGATAACTGTAAAACCAAAGAGGGTTTGCAGACATCTGAGCAAATTCGATGTTTTCGAAGAGGTGAAAGGAATAATAATAGCAATGATGCTGTAGATAAACCAAGTTGATCGTTCATCGCCTTTACGGGAATGAGCAAAATCTTTTTTGAAATCTTTGAGTAAAGAGTGTAGTATGAACATAGCGAGGCCTCTGTTGTGTGTTTTGTTTTGGTTGACAAAAATATAGCATAACCTGGCCTCGCTGTCACGTTAAATCATTGAAATTACAGGATATTTATCAAAATCAAGCAAAAAATGGCTCGAAAAAGTCCAATGATATCAAGCACTTACATATCTCCCCACCTCACTATAAGTACTTGTTTTTATTGACTTTTTAAAATTTCTATTCTTGGTCATTACTGAGTATGAGATATTATTGGTAAATATTCTGGATTTAAAATCTACGCACTAAAAAAGCGTGAAACTTTAGAAGAATAAAAACTACGCCGAAAAACACCGGAACCAGCAAACCTGGCTGATCGGCGTCGAGCTCAGCAAAACTGACCGCCATATCAGCCCCTTTGATTTGTCCCGTTTTTTCATTACTCCACAAAGGTGATTTAATGCTTACAAATGAAATGAAAAATCGTGTTTTAGAAAAGCTGAAGGCGGTTAATCCATTGAAGGTAATTCTTTTCGGTTCCCATGCTTATGGAACATCTGATGTGGATAGCGATATTGATCTACTGGTTGTCACCCGTGATGAGTTTATGCCAAAAACTTTTTCAGATAGAATGGACATTTATCTTGCCGTTGCAGAGACGCTATCCGAGATCGAAAAAGATGTACCCATTGATTTGATTGTCCACACAAAACCCATGCACGCTAAATTTATCGCCCTGGATGGTATGTTCGCACAGAAAATTCTTTCTCAGGGGAAGATCTTATATGAAAAGTCTCACTAAAGCATGGCTTGATGCTGCTAAAAATGACCTGGATGTTATTGACAGGATCATTAAAGATGTGCATCTGTCTCATATTGTTGCGTTTCATGCACAGCAGAGTGTTGAAAAATGTTTCAAGGCTTTCATGGAAGAACATGATGTAGATGCCCAAAAAGTACACAATCTCATTACGCTGTACGCAAAAATTGAAATCTTCCTAGCAGGAGATGAACTGGATCGTCGAATGATGAAAATTTTGGATTCACTTTATATCGATGCGCGTTATTCAGGAAGTTTGGGACTTCTTCCCGAAGGACTACCGACCCAAGAGGAAGCGAAGCGTTTTCAGGCTTTTGCTATGGCCGTTTATGGACTTGCTTTACGCACATTGAAGGTAGAACAATAGACCGTGCTCTTTGAAGACCGGGTCTATATTATCGAATTTAAAGTCAACGAACTGACCCAGCCTGGGTGACCCAAAAGGCCTTTATGGGGAAGCCTTGAAAGGTGAAATTATCGAATTTACCGACATCTCATCTCCTTATGAACTGCCGCTGAAGCCGGAACTGGTCCTTGACACGAACGCATTGTCGGTTGAACAGGCGGTCGAAAAGATCCTGAAACTGCTCATTGCCAGGGAGATAATTCCTCCCCGGAATTTTTAAGGTAAGATGATGACCGTCACCAAGAGCGAAAACACCACCCGGGTCATCAATTTAGACCAGGGAGGCTCGATGGAACAGAAAAAACGAGAAGGGTATTTTTAGCGGTATAAGGTATAAGATTCAGTTGGGATGGGACAGTTTCTGGAAAACTTGGCCATAGGTATGGGCAGAGGTTTGTCAAGAATAAAGATTTGATCCCCTTGTTTTTTTTGACAATTGTTGTATTAGAAAAATCAGCGCGTGTTCCGTACCTTTTTAAATTTTATTTGCAAGCCGAATATTTACTTATCATGGCAATTCATTACAAGTCAGAAAGTTGAGCTTTAATAAAAAACAGCGGGATGATCTTTTAAAGGTCACAAATGATTCCGGACAGAATAGTGAATCTGCCAAGCAGTGCGAGGATGTTAGCTCAAAATATAGAAGTTTAAAGGTGAGAAAAGTTGAGATTATATCTTGATATGTGTGTTTATAACAGGCCGTTTGATGATCAGATGCAGCCGAGGATAATGCTTGAATCTCAGATTTTCATTATGCTGCTGTCGATGATATCCAAAGGTCGGTTTGATCTGATCAATTCGTTTGCGTTGGAATATGAAAACAGCAAGAATCCAAATATTGAAAACATGCTGAAGATATCAGACCTATTGAAATATTCCACAGATTACATATCCTGTGACGAAGACATCCTGGATAGATCGCTGGAGTTTGAGAAGCACGGTCTGATGGGTATGGATGCCGTGCATATTGCATGTGCTGAAAAAGCAAAAGCCGATTTTTTTGTAACGTGTGATAATAATCTTATTAAAAAGCTGAAACGGATTGATATTATAGGGATTGCATATTACAATGTAATTGATTTTATATCAAGGGAGGTATTTAAGATATGAATATGCCATTGAATGATCTGACTCCGGCTGAAGTTAGAAGGGCAGGTTGGGAAGCCTTGACAGAAAAATTAGGTCCAACCAGCGCTTTAAAATTTATCTTGGATTATGATAGAGGTAAAGGTAATTATACCAAACTGCGCCAAACGATATTTAAGGGAAAACCAGTAAAAAATATTATTCAGAATATGAAAAAGGAAGGTTTTGTTTGAACTTCTATTCGTTAAGCTAATATTTTATTATGAAAGAAATTATATTAATCGGCGGCGGTCATTGCAAATCTTGCATTGATGTTATTGAACAGCAGGGGAAATATCAGATTGGGGTAGTAAAAATTACCAAAAACGTACTTCAGCTTTGAGCTTATGGCTCCAGTGCTTTCAGCTTTGATCATTGAGCTTTTATGCTATAAACTGTGAACCTCAAGTTTAGCAAAACCGATCGCAATATCAGCTGTTTTAAATGGGAAAAGTAGAGAGAGAAAAAAATTGAATAGCAGGCATATGAGTGACATTTTGTCCTCTGCCTGGAAGCAGTTTGTCAAGAATAAAGATTTGACCCCCTACCCTAGCTCAGGGAAGGCTCTAGATAGATGTTCAAGCAAGATTGATGAGAATTAATCATTTGCTCAGCAGGGCCTTGGATAAGACCGGAGCGGCAGCCTGGCTGGGGAACATTCTGATTTCGTGTAGCATGGTTTTGGACCACTGGGTCTGCTGGTAGCGTTGTATGCCACTGTTAGCCGAGCTTTGAAGCTGTGAGGAAATGCGTGATTTCAAGACCTGACCCCTTATTTTTGCCGGTCACCAGGCCTCTTTTTTTGCCCAGAACCTGGGGAATTTAGTGAAAAATATTGAGCGGTGGCTTAAACAACCCAATATTTTCTCTCCTTCATTGTTGTGGAAACTGCCAGAGTGTTTTCAGCCCGATTAGAGCTGGAAGACATGGTTTGACCTCAGTTTTTCGCGTTTTTACTTGATCACTATGCACCTCTTTATAGAAGCAAAAAATAATTTGCATTTCATTTTGAGTGGAGCTTATAGTTGAAAATCCTTATCGTTATACCTGCTCGAGGTGGTTCCAAGGGGATTCCAAGAAAAAATTTAAGACTACTTAACGAAAATCCTCTTGTCTATTATTCCATCAAAACAGCACTCACCTCAAAATATAGTCCGGATGTCTACGTCTCAAGCGAAGACGATGAAATTCTTCATATAGCCAGGCAATTCGGTGCAAAACTCCACAAACGAGATGTAAATATTGCCGATGATAAAACTACCCTCGACCCCGTCATTTACGATTGCTACCAGTATGCGAAAAGGCGGGAAAACAAGACCTATGACCTGATTATAACGATGCAACCGACATCTCCCCTGCTTGAATCACAATCACTGGACAGTGCGATAGCTCATATCATTGAAAACTCAAATATTGACACAGTAATTGCAGCTAAAGATGATACACATCTTTCATGGAGAAAAGAGGGGAACAAATATTTCCCCAACTACACTAAACGTGTTAACCGCCAATACCTTACACCAACTTTCACAGAAACTGGTGCATTTTTCATTACCAGGAACTCCATTATTACCCCGAAAAACAGAATAGGACAAAATGTCGATCTTTATATTCTTCCTAATGGGGAGGAGATTGATATCGATACCTACGAAGACTGGAATCTTTGCGAATACTATCTCAAGCGTAAACACATTCTTTTTGTAGTTACAGGAAACAACACCGTAGGTCTGGGACATGTCTACAACACACTTCTCATTGCTAACGATATACTCAACCACCAAATTTCCTTCCTCGTTGATAAAAATAGCAGGTTGGCTTACGAAAAAATATCCTCTAAAAACTATCAGGTATTTTTTCAGGAACATAAAAATATTCTAACAGACATTGAAGCAATCAATCCTGACGTTATCATCAACGACCGACTTGATACAAACATCGACTATATACTGGGTATCAAAAAAATGGACTTAAAAGTTATCAACTTTGAAGATCTCGGAGAAGGAACGAAATATGCCGATCTCGTAATCAATGCCATCTACCCAGAAAAACAGGTACTTCCTAATCACTATTTTGGCCACGACTACTTTGTACTGAGAGACGAATTTGTCTACTCTCAACCAAAAGAACAGATCAGCAATGTCAATCAAATCCTTATCACCTTTGGAGGTGTTGATCCAAATAACTATACAAAAAAAGTTCTCGATACCATTTATGACTATTGCCAAAAAAAAGGTATAAAAATCAACGTGATTGCCGGGTTTGGATATCAGGAATATAATAGTATTATCTCGTTCAACAGTATTCATATCCAAAAGAATGTCACTAACATTTCCAAATATATGCGCGAAGCCGATCTCATCTTTACTTCGGCAGGAAGAACGACATATGAAATTGCCAGTATTGGAACACCTGCCATTGTTCTGGCACAAAATGAAAGAGAACTGACTCACTTTTTTGCTTCTAGCAAATACGGTTTTCTCAATCTTGGACTTGGATTTAAGCTTTCAAACGATGAATTGATGAAGAACTTCAAGGAATTGGTCGAGTCGAAAGAGAGTAGAGAGTATGTGAGTAAATTGATGAAAAAATGCGATCTGAAATCGGGTAGACACAGAGTTAGCCGCCTGATTCAGAACTTGATGGAGGAAATATGAAGCTCAAAAAACTTTTCGAAACTATCAACCCATGTGAAACGAAACTGTACAATCCCTATATCATTGCTGAAGCAGGCGTTAATCATGAAGGAAACATGGCAATTGCTAAACGACTGGTTGACGAGGCCAAAGAGGGCGGTGCCGACGCGATCAAATTTCAAACCTATCGAGCGGGAACCCTTGCGTCCAAAGACTCGCCTGCCTATTGGGATATCAGCAAGGAGCCGACAACTTCTCAGTATGAACTCTTCAAAAAGCATGACAGCTTCTGGATAAACGAAATGGCGGAAATCAAAGCCTATTGTGACAAAATTAGGATTGAATTTTTGAGCACACCCTTTGACATCGAGTCGGCCGATTTTCTCAATAATATGATGGATGTCTATAAAATTTCTTCCTCCGATATTACCAATAAGCCCTTCATCGATCATATTTGCGCTTATGGCAAGCCTATTATACTCTCGACCGGGGCCAGTTATTTGCATGAGATTCAAGAGGCCGTGGCATGGATAGAAAAACACGGAAATTCGCTCGCCTTATTGCACTGCGTACTAAACTATCCGACCCCGGATGAGAACGCTAATCTTGGGATGATCTTAGGACTTAAAAAAGCTTTTCCTGATAAAATTATTGGTTACAGCGACCACACCCCTCCCAAAAATATGAAAGTTTGTGAAATGGCGACGTTGCTGGGTTCTATCATCATCGAAAAACACTTTACTCACGACAAAACACTTCCCGGCAATGACCATTATCACGCCATGGATAAAAATGACCTGAAATTTTTTAGAAAAAATATTGAACACATATTTGAAATACTCGGTAGCTTCAAGGTCGAAGCTCTGGAAGACGAAGCTCTTGCCCGGCGGAATGCTCGCAGGAGCATAGTTGCAAAGCGCTTCATTCCCAGAGGAAAAACAGTCTCAATGGATGATTTGGTCTGCAAGCGTCCGGCCTACGGTATCAACCCTAAATTTGTCGACGAGGTAATTGGGAAAGGGGCGCTGAACGATATTGAAGAAGACAATATTTTATATTGGAATCTTTTGTCATGAAGGCACAATATGTCATTTTGATCGGTGGAAAAAACAATGCGGGGGAGTATGTTTTCCCCTGTGTGTGAGTAATTGCACCATATATTATTTCAGTTGGTTAAATTGTAAAATGGTCCGACTTGATCTGAAAACGGAGGGTGATCGGTATGTATCCAAGTATCAGTGGTGAAGTATAGGTATGGTTACGGCAATGGATATTGTACCAAACGAGATTTTTGAATTGGATATGATTAAATGGTGAAAGTTATTTCTAAATGGATAGGGCCTATTGCCGTGGTCATTGAATGTCCTGTGCGATACGCCTCTGTTTTTGTTGATAATTTTTGTGGTGCTGAGGAATTGTTGCCTGGCAAGGTACCTGACTTGCATCTTGTCCTGCACGAAGGGCACTTAACTTCCGATTTTGATGCCGATTTTGATGCCGGTAAGAACTTCCGGTTCAAACGGGGCTGTTTTAGTTTTACCGGCCCGCAATTCACGGCAACTGTTGATGGACTGTTCTCCCCGGATCGACCCTGTCGGATAGATGTATGGGTGACCGGAGGAACGGGTGTTGCGCGGTTGTTGGTGCAGGCTGCTCGCTCTGCCTATTCCTCACTACAGGAGAAAAGGGTGGTGGTGCAAAGGATAGCGGAGCGTGTTGCTTCTACAGTGATGTCATATTATCTTTTTTGGTTTGTTATGCATGGTGTGTTACTAAAAAAACATGCAAGTTTCATACATGCATCCGCTCTTGAACGGGATGGAAGGGTAATGCTGCTAGCAGGAACCGGTGGATGTGGCAAGACCAGCACGACCTTCAGGATGCTTGAAGACAACAGTTTGTCTTACCTTGCGGAAGATTTCACTATTTTGTCAGTCGACGGCAACGTTTTTTTTAATCCTAAAACTCTTAGCATTTACGCAAGCGATTTGCGTGGTGAACCCAGGCTCCTAATCAATTACGCACAAAGTCATTTGGCTGGACCAGAACGGCGCGCCTGGTTTCGTTGTCGCGAACATGGCGGGGTAAATCCTATGCGCAAGGTACCGCCAGTTCAGGTACTTGGAAAGGAGCGTTTATGTATGAAAGCACACCTTGGGATAGCTTTCTTTCTTGTCCGGGGGAATTTCGACTCGATTGCAATACAGGCGATTAATGAGAGTAAATTTGCCGAGCGCAGTATGAATGCTTCCTTCAGGGAGTTGAAGATGCTTAGTGAAATAGTTGTCCAAGGATGGGCGGTTGCGCGAGCAGTGGCTGCAATGCCAACAATCGAAGAATTCAGAGCAGAGCTTAAGGGAAACATTGAGAAAGCAGTCATGGGTTGTCCCTGCTATCTTTTACAAATTCCTCGTCAGGCTGATCCCCGTAGGGTTGCGAGGTTTCTTACAGAGATGGAATGGTGATACATAATTGCAATCAGGTTACTGAACCACTTCCTGAGCTGTTACAGATTGATTTAGATCGGTTAAACTTGTCTGTTATTGAAGTCCTCTTCAGTAATCCGCGTAAAGGAAGATGGACCCTTAAAGTTAAGGGTTGGGTTAATGGGATGCCTGCTGTTTTGAAGTGGTGTCATCCTGATGCTGCTAAAGAATACCAAGAAGGCTTTCAACGCGAAAAGGATTTCTACCGTAACTTTGGAGCCGGTCTTTTTTTGCCCCACCCTTTTATGCATGAACCGAATTTGTTGCTTATGGAGTATGTGCCTGCCCTTTCATTGCGCCAGTACATGATAGTCAATGCACATAACGTTGGCGATTTTGGATCCGGCGAAGTTCTCGTGGTTCTGAAGTGTTTACTTAAGCAGCTTAAGGAGTTCCATTCTGCCCATCGAGGTTTTCCAGACCCGGCGGGTACTGCTAAACAGTTGACTTCCTTCTGGCTTAAATTATTTTTAAGTGGTCCCATGGGTACTAAACGCTCGCGAGTGGAAGAATGGCTGGCAAAAGCCACGGCGCTCATTATATCACGTGTTGTTCAAAAAATGTTCCGGCGTGATCTCGAACGGAACAACATTGGAGAGGGTATAGTTACCTGTGGTTTTATTCACGGTGACCTCCATTGCAATAACATCCTCATTACCATTGATCACAAGAAGGTGTTTTTAATAGATTTTGAAAATGTTGAGAGGAATAGTTTCTGGATTTTAGATTTGCTCTATCTTTGGCCTATGGTACTAAAGTTGGCTAAGGGAGAAAAACTGAAAAAAGAAGTTTTCAATCTCTTGGCTGAGTCAGATCTGTTTTCTAATGATAGGGAGTGGGTATTATTTAAAAAATGGCTTCGGATCATGCGTGTGGCTATTTTTTTCAATAGGCGTTTTGCTGTATGATTAATGAGGGCACTCACTAATATGGATTGTTTAGATGATTAAGAATGCTATCGTATACCTATTCGGTGGTGTTATCAACAGGGCCATACCATTTCTTCTTTTGCCGGTTCTGACTCGCTATCTAGCACCTGAGGAGTATGGTACTCTGGCTATCTTCCAAGTGCTACTGTCTTTCACCATTCCGTTCGTCGGGATGAATATGCACAACAATATATCACGTAATTTTGCCAAGATGGCCCGTGGTGAAATGGCGAGATTGCTTGGAACTTTGGTTGGCTTGCTCTGCGTTACGACCAGCATCATCGGACTATTTATAGCGATTTGGGTGGTTTTGCGTGGCCCAGCACTCGGCATCCCCGGAGTCTGGCTTTTGGCGCTACCCCCCATAGCGGCATTGAGCATGGCCCATCAATTCAACCTGACCGTTTTGCGCAACCAGGAACGGCCACTGATGTTCGGCGGCTTTGAGGTTGGTAATACGCTTTTCAATCTGAGCGTCTCACTGGCCTTAGTTGTTGTCTTGAGATTCGGTTGGCATGGTCGAGCGATAGGTATTGCCAGCGCAGCGGTATGTTTTGGCATTATAGGACTGGCCGCGTTGCGCCGACAGAAACTCTTGGCATTCGAGTACGATCGCAGTGTATTAGTAGAGGTTTTACGAATTTCATTGCCACTTATTCCCCATACGCTAGGAGCTGTCGTTATCGCCATGAGTGATCGCCTTTTCATTGATTATATGGTCAACAGAAATGCTGTCGGCCTTTACACTGTTGGATACACCTTCGGCATGATTGTCAATCTGTTTGTCGAAGCGTTTAACCGGGCATGGTCCCCTTGGTTCTATCGACAGATGACTGACATAACAGAACAGGGACGACGGCGTATAGTGCGTTACACCTACGCCTGTTTCGCAGCTCTGCTCGTGTTGGCATTGGCTGTGACATGTATGTCATATTTGGTATTACCCTTTATGGTGTCTGCCGAGTACCAGGCAGCATCTCAGTTTATTTTATTGATTGCTGTTGGCTATGCTTTCCGTGGCATGTATACAATGATCTTTCCCTACCTTGTTTACTGTGGAAAAACCAGTTTTCTTGGCTTTGCTACTACTTGTGCAGCAGTTGCTAATTTGGGATTAAATTATATTTTCATTCATATGAATGGTCCCATTGGGGCAGCACAGGCGACATTGTTTGTCTGGCTGATGCTCTTTCTGTGTACTTGGGCATATTCAGTTCGAATTTGTCAGATGCCTTGGTTTAATTTTGTGCGGCGCTCCATTTGATTCTATGCCAAAAAGAGGTGTCTTTTATTCTGCGCCTAGAGGAACAATAAATGCGGGCGAAACGAAAGCTGGCCATATTACTTAGGAAAATCAGAAGTGCATATTACACTTTGAGAATAAAAATGGTTGTTGGTTCGTTCCATGCCCTCTTAAAAATCCACGGCAAGTCTTTTGCGACCAGAAATGTACATCTGGGGAAAAATGTAAATTTTAATGGGATGAAAATAGTGGGAAATGG
>Ga0307990_1001214_pt1 | contig 21972 bp, 23 predicted proteins | sample EllFjometagen129_FD_203168 | JGI IMG/M metagenome (GOLD analysis project Ga0307990, IMG submission 203168) | Marine microbial communities from Ellis Fjord, Antarctic Ocean - #129 | ecosystem: Environmental > Aquatic > Marine > Unclassified | place: Southern Ocean | collected 2014-10-08
GTCCCCAAGCCATGGGCGCGTGTTGTCAAGAAGGTAATCGGCAAGGTTTTTTACCATACAGTCGCCACAGAGGTGAACCATGGACATGCTTTCGATGTGTCTTACAACGATGAGGTCCCTTGAACCATCACGGCAGAGAAAACATGAATCGGCCTTATCTTCTTCATGAAAACGATAACTTTCCTCGTCATCATATTTTATAGCCACGACAGATCACCCCTTTCTAAACAGGAACCGGCACGATAATCTTCGCCGTACCCGCTTTTCCAAACTGTAACATTGGACCTTCTTCCCAGAAGACTATAAAAAGAGAGGACTCCCTGTCAAGAAGATAAAGGCCCATGTCATACATGGGAGAAATGCCTTGCTGTTTTCTTACCCTCCGGTATATGCTAAATTCAATATTATATAGCCGGTGAGATGATAATGCCATGTTTGAACTGAATGAAGAACAGAGGATAATCAAGCAAAACGTCCACGCTTTTGCAAAGAAGGAACTGGCTCCCCATGCTGCCTACTGGGACAGCTCTGGGGAATTTCCCTGGCCCAGCGTAAAAAAGATGGCGAAAATGGGCCTGACGGGATTATACCTGCCCACCGCTTATGGCGGCACAGGTGCCGACCTCCTAACCTGTGGGATTGCCCTGGAAGAGGTGGCCCGCTTTGACCATAATTGCGCCATCATCCTCTGCGGGTGTAACATCACGGGAGGGATACTGACGCAGGCCTCGGAGAAGATCAGAGAAACCTTTTTACCGGAAATTGTCCAGGGGGGAAGTGTGATAGCATTTGCTGCAGCAGAACCGGAGGCAGGTTCCAATATTCGGGCGATACGAACCAGGGCAGAGTTGAAGGGCAACACCTATGTGGTAAGTGGTGAAAAATCGATGATCACCTTTGCCAAGGTTGCCAGCGCCTTTATCGTCCTCGCCAGAACAGAGGCACACAATGAAGAAGGCATCACCTGCATATTCGTCGAAAGCGACAGACCCAACATAGACATCAAGGAACTGCAGGGCTTCGGCTGGAAAGCGACCAAGTGGGGAAACGCCGCCTTTAACGACGTCGAGGTCCCTCTTGAGAATCTTGTAGGAGAGAAAAACAACGCCCTGTCCATGCTGAAAAAGACGGTGCAGCAACAGCGGGCACTTACAGGCCTCATCGCTCTGGGAACGGCCGCAGAGGCCCTCGACGAGGCGGTGAAATACGCAAAGATACGCGAAGTATTCGGCAAACCCCTGGGAAAATTCGAAGGGATTCAATTCACATTGGCCGAAGACTATACCATGCTTCAATCGGCCAGATTGATGTGCTATCAGGCCCTTTCTCTCATCGAAAAAGGCGCTGAGGAGGCCTCACAGTGGTCAGCAATGGCCAACCTGATCGGCGGGGAAACGGCCTACAAAATCGCCAACGATGCCATGGACGTATATGGCGGAATGGGCTATACGAAGGAATTCCCCTTCGAACGCTACCTGCGCGATATTAAGGCGACACAGATTGCAAACGCCACACTGAAGATAGAGATAGGACGAGGCCTTTTTGGAAAGGATTTCGTTCCCTACGCCTGAGGGCGGGAAGTTGCACAGAGTAATGGGGTGTCGGCAGACATGTCTCACAAAATCATCAAAACAGGCATCATAGGCTTCGGTCTCTCGGGGAGGGTATTTCACGCACCCTTTCTGCACACCAACCCCAATTTCACACTCCAGACTATTGTAGAACGCCACAGAGAAGATTCGAAGAAAATATATCCTTGAATCCTTGACCTCTGGAATCCTTGGACCCTCTTTTCCAACTAAATTGGAGAAGAACTAAGCACAAATCATTCCCGATCTTTTCCCTCCACGGGAATGGTAACGACCCCATGGGAGTGGAGTTCCTCAAACCCCAGAAGTATCAGTTCTTCCGCCACATTCAGGACAGAATCTCCCTTTATAACGATATAATCCATAAAGTCCTGGTAATCTGTTATATTGTGCTTCTTCAGAAGATTCTTAAGCTTATTACGGTTGATGCGCATGGATTGTCCTCCCTCATCCCTGTATGCCATACCCGGAATGCGTAAAAAAACCCCGATCACTTCTTTTGTGAAAAGGGATTTCTTATTCCTTCATAACATTCCTCACACCACACTATTAATAAATCAGCTACAGCCTTAATGTTACTCAAAAAAATTCATAACTCCAAAGATTTTGATTGTCAAGGAGAACAGGAGAACAGGAGAAAGGGAGAAAGGGAGAAAGGGAGAATGGATCGTCTCTCGTTGCTGTCTTGGCAGAACTTCCATCTACGGCGTAAAGATTACAGTTAAGACCATCGATAGGTCTAAAATATAATTCTTTTCCCCATTATCATGAAAAATATGATACCTACACCTCTTCTCACTCTGAGACTTGCAGGGTCACCGGGACGGAGAAAATCGAAAATCACACAACTACCACGATTGAATGGGCACAGACACCAGGCTTACACCGAAGCAGATAAAGGAATTTCAACGCACCGTCTACGACCACTACCGAGACAACGGCCGGACACTCCCATGGCGAAAGACGGAAGACCCCTACGCGATTCTCGTATCGGAGATCATGCTTCAACAGACGCAGGTCGCCCGTGTCATTGACAAGTACGAGCAATTCATAAACACCTTCCCCGACATTGAAAGCCTTGCCCAGACACCCCTGCGAGAAGTCCTTCGGCTCTGGCAGGGCCTGGGATACAACCGCCGGGCGCTTTTCCTCAAAAAATGCGCCGAAGAAGTGACCTCGCAATTTCACGGAATCATACCTGACCATGCCCGGGAACTGATAAAACTTCCCGGAATCGGTGCGGCAACGGCGGGCGCTGTCTGTGCCTATGCCTTTAATCAACCGGTGGTATACATCGAGACAAATATCAGGACCGTATACATCTACCACTTTTTTAAAGATGTGGAAAAGGTGAATGACGGCGATATAAAGCCGCTCGTCAGCGAGACACTCGATAAAGATAACCCACGGCGATGGTACAACGCCCTCATGGATTACGGCGTCGAACTGAAGCAACTGCATGCCAATCCATCACAAAAGAGTTCCCACTACCAGAAGCAGTCACCCTTCAAGGGATCAAACAGACAGGTCAGGGGGGCGATCCTCAAGAAGATGACGACGGTGGAACGATTGCCGCGACAAGAACTGTCGGACAGCCTCCCCTTCGACAGAGAAATAATAGAGGAAAATATTATGGGTCTCGAACAGGAGGGGCTGATCGTAGTAACAGAGGGGGACGAGATCGCCATTCTCTGAATGAAAGCAGGGGCGTTAGAGGGATAACAACAAAGCAGGCTGTCCCTGTTACTCCGGTATCGAATCTCGCTGTATCGGTTTCAGCGACACAGTCGCTGCCAAGCCGATGGCAGCAAAGAGAAGCAGTATCCAGAAAGCTATCCGGTAGCTACCGGCGATATCATATAGATGTCCCGCCAAAACAACACTGAGCGCTCCGCCGGCGGTACCGAAACTGATGATAATCCCCAGGATAAGACCATGCGCACGAGTGCCGAAAATTCCGGCAACCATGGGCGAAATTATGGCAAAGAAGCCACCATGACTGAAGCTGTAAAGAACAGCAAAGACATAGAGCATCCATAATTCCGTAGCTATCTGGAGCCAGCATAACGATGCCGCCAGAATCACAAAGCAGATGAGCATCGTTGCCCTGTTACCCAGTCTGTCACTCATAACACCCCCTGCCAGTCTCCCGACAATACTAGCTCCGCCGATTATGGAAAGTATAGAGGCGGCACTTGTGGCGGCAACGCCCAGATCGATGGCATGCTGAGCAGTATGTGTCATTATTGTATGACTATTGAAAACGATACTGAAGTATACAAGGCACATCGTCCAAAACTGGCGTGTAGAAATGGCTTCTCGAATGGTAAGCCCTTCTTCTACCACATTGGTAGCCCCCACATTATTTCCTGTCGAACCATAGGGAGACAGATCCATTTCCGCCGGGTCCCGCCTCAAAAATTGTGAGAGCAAAACGACAAGAATAAGGCACACGCTGCCAAGAATTGAGTAGGCAATACGCCAATTGTAGTTCACAATGAGTCGACTGGCCAGAACAGACATCATCATAATACCGATTCCGCTTCCCACTTTGATAATGCTGCTTGCCAAACCCCTTCCTTTGATGAACCATCTCGCCACTGTGGATAAGAGTATAATATCGGCGCCACAGAGACCGATAGCCACTAATACGCCGTAATAGAGATATAACTGCCAGACTGCATTGACTTGCGACATGAGCAATAGTCCCACACCTAAAAAGAGGCCGCAAAAGGTCATCATGCGTCGAGGTCCGAATCTGTCATTGAGGCCGCCAATGATGATGTTAAATACTCCGTTCAGAAAAAAGCTGAGAGAAGCCGCCCCCGCAATGGTGACACGCAACCAGCCGAAGTCGGTCAAAAAGGAGTTGAAAAATACGCCGAAGGTACTGTAGATGCCCCAGTTTAATCCCTGGATGACAAAGGCTACGGCAGCTATGATATAGCCATAGAATAGTTTGGTTTTTTTAGATTTGCATAGCGACAACTGTTGATGCTCAGTCAAAATAAACTCCTGCGATTTTATAGTAGCACAGTGCGGACTGTCATATTGACACCATGCGAGAAATGCCAACCCCTCGTGATTGGCATCCAATTTCGTTATTCGAAGTTTTACATGGGAAGCATTAGATCGGATTAGGATTTCTCTTACGATAAACTACATATAGGAACACAGTACCTCCAAGTCAAGAATAAAGAACAGGATTCTTCTCCAGCTTAGGTGGAAAAGAGGACCTCATAAGGTTATAACCTGTTCCACCATCGTCGCCTCCGTGGGATGCCTTCTCTTTGGAACGGCACCGACAATATATGTGGCCATACTCGGACGGGCCCTTATCAGCATGGGTGTTGCCGGCGTCTTTATCCCCGCCCTGAAGATCTTTGCACGCTGGTACAGGCCCAACGAGTTTACCACACTGACGGGAACGATGATCGGGATCAGCGGTCTCAGCTATATCGTCGCGGCAGTACCCCTCACCTATTCGGTTACCCTTTTTGGATGGCGCCTTACCCACATAGGCATTGCAGTCATATCCCTTTCACTGGCAATTCTCTGCTGGATTATCGTAAGAGACAGACCCGAAGACAGAGGCCTTGCGGCAATCAACCCTGTAAACGAGACGACACTTCAGAGACCCTCCCCCGCTAGAATCAATAAAGAAGATCGATCAAAGCCGGGAGTGCTGCATATTATCAAGGGATTAGATTTCTGGATGTTGTTCGGCACCATGTTTTTTACGGGGGGTGTCGCCTTTTCATTTCTGGGTCTGTGGGCGGTCCCCTATCTGATGGATGTGCATGACCTGAGCAGAATCAATGCAGGTAAATTACTGGCAATCATGCCTCTCGGCTATGTTATCAGCGGTCCCGGTGCAGGGATTATAGCAGACAAGTTTTCCATAAAGAAGCAGACCATCCTCTTTTGTTCCATTGGCCTTGGCATCGCCGCATGGGTGACACTCCTCACTGTTGGAAAGGCATCATACAGTGCCGTCATAGTCGCTTTTCTCCTGTCAGGCCTTTCCGCCGGAGGAACGGTGCCGGTTCTCTTTTCCATCATCAAAGATATATTTCCCGAAAAAATCATGGGAACGGCCTTAGGATTAATAAACCCCGCCTCCTTCGTGGGGGCCATGCTATACCAGCCCCTGAGCGGTGTCATTTTCGAAAGATTCGGAAAACTGGCGTCGGGGTCCTATCCCTATGACGCCTATCGGATACTATTCCTTTTTTTCCTCCTTTCCTATCTTCTCGGCCTTGCCACGGCCTGGATGATTTCTAAAGGAAAGAAGGGGAGTTCCCGTTATCGTTGATTGTGACCAATCGACTCACGCAGAATATGTCACTTCAACATATCCCGGCAGATCACACTCAGGCAAAGAGCAGCGCACCAATGATGGCCAGTATGATTGCGCGGAAAAAATCGATGACGGGATTCAATACACCGAAGTATAGTAATCCGATGACGATGAAAAATCCGTAGGGTTCCAGTCGCGAAAGGGCGTACTGGAGGCGTGCCGGTAAAAAGCCCATCAGAATCTTTGAACCATCAAGGGGAGGTATGGGTATCAGATTGAATGCCGCCAGTATGATGTTGATACGGGCCAGGACATAGAGCATGGTAGCCAGCATACTGTGTGACGGCGGTGATAAAAGACGAAGCAGAAGAAAGGCGAAAAAGGCAAGTATCATGTTGACGATTATTCCCGCCGACGAGACCAGTATGAGCCCCTTTCTGTTTTCGCTCAGATTGGCAAAATTGACGGGCACGGGCCGCGCCCATCCGAAGCCGAAAAGAAAGAGCATGAGCGTCCCCACGGGGTCGAGATGCTTCAGCGGGTTGAGACTCAATCTCCCCATCCACTTCGCCGTGGGGTCTCCCATCCTGTTGGCAACCCACCCATGGGCCACCTCATGGAGAATTACGGAATACAACAACGGAATGGCTATTATCAAAAATGTGAGCGGTTCCTTCAGTAACAGATTGAGCAGTCCCATCGATTATTTTCTCCTGAATCCCACAGCAACCCAGAATAAGAGCCATCCCAGGACGACGGGACCGACGCCGATGTAGAAGAACAGGATTGGATCTTTCTGCCACGGCTGACAATAGGCGGCTGCAAGGACCGGGTAAATTACAGAAACCACAATGGCAAAACGCAACACCCCCGACAGATGGATGATACGTTCCACCTGCCTGCGCGCAGGCCTTTTCGAGATCATTCTCGGAATGAATAAAATGGCCAGAATGATGGCCGCAACAAAGAGCATCTCCTGAAATCCAAACATATGAATCCTTTCCTGAACCTATCCTACTCGCTTCAACGCCCTTCGATCATCATAGACGGGTAATCCTGGATTGCTCACAAAGGCCACCCCAGATAGCAGGACATCCCCAGGCTCTTCAGTTCAAAGCGCAGTCTACCTCGGCATGCAGAGTATTTCCCTGATTTTTATGCCGAACATTCCCGATGCATAGGCGGACTTCATAAGAACTGCAGTATCGGCACCGTGGCCGCTTCCACCCAGCGCCACAATATCCTCATCGGGAGTTATGAACCCGGCCTCTGCCGCCATAACCGAGACCTCGACACAGACCTTCATACCCTGTGAAAACATGCGCAGCGTATCGGCCACGATATTCAGCGGCATGTACTGCGTGTCATACTTGTCTTGAAAGGCCTTCTCCGTAGCGCTCAACGCGTGCAGACCCCTTACGACCCTGATTCCCCGCTTCTCCAATTCACCGCGATTCTCATCAAACTCCTTCACCGCTTGGGGAAAACGGCTGCCACTGCTATAGGTCACAGCGATCACCTCCGGGAAATCGCCCGCCTTTTCCTTCAACTGAAAGGCAGTCTTTCCCGTCGAAGAGGCTACAACTATCTTTTTCACGCTCTTCTCACGACAATAGGCCACGGCGAGATCAAGGGCTCTGTCGGTATTTTCCACACCCTTCCCGGTGAAATAGGTAATTCCCCTTTCTATCGATTCACTCACAGAGATGTCCTTCATTTATGTCATTTTATGTTCATACTATACCGCAGATATTGTGCCGGTCAAGGGGCATTATCGGCACCTGCCATGCAGATTGATGCCGACAGAATTCTCTAACTTCACTGACGTGTCAGCGGTCGGTACTTTATGCGATGGGGCTGATCTGCGGCCTTTCCGAACCTCTTTTTCCTGTCCCCCTCATAATCGGAATAATTCCCTTCAAACCACACAACAGAACTGTCCCCCTCAAAAGCGAGTATATGTGTCGCGATGCGATCGAGAAACCAGCGATCGTGTGTAACAATGACGGCACATCCTCCGAAATGTTCCAGTGCCTCTTCCAGGGCGCGCATGGTATTCACATCGAGATCATTGGTGGGTTCATCCAGAAGAAGCACATTGGCCCCCTCCTTGAGCATGCAGGCAAGATGGACGCGATTGCGCTCGCCGCCGGAAATCATGCTGACCTTCTTCTGCTGGTCCGTTCCCGCAAAATTGAAGCGCGACACGTAGGCCCTCGAATTTACTTCTCTGCTTCCGAGGGCAATAACATCATTCCCCCCCGAAATGATCTCCCATATGGTCTTCTCGGGATCGAGGCTGTCTCTCTCCTGATCGACGTAGGCGAGTTTTACCGTGTCGCCGACCTTGATACTCCCCGAATCGGGATGTTCCAGGCCCGTTATCATCTTGAAGAGTGTCGTCTTGCCTGCGCCATTGGGACCGACAATGCCCACAATGCCTCCCGGAGGCAGCGCGAAGGTCATGTCTTCACAGAGAAGGCGATCGCCATAGCCCTTGCGCACTTTTTCCGCCTCTATGACTATCTTTCCCAACCTGGGTCCTGGAGGAATGGAAATTTCAAGACCATCGGCACTCCTTTCAGCAGTTTCATCCAGGAGCGTTTCATAGGCGGTAATACGCGCCTTTGCCTTTGCATGGCGGCCCTTGGGCGACATGTGTATCCATTCAAGTTCACGCTGGAGTGTCTTCTGACGTTCCGTCTGCGTTTTTTCCTCGTTCGCCAGTTGCCGCTGTTTCTGATCAAGCCAGGAAGAATAGTTCCCCTTCCAGGGAATGCCCCGTCCCCGATCAAGTTCAAGTATCCAGCCAGCCACGTTATCCAGAAAATACCGGTCGTGGGTAACGGCAATCACCGTCCCCTCGTACTGCCGGAGGTGATGTTCGAGCCAGGCCACAGTTTCGGCATCGAGATGGTTCGTCGGTTCATCGAGGAGCAGGATATCCGGTTTCTGCAAGAGGAGTCTGCACAATGCCACACGTCTCTTTTCGCCGCCCGAAATGACCCGGACCGGCGTATCTCCGGGCGGGCAGCGTAGCGCATCCATTGCCATTTCCAAACGTTCGTCTATATCCCAGGCATCGAGACGATCGATGCTTTCCTGCAATTCCCCCTGGCGCATCATCAGATTATTCATTTCGTCATCGGACATGGGTTCGGCGAATTTTTCACTGATTTCATTGTATTCATTCACGAGATCGACGGCCGTCTGCATCCCCTCTTCCACGACATCTCTGACTTTTTTATCGGGATCGAGGGCCGGTTCCTGCTCCAGAAAGCCGATGGTATAGCCCGGAGAAAGGGCGGTTTTTCCCTCAAATTCCTGATCCACACCGGCCAGAATGCGCAGGAGAGAGCTTTTCCCCGATCCATTGAGTCCCAGAACACCTATCTTGGCGCCGTAAAAATAAGAAAGCGATATGTCCTTCAAGACCTGTCTGTTGTGGTAGAACTTGCCGACACGCATCATCGAATAAATAATCTTGTCCGGTTCGTTACTCATGGTAAAACCTCATCATCTTGTAAAAATATCGGGACCATGTCTGTCGCTCGTCGCAATAAAAACAATTATGTTCCCTCTGTGCACGAACAATATAAGAATACCGAGGCAAAAGCAAATCATATCAAAAAGGGGGGGGAAGGACCTCTCTTTTTCAAGTCCAGAACGATGCACATTGCATCGATGCCGACCCCTTCCCCTTCATCATCGACGGAGGATAAACATAGTACACAGACTTTTACTGTGAAGATATTGCCTCCAGCATGGCATAATCTTTACAGCAGCCGCCTAATATTTGTACTAAAAGCTTGACAAATATCTCTAAAGGCATATGATTCATACTGAAGTATTTTTAATGTTCCGAAAATTGATCATCATTCAATCATCGTGAAAGGAAGAAAAAAATGCCAACAATGTTTAAAAATACACTGCAGTTGGTCGAGAACACAGCCAGCCTTTTGGAATTGGAAAAGGATTACCCCGGCATGTCGATCTTTGAACGTTTATGCATACCGGACAAAACCATCATGTTTCGTGCAACTCTTCAAAAAGACAATGGCACCATGGATGTCTATGAATGCTATCGGGTGCAATACAGCGATACACTTGGCCCCTACAAAGGCGGAATCCGACTTCACCCAAAGGTAGACGTTGACGAAGTCAAGGCGCTTGCCCTTTTAATGACCCTCAAATGTGCTCTCGTAAATATACCCTTCGGGGGAGCAAAGGGGGGTATTTCAATAGACCCTCAAACGATCAGTATCTCGGAACTGGAGCGTCTCGTTCGCAAATACACCTATCGCCTCAGCAACGATATTGGTCCCAATATTGACATTCCCGCCCCCGACATGGGATCGAGCGCACGAGAAATGGCATGGATCTACGATGAATACCGCAAATACAAGGATAATGCGCGGGCCGTCGTTACGGGAAAGCCCATCGAAATCGGCGGTTCCCTCGGCCGTACAGAGGCCACGGGACGCGGGGTGGTATGTGCTATGCTGGAGGCAGTGGAGGAGCTGGGTCTTTCCAACTATCGCGTTGCGATCCAGGGATTTGGAAAAGTCGGGTCCGCTGCGGCAGTAGACTGTGCCCAACGAGGAATTTGCGTCGTCGGTGTGGGCGACGTGACGGGCAATGTATACAATGAAAAGGGCCTCGATATCGCACAGCTTGTCCAATATCGCGATGCCACCGGGGGGGTCAAGGGTTTCCCTGAGGGAACGGCAATCGACGACATTATCACCTGCGATTGCGATGTCCTGCTCCCCTGCGCCATGGAACATACCATCAAGCCTAAAAATGCCGTGGACATCCGCGCACAGCTCATCGTTGAGGGCGCCAATGGACCGACTACTACAGAGGCAGACGATATACTGAATAAGAGGGGCATTACAATCATCCCCGACATACTCGCCAATGCGGGAGGGGTCATCGTTTCATATTATGAATGGGTGCAAAACAGGAATGGTTTTTACTGGGAAGAGGAAGAGGTAAACGAAAAATTATTTAAAAAAATGAAAAAAACCTACGGTCGTATAAGAGACTTCGCCCTGGAAAAAAAGATTACGCGTCGCAGCGCCTCCTATTGCCTGGCGCTTAATAAAATTGCCATTGCACTCGTCGAGAGAGGGGGGCAATAGCTGGCGGCACAATCTCATCAAAGACGGCAAGCAGGAAGGCCTGATCCCCTGTTCGCAAAGCCTCGTTAAATGCTTTGAATCGCTTCAGGCAGTATTGGTTCAGAGCCGGCGACCATACCATCGACACTGTCCAGCCGTGCTTTTCGGCTACCTGAGAGACGGTGAAACCGCTCTATAAATCGGTATTCGGCGGAAATGCCACCATTGGCATTTCCGCCGAATAGTCGAATAAAGTCCTCTGCGAGGCACTTAACCCCTTTACAATCCAGTCCTTCGGAATACCAGGACAGTTTATGCAAGATATTAGAGTTCCAGGTGCTTATGGAGTTGCGTACAGTAGTTCAGATATCTTAACTGTAAAAACAGGTGAGGGAGTTGTGATACATGATTCATACATTCAACACTGTCACCGCAAAATGTCTTAGGAAATATTGCCATTTGAAGGGTTGAAGTTTTCGTTGCCTATCGTGTGTTACTTCCTGAAGTCGTTAACCAGATAGATTTACAAGATATAATAGATTTCAAATGGAAATCGTTATAGGGATCTTCAGCTTCATCGATGATCGGGAGGTTACCAAAACCATTCTGAACCACCTTGGCCTCTGTTTCATCCAAGCAAGACCTTACGCAAAAGCCTATGCAACGCCTTCACGTGAATACACTGCGGATGGCCCCTCGCATAACGTCTTACCCGATATATCATCTATAAGGTCTTATTAATAATAATCTGGATCGATTTTTGGGGGGGCAGGTTAGTCACAGGCTAAGACATATGAGCCACACCCCGGCGATGTACAGAAGGAAAATAAACGAAACCACGAACAACCGGTCCAGTCCGGCCAGATCCCTTGACCGCAGGACAATCCCCGTCGAGATGGCCGCGCAGATGATCGTCCCTATGATGACGGCGGCATTGAGCATATCAACCAGCGACGCGATCAATAAGATCAGAAAAAGGAAAGCCCCGAAAAAGGCCAGAACCAGCACCCGGGGAAAAGAAACATGGCCAAACAGGTTGGAGACCGCCCCCGCCCGGTCTCCCTCTATGTCCTTGAGGTCTTTCAGATGACAAAGGAAGAAAAAGGCCAGCAGGATATAGGCGATTATCTCCTTGTTCTTTAATGCTGCATAGAAGTCGTCGGGTCGCGCAATAGAAGCTCCGGCCATAAATACGGCCGTGCCGATGGTTGCAAGGATGAGATTATTGAGCGGCCAGAAGCGACGAAACCGGAAGGGCGGCACAGAGTACACATAAGAGAGCCCCCACATCAAGAACCAGAAATAGAAGAAATCACGTCCGACGGGAATGGCCATCACCAGAGAAAGAGCAGCCGCCACAAAGGACAACCGGCTCGCATCGACTTTGTCCATCAGGCCTTCCACAAGGGGCCGCTTCCTATTGGAGATGCGGTCAATGGTCAGGTCGTTCACGTCATTGATGAGTTTCGCATAAATGAACAGGAACGATATGGAAAGAGCGGCCGAGATGAGCTTCAGCATGTCGGGGGTGTTCAAGATCTTTGGGTAGTTGCCGATTTGATGGGCGGTGAAAAGAAGTCCGAAGCACAGAAGCAGAAGATAGAAAAGGAGCCGGCTGGGATATAATATGGACAGAATGATTCTACCCGATCTCTCCCGCAGCGCAAGGATTGCTGCCGCCCCGGCCAGGCAGAGGAAAAAAGGCACGAGGTAGGCGAAGAAAAGCGCCTGGGTTCCATCGATGCTTGTGGTTGACCGGGCGGCCATGGTGGTGAGATCGATACCGACAAGATGGTGGAAGGGCAAAATATAACCGTAAAGATAGACGATAGTGTAGAGGGAAAAGGCGAGCAGGAGCGAACGGACAATGCCCCGCCCGAATCCGAACCAGGAGAAGAAGAAAGAGCCTAAAAAGACGGTGGCCACTTCGATTCTCACCCCGGCCGTCACTCCCTTCATGCCGGCCAGCGGGTTGAAGAGGTTGACGTAGTTGTAAAAAAAAGTGTCGAAGCTCCGGAAATAGCGTATTTCATCGCCTATCCCCCACGTGAGGGCATAATCGATTAGCGGCACAAACACGGTCATACAGAAACCGACCAGGGTGAGCTTAAGGGCATCGCGGTAGCGCACATCCAGGAAGACGGCGACAGGGATGCTCATGGACAGAAAGATGCAGACCCAGGAAAAGTACATGTGCAGGTCGCCTACGATGCAACTGTAAAAATTAACCGGGTCGAACAGAAGCTTATGTCCTGTGGAAAGGAGCTTCTCGATCACGGTCCGGATAATGATAATGGCCGTCAGCGTCTTGAAGATTGCATCAAGGGGCATCGCCTGTTTAAGCAGGCGATCGGATATTCGGCGTAAAAGCAGTTTCATGGTTGGGCTCTTTCCGATGCAGATTTTGGCGCCTTGACGGCAGTGCTGATCGCTTGACGTCCTTTGCCTGCGGTTAAGGCAAGCCAGCTGGAGGGAAGAAAAGAACAACGCCGGCGGATGTTCTCGTTCTCATTCACTCACTTTCTGAATCCCGCAGCCCTTTTTCCGAAGAAATCGGGATATCATTAATAAACAAAGGGTTCTACCGTGCACCCTGATCGTTTGAGGATGACCTTGATATCCCGGCATTGTGTCACAGTCCTATCTTTCCATTGCGGAGCAGGACAGCCGGACCATTGTGTCTGTGGCTTAACGCTTACGTCATCCCAGCAAAGCCCTTTGTTTTTCCAGTCCTCATTGGAAAACGTCACCGTCTGCCCCGGCGAAATGCCATGACCATCGTTGAAATTATGGACTTTGGACAATAGCCCCCACCTTACGGATGTATAGACTTTCCCATCGTCCTGAGACAACTCGCTGGTCACGGTGATTTTGAACGCCCAGACCGGCATGGCGATGCAGACACACAGCATAGCAACAGTAAATATCAATACCAACATGTTTCCTTTTTTCATAGTGTCCTCCTTTATTCGTTATTTATGTGCTTACCTTTGTTTAAGCCCTTCGCCACGATCAGGAACGCGTTACTCCATCACTCGCTGCAAAACTTTTGACCCCTCTACTCCCCTCTGCGCTCGCTTGAGAGCCGAGACGGCCAGAGCCGTCGTCACGACGCCGTCTGTATCGTAGGCACGCCAGATAACCGGGGGAAGATCGCGGAAAACGTACTCCCAGAGTGGCGCCCCTTCCTCCCGCCAGGAACCATCCGGGTTTTGCTGCCCGATTAGCCATGTAATCCCCTTGCGGAAGGCATGATCGCAGACGCCGCAGGCGGCCAGCGCAGTGAGGGCGAGCGATGTCTCATACACTCCCCTTCCCCAGGAGCCGTCGGGGTTCTGGCTTGACTGCAGAAAGACGATGCCCTTTGCCCGGGCATCCTCCCCTTTTTTTGTTTTGCAAAGCAGCGTAAGGTTCATGGCGGTCGCGTAATAGCGTCCCGGATAAAAATAGGAGCGCCACCAGCCCTGCGGGTCCTGAGACCGGATAATCAGGTCTTCATTGATCAGACCGGACAGGGGCGTGTCCGCTAGAAGGGTAAAGATGTTGGCATTGACCTCGGGGTGTAAGCCGTAGTTGGCGTCAACCGACGGCTCGAACACAAGGGCCGCAGTCCCCCGGCCGTCGAAGGTGGTGAAAGCCTTCGCTTCTTTGTCGTAGAAGCGCAGCAGGTTATCCGCCGCCACGTCCCTTCCCAGAATCCGGTAGGTCCGGATCACGAAGGCCGTATCGTCGGAATCAACGGGGGCGTAGGGCATATAGCCCCAAACACCCTGCCGCTTTTCCCGGTCCATCCGAGCCATGATCTTTTGCCTTTCCGCGGGTGAGAGTTCAGAGCCGATCGCATCCGCGATGAAGAAACCGGTAAACACATGACCGGTCGCATGGACGGGGCAGGCGGAGCCGTCGGAGGCCCGGCAAGCAAGATGGTACCGTGCCTCGTTCACCGCTCTTTTGAGATAAGACGTGCCCTGATCGACGGCGGCGACTATCTGTCCATCTCCGGCCGCCCCCGTCTGGAAATGGACGCAACCGGCAAACATGAAAAGAACAGCAATAATACCGATGACTCTTTTCATTTTTTCCGCTTCTCCAGACACACCGTCATCCCCTTTCGGAATCCCGTCGTCCTCTTTCCGGACAAAACGAAGCGTCATTTCACATAGACGTCAACGTCACACCCCGATCGTTTGAGGATGACCTTGATATCCCGGCATTGTACCACAGACTGATGCTTCCATTGCGGAGCAGGACAGCCGGACCATTGTGTCTTCGGCTTAACGCCTACGTCATCCCAGCACAGCCCTTTGTTCTTCCAGTCGTCATTGGAAAACGACACAGTCTCTCCCGGAGCAATGCCAACCCCATCGTTGAAATTATGGACTTTAGCCAACAGTAACCACCGTACGGACGTATAAACTCTCCCATCGCCCTGGGACAACTCGCTGGTCACGGTGATTTTGAACGCCCAGACCGGCCCGGCGCTCCAGACACACAGCAAAGCAACAGCAAATATCAATACCAACATGTTTCCTTTTTTCATAGATCCTCCTTTAACTTTATTATGGACTTACCTTCATTTAGTCTTCTCTCTGGATGAAACAGGCCGTCATTCCACATAGACGTCAACATCACATCCCGATCGTCTCAGGAATAATTAGGGACACTTCCCCATTTCTTTCTTGGCCATCCCTTCTTTCCAATGAAAACAGGGGAGTGTCCCAATACTGTCCGGTACGTTATTTGCTGTAGTGATTTAATCGATACAAACAGCTTATTTATAGGTGTATGAATGGCAAATCCGCAAATGTGAAGCTATAAATCCATGTATTTTAACCTTGTAAAGAATATAAAATTTCTATTAAGTCTGATTTTTGTCTCTTTTTTCCAATTGTAATTGGAACAGCAATATTTATACCGGACAGTATTGGGAGTGTCCCTAATTTCCATAATTTCCACTGAAAGACCATCTGACTCACAAAACAAAAAACCCCTTATCGATGATATTGCCGTTGCAAAACACCATTACCGGATTAGTTATACAAAAAACATGGGCAGTATCCCTCACGTTACCTCTATTTGGTAACTACCTCTATCAAGGCGGAACGGTGATATGTCGGGTCGAGCCAGTAAAATTCAATCTTGTAAATAGCCGCATTCTCGAAGGACAATTCAATATCGGCCTCTGTAATGTCCTCCTCGCCGCCGAAGACCAGCATCCCGGGCAACCTGGCGTTGGCACTGCCCCGGAGGGCGCCAGACCCACCGCAGGAACGTTGTGGTGGTCTATCGTCTTTAACCATTTTGAGGTTCACGCCACGACTAAAGGATACCATCTCAAGCTTGTGACTCGTGCGCTTTTCGCGGCTTATCTTAACCTCAAGTTCCATCACGTTGTCTCTTGTCTTGTCCGCCATAAATACAATAATACCTCCGGCCCTTGCCTGTTCGGGAACAGCAACCAGAACCGCCATCAGCAGCACAGTCGCCGCCACTATCATTACTCGCTTCATATACATTTCCCCCCTTTACTCGATTATTACCTGTATTGTTTAACAATGTTTGAAAATGATTACCATACTATTCGGGGTTTATTTTACAGTTGTTTTCAGAAACATACAAGAATAGGGCCATTGCCGAGATGCTCCCCATAGAAAATTGAACGAATAGGAGAATTAAAGATATGCAATAATGCCCGTTCAACGGCCATTTTTTGCCATGGTTCCAATGCCCTCTGAGCATAAATATTCTGCAACTCGTAGCCCTCCTATCCAATCATCCAGAATACACCTAAAAGGGTCACACAGCTTATAAGACTTGCCGTCAGCAGCAGTGCAGAAGCCAACGAAGCGTCTCCACCATAACGCCTCAAGAAGACCGCCCCAAGAACAGCGGGGGGCATTGCGGCCAGGAGAACCAGAACCTCTTTCCAAAGTTCAGGAAAACCAAAAAGTGTTGCGGCAGAACCGGCGATCAGCGGTTTAATTATCAGCTTAAGGAGAACTACAATTGTTAGTGAAACCAGTATCTTGCGCAGATGGGGCACCTTGAACATAAGACCAACCGACAGTATGGCAAGCGGTGTAAGGGCTGCGGCTAGAACATTGCATAGATGGAAAAGCGGCGCCAGAAAAGCATTCTCCTGACCGGGCAGTCGAAATTTACCCCAGAGAAGACCGATAATCAAGGCGAAAAATACAGGTGATTTAAAAAAGCCCAGAGAAGTTTTCCATTGTGACTTTGCATCTGATTTTTCCGAACCAAAATACGCAGCGAGGATCGGACCCAGGATGAATATCGGGTACCCAACACCAATTTCGGAAATCAGAACAGCTTCGCTGAGAGCTTCAGGCGTCTGCGGAAACATCTGCATTATAATAGAATAGCCCAGAAACGTCGAGGAACCGAATGCCGAGCAGAAGACAATCGCCCCCTGCTGTGCTTTGTTGAACCTAAGCAAAATACTTATAATCCAAGCCAGAGCAATGCAGGTAAGCTCCAAACCCAGCATTACAAGAGCCGGGGCGATTTGATCCAGATGGATTGTTTGACGTGCCAGACTGACGAAAATTATGGCCGGCAGACACAAGTCTGTAACTATGCGGGCAAGGGTCAAAGAATGTTCTTCTGTCAATGTACCCTTCCTTCGCAAGACAAGAGCCAATGCATAAATAAAGACAATGACTAGAATTGCATTTATAAGATTATAGAATGCATTCATAAAAAGACCCTCCTGCTCGCTGCCGCAAAAGTTTTCTCATTTGAATAAAAAAAACCCGCCACTGAGTGTGAAACGGGGTATTTTTTATAAATAATTAGGGACACTTCCCCATTTCTTTCTTGACCATCCCTTCTTTCCAATGAAAACAGGGGAGTGTCCCTAATTTCTAAAAAGGGCGCTGCCCCTCTTTCCCACGACTTGAGATGATTGCAGAAACAGTCAAGCAGCGCCTCTTGGTTTCCCCGGTCTTGTATCCATTGTGTGTTAAACCCCAGATCGGGCTCTCGTTCCGCCTGTATGTCAAGCCCGTAGGTTTCGCCAAGTTTCTCCATTGCCTCCCGGAGCATCCAAGCGAAAGGAAGTGCCAGAGCGGAGAAGGAAGGGTGCAGTAAAGCGGTCGGAGCGAAATGCCCGTGACTCTCCTCGGACGTGCGTTTGTAAGGGTGGTTGGCGATACGTGTGTATTCGAACGGAGCCATGAATGCGACTCGTTCCGCCACACAGCAGGGCCACTTCTCTTGAGGCAAATCTGCCAATGACTGACCGGCAACCGCTTCTTCAGCGTCGTCGTTCCTTTCTTGCCCAATTCGATCAAGTTTGAGACACGATCCATTGAGGCGTGGGTTCGCACAGACGCAGCCATCCCACCCTGTGTCGTGCCAGAGAACTCGAATCGAGATATGTTTCTTCACAAACGTCATGAATCATCCTGTATTGAAGTCTCGATGATCGTTTTGATATCGTGATAATGGGGTTCGACAAACCGAATGCTTGTGTTCAGCTCTCCGAGCTGCAGAGAGATTTCTGCATCTTCCGAATTCATCAACGCGTTTTTCAAAGACTTCATGGCCCCCTCGTCATACTTCACAAATTCATTGTATATAACCGCACATAGGGAACACAGGACCAGAAATTGCGCCTCATTTTCCTTGGCAAAATAATCTCTGGAAAGTATCTCCACCACATCGAAATAGTATTCCCCATCACGTTTCCTAACAGGTTTTCATTGTTCGCTTTCAGATGCCCTAAGTAGTTCCTGAAGTTCAAGAAAGTGTTTTTCCTTGAATTCGATCTTACATTCTTCACCACATAGCTTAATCCTCAATACAGGGTTACTATTGCCTCCTTCTGATTCTGTCTTAAGGGCATCTATCTGATCTAAAATATTGTTTGCCTCAACTGCACCATGTTGCCATTTGGCAAAGTGATCCGCGCACAGACACAGGGCATTAGCCGGAGTATCTGCAAACCGTGCGAGTTTCTTGAGAACAATATATTTTGCTATGAAAAATGGATTGCCGCTTCTCTCAGGAAATGTCTTACCGCATATCTGACATTTACCTCCATACATTTGGATTAAATATTCTCGTACCTGCTCGTCTGGTCCTTCGAGTATAGTGCGGGTCGTTGCTTTGCGCCTTTCGTCGGGACTTGGTTCACTATTCAATTGTTCTTTATGTTCTTCATAGCTTCTTTCGCGGCGCCGGTTAGGGTTTCTTACCTTGCCATCATCCATAATCTGGCGTTGAAGTTCTGTTTCTCCTGGTTTATTAAATGATCCTATCAATTCGCCTTGATAATCGATTCTTTCAGGGTTTGTTACTGTCTCTGTAGTGTTTACATCTTCTTCGGCTTTCGCTTTTTGTTCTTTCCATTTTTCAAACTCCTCGTATTCTTCTCTCGGAACAAATTTACCCCCTGTTTTTTCCTCGATTCTTTTTATCTCATCTTTCTTCATTTCGAGCTTTTCAGCCACTTCCTTGGCAGGTATGGAAGTTGACTCAAATTCATTCGGTAGGTCGGTTAACATTAGTTCGCCGGGCGTGTTCCATTTGCCTGATTTATCAGGTAACCATGATCGGGTGCGGCATAATTTGCCTACATTGGTGAATTCAATTTTCTTTGTGGCCTTGTCTAACTTTTGACTATTCGTAGAGGATTGTGTTTCACCACTGATAATTTTTAGAGGATCGGACAGCAAGGCTTTCCAAAGAACCTTGGACCTGCCTTGATTCCAATCGGCCCAAGCAGATTCGATTCCTACAATAGTTGCGTTCGGATTGAACCCATTTAAACCCTGCTTATGGTTTCCGTAATATTCATTTAATAGGGTAATTGTATACTCATTCGCAGATAAATTTTCGGTAAGCGCAGGAGTTGTTTTTGTCAAACTGATTATTGCCCCATTTAGCATTTCGATAACCGAGGAATGCAAAAAAAATGCATTAACATCTTCCAGCCCGTCAAACCAAGTTTCATGATCGGCAGTTTTCTCGAACAGATCGGATGCACCTGGTGTTTTCCACACGATTTTGTCAGATGCGTTGCCGCTGGCGTGGATGCATGCCAACCATGCGCTTTTATTGAGGCTGGTATTGAGTTGAGCTTTTTCCGTGTCATTCGCATTGCCATAAGCCTCTCGAATCCAGCGCAGATCGACGCGGTAGGTTGATTCATTGAAACAAGGATTGGTGTCTTGATATTTTGGTAAAACGATCTTCGCTACAATGGCCACTGCATCGATTTCACGGATGCCTTCTTTCTCGAGAAACTTCTGGACATCCTCATTTGTTGCGAGGTCGGGATGCACTAAAGGAAATATCTTCAAATCCAAGCCAGCGTCATCCTTTGGCGCAAACCACGCTGGGCGTGGCATTTCCGCACGTGAAGGCAGAGAAACCTGTTTGTTGTTGGATGCAAGGCGGATAAACGGGGTTCGCTTGAGTGCCAAAGCGCCTTGGGCGGCGTACTGGATAAACTTTACCAGCCAAGTCAACGGCTGTCTGCCAAAAAAGTCAGCGGTCAATTTTGGAGCAAGAATATCGCCGTCAACCTGAAGCCCATTCAAAAGCGGTTCGATGTCCCAATCCTTGGCCCATTGATATTTTTTGCGCCCGACCAGATATGTGTTCAGATCGGCCATAGCCCCGCTTTCCGTAATGGATACATCAAGCCAAAATAGCTTCTCTTTGCCGAACAGAGTGCCGAGCTGCTCCTGTGAAAATAATTCAGTCAGTTCCGCACCACGCGCCAATTTTGCTTCTTGAGCTTTAACGAAGCGTCTGTCGTGTGTCGGAAGAAGTGATTTTTCCCTTAGCGCTTTACGGATCTTCTCGTAAACCGGATGGAAGAAAGTATCCTCCGGGTCCTGGAGTGGTAAAGCGTTGTAGCTAGAAACATCTAAAAGATCGTTATCTCGCATCGTTTCTAAACTATCGGCAGCAATCTGAGCTGCGATTTCGATTATCTGTTGATTGGCGGAATCGTCAGACTTTATGGTGTTGCGTGCCTTGGTGGTCTTGAACGGAGCTTGGATCAGGAAACCGAGCCCTGTCTTCTTCTCAGTAGGGAAGTCTGCAACAAGTTCGGTACCTTTAGCTTTTCGAACCTTGCCGTTCTCTAAGTAGAAAGCCACCTCCACCATGATTTTGTACGATTTTTCTCCGTCCTGGATGCGGGTCGGTTTCTGGTAAATCTGCCACTTTTCGATAATATCACCATCAGTCACCCTGACGAGTCTGGGTGAGAGGGTCTTATCAGCGGGGTCCCGACGAAAATGGCCGGAGAAGCCATCGGGTAAGCTCCATTTTAATTCGGTAAGTTGCCGCAGGAACAGCAAACTTCGTACACCCAAGTTGCGTAAAGCGTTGCCAATTTCCCGAACCGCCTGTTCCGCTGGAAGCGATTCGCGGAAGGCCCATTCGGGGCGTGCTTGTTGGGAATCGAATGGTAGAACAATGCATGTTTCACCTTTTTTCATGACGGGTGCGTCGTCAGCACTCAACTCATGTGGTTCCACGAAACGTCTTATCTCAAAATGCTCGTCACCGGAATGGATACGCGGGAAAAATGTGAATGCATAGACAGATTTAAATCCGATGCCAAACGTACCTATCTGTGTATAATCCCCCGCTTTGGTTCCCTCTCCAATGCCACAAATACCAGAAATATCTTTTCGACTTTCGACTTCTACAAAAGGCATGCCGTTATGGCGTATTTCAAGGCGATCCTCAAGAAGATTAAAGTGCGCATAACCTTCTGGACTGTCATCTTGACGTCGCGAAAGTGCATCTTCGGTGTTCTGAAGCAGTTCCCATATGAAGTGCGTTCGAGTTGAATAGAGGTCTGCAAAATAAGATAAATGGTGATTGTATTTGCCATATCCCTCGATGTTTTTCTTGCGAATAGAAGTATAGTCACTTGGCATAATAAATTCCTATTTTATCTTGTGCTGAGGATGAT
>Ga0307990_1001216_pt1 | contig 21952 bp, 13 predicted proteins | sample EllFjometagen129_FD_203168 | JGI IMG/M metagenome (GOLD analysis project Ga0307990, IMG submission 203168) | Marine microbial communities from Ellis Fjord, Antarctic Ocean - #129 | ecosystem: Environmental > Aquatic > Marine > Unclassified | place: Southern Ocean | collected 2014-10-08
GAAGAACAAGGATATATAGACAAGGCAAACGACCTGTATTTTCAATCTTTAAAAATATACGAAGACCTGAATGATAAAAGAAATATAGCAGCTACTCTCACTTTTATCGGAAATAATTTATTAATAAAAGAAAACTTCACAAAAGCTATAAACTATTTTAACCAAAGTTTAAAAATAGCAAACAAAATATCTGCAAGACCACAAATAATAGATAATTATAAACTAATGACAATAAGCTATGCAGCTATCAAGGACTTTGATAATGCCTTTAAATATCTAAACCTGTATGCAGCATTAAACGACACTCTACTGGCACATAAAAAACTGATAAACAATAATAATAAATTTAGTCATAACATAATAAAAAATAAACAAACAAACCAAGATATAAACCGGGAAGAGCAAAAAAAATCCAGTAACACTTTAATTCTAAAAATACTTTTAATTATAACATCTGTAATAATTATTATACTTGTATTTTTATTGATTAAAAAATAAAAAAAATTATAAGATAACCAAAAAATTGTTTATATTTGCATTTTTTTATTATTAAAATAAAATGTTTAATCTAAAAAAATAAAATCATGAAAAAAATTAAATATGTTATTGCTTTTATAGCTTGTTTTACTTTTATTAACGGCTTGTTTGCCCAGGATATTATTTATAAAAAAGACAAAACCGAAATTCAGGCAAAAGTATTGGAAATAGGTGTCTCTGAGATAAAATACAAAGATTATGATAATCTCAACGGACCAACTATTGCTATAAGAAAAGATGAAGTAATAAGAATTAAATACGAAAATGGTAAGATACAGGTTCTTACCCCTGATATTTACAGGGCAAATCAGGAATCAGCAATACTTGACAAAACACAGGCAGCAAAATTTGAACTCTTCTCACCATTAACAGGAAATCTTACTTTCTGCTATGAACGAATGCTAAAAGTAGGAACAAACCTTGACTTTAAAATTGGTATTATCGGTCCCGGACTTGGAGTAGCTGATAATATTGGTAGCGGAGTATTTGTAAAAGCAGGTCCTAAATTCCTTGTAGGACAGGACTTTGTAATCCCGGGAATGAGATATGCACACCCTCTTAAAGGTAAATATATTAAACCCGAAATAATATTTTCTTCTTTTAAGATAAAAAATTATCCTTATTATAATAATAGTACTCATTCCTATGAAGAAACAGATGTAAGAAGTAACTCTTTGGCTATAAATATAGTTTTTGGCAGACAATGGGTTCTTGGAAATATTATGACTCTTGATATTTATTCAGGAATTGGCTATGGATTATTCTGTGATACAAAGGCAGACGATAGTAATGCATCAGGAGAAACCTTCTTTGAAGGATATCAATATAGCCATCTTTATATGGGTAAGAATTTTCCATTAGCATTAAGTGCCGGATTTACTGTTGGCATAATATTCTAAAAAAATAATTTCTTTGACTTATACCACATAATATTTAATCTGTTTAAAAATTTTATTATATTTGAATGAATATTCAACAATATATATTAAATCTTGTTAAACAACGAATCCTTGCCATTGATCCAAAAGCGCAAATAATTTTATTTGGTTCAAGAACGAGAAAGGACTCTAACAGTGAATCTGATTGGGATTTTTTAATATTGACAAAAAAAAATATAAACAGACATTTAAAAAATCAAATAAGTGATACTCTTTTTGAAGCAGAATTAGAAACAGAACAAGTTTTGACAAACATTATTCAAAATATACAAACTTGGCAAAACTATTCTAAAGCACCAATTTATCTGAACATAAAAAAAGATGGTATTAAAATATGATTAATCCCAATTCCGAATTAGTAAGTTATCGTTTGTCAAGAGCTGGAGAAACTTTTGAAGAGGCCAAATTGTTGGCACAGGAAAGTCATTGGAATGCTTTTGCAAATCGTTTATATTATTCTCCTCTGAAAAAGTTGCATTAATTACTTGAATTTAGGTTATTAAATATAACATATATCAAAAATATGCTCATATTCTTAAAATTTCCTTTTTCAATAATAACAAAAGCTAACAAAAATATATCATTTTTTTTTATTTTTTCTAAAAAACACTTGACTATTATTATTATTTTTTATATTTTTGTTGTAACTTTGATATGTTTAATATATTAAAATGTTTGTTTAATATTTTTATTTATCTGAAAAACTTGTAATTATAAAAAAAAATATTACATAAATGCTTATTATACAACCAATTATAAAAATAAATAAAAAAAATGTTAATACTTTTTTGAAAAACACTTGACTTTAATTTTTTTTTATTGTATATTTGTAGCAATTTTTGATATGTTTAATGTATAAAAAAATTTTATTAATTTTAAAAAATTATAATTATGAAAAAATTATCTTTATTATTATCACTTGTTGTTTTATCTTTAATTGTATTAGGACAAAGTGGGAAAAAATGGTCTGTTCAGGGCAATAATACTGTTCAGGGAGATTTTCTTGGCACAAAAAATAATCAAAATCTGGTATTTAAAACAAACAATACCCAAAGAATGCTCATTCAGGAAAATGGTCTTATATTGTTTAAGAACAAAGTAACCGGAGAATATCCGGTAAGATTGAAAAGCAAATTAACAGTTGACGGCATTGCATTATTTAAGGATAAAGCAACATTTAATGGCATTGGACATTTTAAAAACAGATTAATTGCAGATGATATAACAAGATTAAAAAGCAAATTAATAGTTGACAGTAATGCTGTGATAAAAGGAAAAATCAGAAACAATTATTTATCCGGCTCAGGCATTGTCCTGTTAAAAGCAGATAACAATGGAAATATAAAAAAGTTTCTGTTTCCCGGTGATTCCACAAAGGTATTAAGAGGAGATGGAACTTATGGCAGTTTTTCTGCAGGAATTACAGGTTCAGAAAATAATACTGTTTATTTTAACCCGGATGGCAAGCAACATGAAAGTGATGCATTAACAAATGACGGCACAGATATAAAAGTAAAGAACAACTTAACAGTAGGAGAACGTTCAGGTGCAACAGGAGCATATTCTATGGTTGTTGGTGCATCAGCACCGGAATATGGATTAGCAGCACCTGAAGCATCTAATCTTGGGGCATTTGCTCATGGTTCAGGCACAAAAGCAACAGGACTGGCATCTTTTAGCACAGGAGTTGCAACAAAAGCAACAGGAACAGCATCTTTTACTACGGGAATTAACACAATAGCAAGTGGAGAATCTTCGTTTGCCGGCGGACATGATGATGCAGGCGGAAATCGTTTTGTGGTAGCATCAGGCAAAGGTGCTTTTAATTATTCAGCTATTGGTAACGATTATGTAAGAGTAGGTGCAGCAGCAAAAAATTCAGCCATACTTGGAGGTAAAGACCATTCAATAGACACTCTGGCTGAAAATTCAGGCATATTTTGCGGTAGAAATAACACAATACTCGTCTCTCCAACCCAAGCTCCTCCATTACAAACTGTTATTATAGGAGGTGAAAACATCATAGCAACAGAAGCAAACACTGTTTATGTGCCTGATTTAATAGCCATGGGCTCAATAACTGCTGAAAATATGAACGTAACAGGACAAACTAATTTTGATAGCTTGCTGGTGAACGGGAATATTAGTTCTACTGGTAAAGTTATTGCAAGTGCTTACGCAAGTAACAGTCCACTAATATTTGAAGCACCTTTGGGCATTGAACGTGCCCGTATTGATGATATAACAGGTAATTTTGGAATTAGAACTACTGACCCACAACAAATATTGCATTTAAAAGGTTCTGAGCCATTTATTCAAGATCATGGTACACCTGCAACAATGAGAATTGAATTTTATCATCAAGGATTTTCACCAACAGGATTTATGAGGAATCCTAATTACTGGGATATTAATGTAGATAATAGAGGATTGTATTTTATTAATCCACAAACTGTTAACGAAGCTTTGAGTATTCGTAATAATGGTAATGTTGGTATTGGTACAACTAATCCTGAAAATAAATTAGATGTTAATGGCAGTGTTTTTATTCAGGGTGAAGGTAATGTATGGACATCAAATGCTCACTGGAATGTTGTGCTAAAAACTCCTTTAGCAAGTGCTGCCTGGCGTTCGTCAATACCATCAGATGTAAATAACAAATATTTAGGATTTGGTATGACCAATAGTGGTTGGTATTGGATAATGTCAGATGCTGATGATAATACTCAACCTGCTGAATATCCTATGTTTTTATCTTTATCTGCTCCCGGTGTATCGCCTCAATGCCAACTAAATGTTGATGGTTATATAAAAACCAGAAAAGTAATTGTTGATAATAGTAACTGGGTTGATTTTGTGTTTGACGGAAATTATAAACGAATGAGCTATGAAGAAAAAGAAAAATTCTATATAAAAAACAAACATTTGTTTGGTATGCCATCAGGAAAACAAATAGAAAAAAATGGTTTGGATGTAGGTGAGACAATGAAAGGTGTTACTTTAAATGTTGAAGAAAACCGTCTGGATATAACTGATTTGCATAAAAGATTACTTAAACTGGAAAAAGAAAATCAAAAATTAAAAAAAGAAATTAATGAATTGAAAAATAAATGAAATTTTTAAAATTAATATTAAAAATTATTATAGCATTTTTTATAATATTTTGTTGTAATAAAAATTTTGCACAGGAAAAAGGAAGTTTGGATTTTAGTATTGCTCGTCCAACTATGTATGGAAATTTTTTTAATTCAACAAATAAGAAAATTTTTTCAACAAAAGGATTATCAGGATTTTCTGGTGAATTAGAAAAAATTTTGTTATCAAAGGTAGGAATTATTAATTTAGGAATTAATTATAATTGTAAAAAATTAAAAAAATTTTATTTAAGTGGCTCTGTAAATACAGATTTTTATACAACATATTCCCGTTCTTCTTGTTCTATAATATATGGAGGTCTTTCAGAACCTATTTATTATATAAATAATGTAAAATTTAGAATAAATTTATCTTATCCTGTTAAGTTATATAAAATTTTTTATATAGTCCCAAAAATTGGTATTGGATATTTATTTATGAATATTAATTATGGGAGTTATGTTGAAGAACATAATTATTTTATGGATGTTATACCTGGTGGTTATTTTGAATCTCCTTATTGTTGGTATTTGTACCAGGGAATAAATAGTAATATTGAATTAAAATTAAATATCTCAACAAATCATGAAATAGGTTTTTTTGTTTTTGGTAATTATGATTATACATATTTGTTAGGTAATAAACTTACCAGATTATTATATTACAGGCAAATTTATATTAGTAATTTTGGTATAGGTATTAATATTAGTAATTTTGATATAGATATTAAACAGATTTTAAATTTTTTTTAAATTTTTATGAAAAAAATATATATTCTGATTTTTATTTTTTATTTGATTATATTAAATCTGTCTTGCAAAAAAGAATTAATATTAGACAGAGATTATTTAACAGTTGCTGATGTGATATATCATTGTTCTGGCTCTTGTGATGATGGAAATTTTGAATGGGATAATAAAAAAATAAAAGTGAAAGGACATATTTTCTGTGATTATGCTGAGCCATTAGAAATATATGTTTCATTTATGAATGATTTTATATTATATGATTTTAGAAATAACGATTATACAGTTATAAAATTAAATACACCCGGGGATACAGCAATAGCAGGTAAAGTTTTTCGTGGTTGGGTTAATGATCAAGGGAAGACAATGGTATATATTACAGGTGTAGTTCATGTTTATAAAAAAAAAAATTCGGGTGAATGTAAGGTGTATCCTGAAATAATTTTATATAGTGCAGATGATTTTTATTTTGATAATTAATTAAACTAATAAAAAATTAAAAAATTTATGAAAAAATTTAAATATTTAATAATTATTTTTTCTATATTTTATAACATTAGTTATTCCAATCCAGTAGATACTGTTTTAGCAAAAACCATAGCAAAGAATTACTTTGAATTTTTAAATCCTTTAAGGACTAATATAGAAATTAAAAATACTATTACTATATACTATAATGGATATCCAAGTTATTATATAATAAATTTTATTGGTAGCGGAAATATTACAGTTTCCGCTAATGATGCAACAGTTCCAATCTTATCATATTCATACAATAAAACTTATGATGAAAATGGTTTTCATAATCCTGCATATTTGGAATGGATGGAAAATTACAGTAAAGAAATCGACTCAGTTAGAGCAAATAACGTTAATAATAGTTTAATAATAGGAATTTGGAATAATATTATTAATAAAAATTTTACTAAAAGTGAAGATTCGGTTGTTGTACCATTAATAAAAACCAAATGGGGGCAAACTAAAACTAATGATGGGCAATGCCCAGGGTATAATTCTTTATGTCAGTATAATAGTGGTTGCAATTGTGAACATTGCTCGGCTGGTTGTGTGGCTATAGCAATGGCACAGGTTATGAAATACTGGATGCATCCTGTTCATTCTACATATCAGGATTATGACTGGTGTAATATGCCAAATAGGTTATTAAAGTTTGATAATTCTGGAACATTAAATCCAGATTTTGATATTCAACAAAAAGCAATAGCAACTCTTGTTCATGATTGCGGTGCTAAAGTAAATATGAATTACTGTGGATGGGACTGTTCTTCAGCAGCTTGGGTCTGTGATTCTGAAAATGGAATAGATGCAAGATATGCTTTAGTTAATAATTTTGGATATAGTAATGATGCATTTTGTGCGAAAAAAAATAACAATGAATTCTGGGAATCCAGATTAAAAGATAATCTAAATTGGGGATACCCAATAATTTATAGTGGAGGTGGTCATGCATTTATCTGTAATGGATATGCTATAAATGATCAAGATAATGGGCTCTATTTCTATTTTAATTGGGGCTGGTATGGTAATCATGATGGAGAACATTTTAAAATTGGAGATTTAACACCAGGTAGCTTCAATTTTACTTCAAATCAAAAAGCAATTTTTAATTTACATCCTAATTGGTATATAAATTGTAATTCAGAGGTGGTTTTAGACAATTGTGAGATAGTTCTCCTCTCTGGTCATTATTTTTTTAGTAGTGCTTCGGAAGGCTTTGTTTCAAGAGGTTTTTCTTATGAAACAAATGGAAATCTACGTATAAAATTTGATGATATTGGCGCAGGTACAATTACATCTTATAATACAACTATTCCTAGTGATGTTGATATAAATTTCAAGGCATATAATCAAATTATACTTGATGATGGTTTTGTAGCAGAAGAAGGAAGTAATTTCGTTGCTGAGATTATACCCTGCCCTGCTGAATGTAATAACAGTGATCTTAAAAATGAAATGTTCTCTGATAATTATGAGTGGGATAATACTAATTTTAATAATCAAAATTCAGAAAAAAATACTAATTCAGAAAAAGATATTAAAAAAATCAATTATGAATTTGAATTTCAGGTATATCCTAATCCTTTTGAGAAAAGAACTAATATAATATACACAGTAAAAGGAAATGAAAAATTTGACATTAGCATATATAATATATACGGAATAAAACTATATTCTTTAATTAATGGTATTCAGCCAGCCGGGAAATATAATTTATTGTATGATACTTCAAATTTACCTAATGGTGTTTATATATGCATATTTTCAAGTAAAAACAGAAGAGAAATAATAAAACTATTAAAATATTAAAATCAGGTAAACATCAAGGGCTCTGCTTTGTCTTCCGGCATTTATTACTGCATTTTGGAAACAAAAGACATTAGAAAACAAATTAAGTTGGTAAAGATGTAAAATCAGGTCTGATAAACAATAATTGGCAAAAATACTTATACAAAAAATATTTCTGTTATGCGGTAAACAGGTCTTACTAATGTATTAGAAACTTTTCCAATCAGGCAACTGCCTGATGGAAAAGTTGATATTATAATTATTGACCACATGTCATATCTATGAATGTAATGAGATGTGAAAAATATTTATTGTTTTTAATCCCCAACTTTTGAACTTGATCCCAGAAAACTTTATCAGAGAGATTAAAAAACTTATAGTATAGATGAAGCCATAAGATAGAACGCAATATCAAAAACAAGCAGGTGGAATGTAAAAAAATGAAACAAATTATAAATAAAAACAATGTAGCTGTTTGAAATACGCGCCAGCTTTTAGCCAAACCATTGAACTAATACCAAACTGCCTTTGCCAGTTGTTATTTTTATTGATTAAAAAATAAAAAAAATTATAAGATAACCAAAAAATTGTTTATATTTGCATTTTTATATTATTAAAATAAAATGTTTAATCTAAAAAATTAAAATCATGGGAAAAATTATTATTATAGCAAGTATTTTTCTGCTTATCTCGCCATTTAAATCAGTAAAAGGGCAAGCAGCGGGTAATGTAAAATACAATGAAATCATTCGGTATCAAAAACAGAATAAAAAACCAATAGCAGATGCAGTATTTACCAATGATGCAGTAATGACATTTGAGGTAAATGCTTTAAAAAATGTAAAAGCAGATTCTTATGTAGCTATATTCAATATCACACAACTTGGTGAAACAGCGGAATCTGTTGACAGCATACTCAATGTAAGGTATAATAAGTTTGTTTCCGAAGCAATAAAAAAAGGACTTGTTGCTGATGACATTTTTTTGGATATGATTTCCCTTGTTCCTGTTTACGAATATGAAGTGGAAAAGAAACTATTCAGCAAGACATACAATGAAGTGCCAAAAGGATTTGAATTACAAAAAAATCTTCATATTCGTTTTACAAAAGAAAAAATACTTGATGAATTAGTAACAATAGCAGCAAAAAATGAAATTTATGACCTTGTAAAAGTTGAATACATTACAAAAGAAGTGGAAAGCGTTTATGATGAATTAAGAGAAAAATCTGTTAAGTTATTAACCAAAAAACTAACCTCTTTTAATAAACTTGGAATTAAACTTGACACAGTTTACCATATAATAGCTGAAAAATCCACCATTACTTATCCTATTTCCAGATATTCAAGTTATCAGGCCTTTAGTCGCTCTTCAATAGATGCTATCAATAAAAAAAGAATTAAAAGAAAAAAACCTGACAAAACCGAGACACTTGTTACATCTTATTCTAAAACAGTGAAACAAGTCAGGAAATCCAATACATTATATTATAATCAAATCCCGTATGACAATTATGACATTGTAATCAATCCTGAGATGCTTGAACCGGAAATTCAGTTTTCATACAACTTAATAATCAAATACATCATAAAAAAACCGGTCAAAAAAATAGAAAAACACTTTTTGCATTTAACACCTGAAGGAAACTTAAAAACATTGGATGTTAAATAGAAAAAATGAATACTGCTGCCAATAAGCCCATATATCCCATATCCTTTAATCTGCCTGAAAATTTTTATTGTTTTTGAATACTAAAATAATCAGGCAACAGTCGGGCAACTGATAAATACTATTATATTGACTGCAATAGCCCGTCTAAAAATGAAGTAACTGGTAAATTATTAGTATTTAGACAGGTAACTGCAGACAGAAACGACAATTGCTCTTTGACATAGTAAACGGACAAGAAAAAAAAGAGAACTTTTCAGCATTTAAACAATTCCATACAACTTATATACTGATTTTATAGGAAAATTTTAAAAAGTCCCCACTCTGATATTTTAATTTGGTTTTGTAAAAGTGCATAGCACATCCGGCAGTATGCCAGTCAAAAAAAATTTGTTTCCCAAATCTTTAGTATTTTTGTTCCATAAACTGGATACTTTTCGATTAATACTACTGGTAACTTTTGGATTAATATAAATAACGAACATGAACAACCCTTTACAAACCAAAATAGACGACTTCGCCAAGTGGTGCGAAACGGCTTTCATCCACTTCAAAAACCACTATTATGCTGATTCGCTCACTAATATGCGTAAAAGCGGAGAGGCTGCCTGTAAACTTATGATTATATATCGTTTCAATGAGAAGGTGGCCACAGACAAAATATATCAGAAGAACTATCGTGAACTCATAGAAATGGTTATAAAAGATGGTCTTGCCCCCCGACCTGTTATCAACTGGCTGGAAACTTTACAGATTCACGGCAACATTGCCACACACGATAACCAAGTAATGAAAGAGCAGGCAGACTACAGCATTACCGCCCTGCGACTACTCACGCAATGGCTCTTTACCGATTTCCTAAAAATCTCTGTTTCTGGTCGGTTGGGGAAAGCCATTAACCAGACAAACCAACCCATCAAAACAGATGATGACAGCAAAAAGATTGAAAAGGAACTTGTCCTGCTGAAGCAAGACAAGCAGAACCTTGAAAGCCAACTACGTTCTATGGCTGGTAAAAGCCATGAAGAAAAAAGAAAGGTCGGACAACTCAACAAGGAACTGAAAAAGGCAGAATCCAATATAAAAAAAATGTATCATCTGCGGCAAAAAGCCACTTTGCTTGAAAAGGAGTTGGTCCTTGCCCACCAGAAAGAGAAGCAAACAGCCAAAGCAAAACAGTCAAGAAAGTCCTTAAATAAAAAAATCCTTATTGCCATTCTCACGGCTCTTGTGGTGATAGTAGCAGGTTGGTTATTATTCAATAAATTCTTCCCTCTTCATGAAGAAACCGATAGCAACGGACTGACAGTTTCTCAAACACAAGACAATGACATTTTTAACGTTCTTATTCTGCCACTCACCATTTTGCAGGATAATCCCAATATCCGAATAAAATTAGAAGAAGCCCTGCAAAGCAGAATCCGTCAGAACATAAAGGAACGTAAGCTGCCCATAAACATCTGCTATGACGCATCATTATCCAAGACATCTCTTTCAGTTGAAGATGCCGTAGAAATAGGCAAAAGCCAAAAGGCAGGGCTGGTATTTTATGGTGAGTTGTATGAGCCGGCCACTGCCGACAGCATAGGAATTAATCTTAAATATACCTTAACACATGATGAGAATCGTAATTACGGTGATATCACCGTAAAATCCTTCCTAAAGCTTACTGACACTGCTTTCCTGAATATACAGTATCAGGTAGAAACGGTGATTGACTTTGCTTTAGCCGACCTCTATATGAGCAAAAGGAAATACTCCGATGCCCTAGCCTTGCTCTACACCACCAAAGCCATTACCAAATGTGCCAAAACCTCCCTGTATAACTTTCTGGCAGCGTGCCATTTTCACTTAAAGGATTACCCGACAGCCATTAAGGAGATAGAGAAATACATGGAAATAGAACCCGGAGATAGTTATGCCTATGCCTTTATGGCCAATGTGCTCAAAGGATCAGGAAATCTGCAAAAAGCCTCCGAAAACTACGAAATATCACTACGTCTTGAACCAAACAACGTCAACACCCTACTCAATTACGCTGATTTGCTTACCAACGAAACCATTGAAGAAACCTATAATTTGCACAAATCCAAGGAACTTGTTCTTAAAGCACTGAAATACGACAGTGCTAATACCACTGGCTGGCAATATTTGGGCGACATTGAAAACATGATGGGAAACTACGCACAGGCAAGGGACAATTATCTAAAGTGCCTCCGCCTTGATTCTACCTGCACTTACGTCAAACAAAACTTAGCCCAGATCTTTGCTTTCAACTTTCATCAGCCCAAAAAAGCCGAAAAACTCCTCAGCGAAATCCTGCAAAAAGATAGCACTGATGCCTCTGCACTGTTCCTCCTCGCCAACATTTATACTACTACTTCGCTAAAAAAACCGGACATGGCTCAGTATTTGTTCAAAAAAAGCGAACTATACCGACCAGATGCAAAATATTCCCATTATTTCGGTAAGGGTATGGCTGCATACAAGCAAGCCGATTTTAAAACAGCAGAAGAACACTATCTCTCTGCATTCGCCATTGACAGTTCTGACATCGTGCTTAGCAATTGTATCGCCCAACTGTATCTTGATATGCGGAATTATCAGAAAGCACTCAGGTATCTTGGATTCTCCTACCGGATAGATTCTATGAGCCACATGACCAACTATAACATGGGTTTTATCTACTACGCTATCGCTAAGAAAGGATCAAAATTCATTAAGGCCAAATACTACTTTGAACGCGCCCTTAAAACCAATCCTTACGATACCCTCAATATAAAATACCTTGCCACTATCCATTACCTACTGGGCAACCTCAAACGCTCGGAAGAACTCTTTCTGCAATTACTTGAACTAAGCCCTTCCAATTATATTTGCAACAAATATCTGGGTGCAATTTCAGAAAGCAATGGCAAACTCGGCAAAGCCCTCCTCTATTACGAAAAAGCTCTGAAAGTGAGTCCCAACGATGACGAACTCTACTCAAAACTCGCCTATCTGATGATGGCTAAATCCACCAACAACCTGCACAAGGCACTGCCTTATGCCCGAAAAGCTGTTGAATTAAACCCCGAAAGCGCAAATAACATCTACATTTTATCGCAGGTGCTGGTCTATGCCAACAATTACAGTGAAGCATCCAACTATTATTACCAGGCCATCAGCATGAGCCCATCCCTCAGGGATCCCAACATGGAAAAGGTGCTGAAGCAGGCCGGTTATTAAAACAAAATTTTTTGATTTGAATAAAAAATGGTTTTTTATTTATTTTTTTTTTGTATTTTTGAATACTGAAATAATCAGGCAACAGTCGGGACAATGACCGATGAAAGATGACACAAAATTGATAATCTTCAACAATTCAAAAAAGAGTCCACTCCGAAAAGTCGTAAAAACAAAATAAAGCCATAGATTACTCGCTAAAACTCTTGATATCACTTCGTTAAGTTCACAGATTTTAAAAAAATTAAAGCTCTGATAATAATATGAAACCGCTATCTGCCTTAGGCAGATGAATATCATTTTGATAATTTTGTTGAGTTAATGCCGAAGGACTGAAACTTGCGAAAATTTATTTTCGCTTAGTTGAAAGCGTTTCGGTATTAGAGCAACAAGTATTACAGTCCTGATGAATTTGACGTATAATTTATTCCGATACGGGCAAGTTGTTCGGTTAAATATATTGTCCGTTAAATAACTGATAGATAGTGTCAGAAAGAAAACAATACTTTTTGTCATTCTTCACCCTGTTAGATATAAGATTATATAATAATCAATACTCTAACTTAAAATTATCTAACAGGGTAAACTTGTTTCAGAATCTATAATAACTTGATAATCAGATTCCGAAATAAATTCGGAATGACAATATGAGAAAATATTATTTGTTTTCGTGCAGGCACTATATAGATAGAAAAAATGTATCCTCTCAAAAAGTAATGGTATTAATTATTGACAGTAGAGACGAGGCATGCCTCGTCTCTACATTGGTTTTGCATAAAAGAATATCCCATAGGGATTTAATTATTGTAGAAAAATATTACATCCCATTTATATTAATACCACGTAGCGGTTTAATTATTCAAAAAATTCAAATAAATATTTTTCATCTTTTATTTATCCCCTACCGGGAATTATAATAATTTATGTGATATGTTTTTCTACAATAATTTTACCTCTACGAGGTATATTTTTCTGAATTCAAAACTATATCAATTATCTAAAAAAAACAAATTAACCCCGTTAGATAGTTAAAAATTAGCAAGAAATAGTATTTCAAGCAAAATATCTAACGGGGTTAACTTATAATTCTTGACAGTCTGCCATTTAACGTGTTTATCATTACTTATTGAGGGCATACGAAAAAATTTGCTCAAAAAGTAATTTTTTAATGTGATATTAAAAAAAAACTATTATATTTTTGGCAAGATTAAATAAAATTGGTTAATCTACCTGTGCCGTTGGCACGGCAGACAGGCAGGTTCTGCAATTTTCTCTATTCAAAAGTTTACCCGGTTGGTAAAATTACCTACGGGGTAAATCCAACAGGATGAACACGAATCAGGATATGATATTAGAATGATACAAGAACTTTTAGGACATAAAAACAGTAAAACAACAGAAATTTATACACAGGTAAGCACAAAAAGTATAAAAAATGTAAGAAGCCCGTTTGACGAATTCTAAAAATAAAAATATATTTGTTGTATTTAAAAAAATATATATATTTGCTAAAAAATAAATAATCAAAAAAAGAAAATTTACATCATCATAATTATTTATTAAAATTTAATTTGCAAACCTAAGAGCCTAAGGCGGATTGTTATTTACATACTTATTTGGCATCTAAATAACAGTTTTGATGTAATAAGTTGGTTGTATAAACAAGTTGGTAGCCATATAAAAAAGACAGATTATGAATCCAAAAACATTAGTAAGAATTAGCAATACAATCGGAATAATCTCAATAATCCTTTTGATTTATTGGGTATTCGTTTTTATGACAGTTGAAGTATTTGGACTTAAAGTATTTCGAGAGAATATTACCGAGACTTTTTACTTGAGTATATTAGGAATATTAGCATTAATGTTTGGAGCATTGATTATTAATATTATGTTCAATTTGACAAGAATTGCACAAAAACATAATAATGACAATGAGTTGTTAAAAAGTAAAAAATCAAAAATTGGAATTGTAATTCTTATCGTAAGTTTTCCCGTTATACTTGGACTTTTATTTGGCGGTGACTATTTGACTTCTAAAAAGAAAGAAAAACTATTAATTCAATCAGCAGAATCAATAATAACAGACTATTCAATAAAAGCAGATAAACTTGTGAACTATTCATTTACTGAAAATTGGATAAATGAAACAGATGATATTTTGAACATTTTATCTGAAACAGACAAGCATTTTCCTAATATTTCTGTAATAGTGAAAGATTCAATTGACGATTCTAAACTGTTCCTTGGATTTAGGAGTGATTATGGATATATAAGCGTGAACGACACAATTAAACCACAGAAAAAGAAATATATTCTTGAAACAACTAAACCTGAAAGGGACTATTTAAATAAAATTTTTGAATCAAAATCTGACGAAATAAGATTTAGTGCTCACGATGGGAATTACGAACTTTACTATCCATACATTAAAGGAGACAAAGTAATAGTTTTATATTTTTCAGACTATAAGAGATATGGAAAGATAGGAAGTTAAAAAGACAAGAAAATACGGCTACCAACACGCAATATAAAAAATTGGGCAGAAAGTGGTGAATATGAGCGAATTAACAATAAATAAACGATGTGATAAATTAAAAGATTGGTGTTTCAAAATGCCCAAAATTTCATATACCAATCGTTGAACTAAACCGCCTTTGGCGATAGTTATTTTTTTATACAAAAAAATTCTTATTTTTATCCTGTCTCGTCCTAACTAATCTTTTTCCCCACTCCTTGCATAAGGAGTAACTTTCTGACTGGCAAAGTCCTTTTTCATAAACTTATAATATGCAGCAATAGCAATCATTGCCGCATTATCAGTGCAATATTCATATTTTGGAATAAACACATTCCAGCCAAGTTGTTTTTGTGCTTTCAGCAATGAGTCCCTAAGAAAACTATTGGCAGAGACACCTCCTGCAATTGCTATTTCTTTTATCCCTGTGTGCAAAGATGCTTTTTTTAATTTATCCATTAAAATCAAAACAATAGTTTTTTGTATTGAAGCACATAAATCATATTTATTATCCTGAATATAATTTGAATTTTCTTTTAGCCGGTCTCTTAAAAAATATAAAAAAGATGTTTTCAGACCACTAAAACTAAAATCCAGTCCTTTTATGTTTGGTTTGGAAAATTTAAAAGCATCGGCATTGCCTTTTTTTGCATAATTGTCTATTACCGGACCCCCGGGATAAGGAAGTCCCATTATTTTTGCACACTTATCAAACGTCTCACCGGCAGCATCATCTATTGTCTTGCCAGTAATTTCCATATCAAAATAATCTTTTACTATATTTATTTGTGTATGTCCGCCTGATACTATTAAGCATAAAAACGGAAACAAAGGCGTAACAGAGCTTACACCTTGTTCCTGAATAAAATGTGCCAGAATATGAGCTTGTAAATGGTTGATTTCTATCAATGGAATGTCTAATCCCAAAGCAAATGCTTTGGCAAATGACACTCCTACCAGCAAAGAACCTAACAATCCAGGTCCTCTCGTAAAAGCAACAGCATTTAATTGTTTTTTATTTATCTTTGCTATTTTTAATGCTCTTTCAACAACAGGCACAATATTTTGCTGATGAGCCCTTGAAGCAAGTTCCGGCACAACGCCACCATAAAACTTATGAACCTGCTGACTTGAAACTACACTGGCAAGAATTTTGTTGTCTTTTATTATTGCAGCACAAGTATCATCACACGACGACTCAATAGATAAAATATAAATGCTCATTACTGAAATTTAAAATACTATTTATAAAAATTTAAAGTTTAAGGATATACAATAATTTAGCTGTAAAAAAATTATAACTATTTAGAGTTTTCTTACAGATACTAATTACAAAAAATTCAAAGATATTAAAAAAATATACAAAATATTACTTTTTGTTCTGTTAGTAATTATTGTCTTACTAACAGGAACTTATTTCTCTCTAAAAATTATTGCTGTCCAAACTTATCTTTCACAAAAAACAACATCTTATTTATCAAAAAAACTAAATACAGAAGTAAAAGTTGGAACAGTAGGTATAATCTATTCATTAGATGGAATAGACGGAGTGCTTAAAAATGTATCTGTCAATGATTTACATAATAACACACTGCTCAAGATTAAAAAAATCACTTTTAATATAAAAAAAATCTCTGTTAAAAAAAATACAGTAAATATTAACAAATTAAAACTAAATAATGCTGTTATAAATCTAAAAAAATATAAAAACGAAAAATCCTTTAATTTCCAGTTCCTTATTGATTATTTTAGTTTACAAGATACAAGCACAACAAATAAAGAATGGAAAATAGCACTGAGAACTTTAAATATTGTTAATTCTAATTTGGTTTATAAAGACCAAAACAAACCTCTAAAAAATAAAGGAATTGATTTTAACAATATCAATATATCCAAACTTGACTTAAAGATAAAAGATATCCTTGTCCACAATGATACTATATCAGCCAATATTAAAAATTTGTCTTTTAAAGAACATAAAGGTTTTGTCTTAAACAAATTGAATACAATCGCAAAAATAACAAATGAAAAAATTACAATTGAAGATTTTAATATAAACACTCCTTTAACAGACATTGCGCTTAACTTAACTCTTGACTACAAAAATTTTGATGCCTTTAATGACTTTATAAATAAAGTTCATTTTGTTTCAAAAATTAAATCTGCAAATATAAACTCTAAAGATATTGCATATTTTATATCTGACATTTATGGAATGAATAACAAAATCAACATATCAGGAGAGATAAAAGGAAAAGTAAACAACTTAAAAGCAAGAAATTTTAAACTTATTTTTGGAAACTCCACACAATTAATCGGGGACTTTAATTTTACAGGATTACCTGATATTGAAGAGACATTTATGCATCTGAATATTAAAAAATTTATTACAACACAACAAGATATAAAATCTATTACTCTACCTTGTGATAATGGCATTGAAAAACATATAAATATACCTGACAACTTTGCAATGCTCAAAAATATCAAAATAAACGGCTCTTTAACAGGATTTTATAATGATTTTGTCTCTTATGGCGACTTTTATACAAACATTGGAAAAATATCTACTGATATTGCCCTGAAAAGAAATCCTAAAAATCCTGACTATAATGCTATTAAATATAAAGGAAAAATAAGTACTGATAATTTTAACATAGGTAAACTTTTTTCTTCGGAAAATACTCTCGGAAAAATAAGCTTAAATGCTATTGTATCAGGAAAAGGATGGACAAAAAATACTGTTGATATTGATATAAACGGAACAATAAGTTCAATAGACATTAAAAATTACAACTACAATAATATTAAAATTAAAGGCAACCTAGCTCATAATAAATTTGATGGACAAATAAATATTATTGACAAGAACATAAATATGAATACTGTTGGAACAATTGATTATAGTAAAGACATACCTGCTTTTAATATTTCTTCTGTTATCAATAATGCTAATCTTAATAAACTAAATCTTTTAAAAAGGGACTCTGTCTCGGAGCTGTCTTCATCTTTAACATTTAACTTTAAAGGTAATAAAATTGACAACTTACAGGGAACCGTTAAAATAGACAGCACTACATACAAACAAGGTAAAGAAACATATAATTTTAAAGAATTACTCCTGTCCAACACTATCAGTAAATCAAACTACAAAACCATTAAATTAAACTCTGACTATATTGATGCTGACATTAACGGGAATTTTACGCTCACAGATTTTAAACCGGTATTCTGTAGATTGCTCAATAAATACCTGCCATCTCTTAATAAAAATAATCTGTCTGAAGCAGATGACTCAACAAAAATAAGACATCTTGAAATTGATTATAACATTAATTTTAAAAATACCACATTAATAAGCAAATTGCTATTTCCTCAATTAAAGATAGCTCCAAATTCTCATATTAAAGGAACCTATAATTCTGTTACTGACTTATTAATTATAAATGGAAACTCTTCAGATATTGAATTTGCCAGGAATAAATTTAAAGATTTCTATATTAACGGAAAGACAACTAAAAATGCCTTGTCTTTAAATATAGGATGTAAATGCCTACCTCTATCCGACAGTATTATTATTGATAATGTTGAACTAAAAACAATTATACATAATGATAGTATTGCTTATGACTTGGTATGGAACAATAATAAACAAATTCATAACAACAGCGGAGACATTAAAGGATTTGCATCTTTTATTGAAAATTATAAAATAAAACTTAAACTTTTAGATTCAAAAATTGTATTTAACGATTCTGCATGGGTTGTTAGCAAAAATAATTATATCATATTAGACACTTCGTCTGTTTTTATAAATAACTTAGCTTTTGTCAGCTCAACTCAACAAATAAAAATTGATGGAACTGCCTCAAAACTCCTCAATGATAAATCTAATAAACTAAATATAAGTTTTAATAATTTCAACCTATCAGTGTTTGATATTTTAGCAAATAAAAGAGATTATGATTTTGACGGCATTTTAAATGGTAATCTTTCTCTTATGGATTTATACAACTCTCCTTACTTTGTCTCTGATTTAAAAATATATAACATTGGATTTAATGATACCAAACTTGGAGATGCTGTAATACAAAGCTCATGGGATAATAACAAAAAAGCTATATCTGTTGATGTAAACATTATATATACAGGTAATATAGGAACCAACAAACCTCTAGCTGTAAAAGGATTTTACTATCCTAATAGAGATAATAACAACTTTGATTTTGATGTTACTCTAAAAAATTTAAGGGTAAAGACCTTTGCTAAATATCTTTCTGATTTCACCTCTGACTTCAGAGGTATTGCTACCGGAAAAATAAAACTCACCGGCTCACCTCGTAATATTGATATTAATGGTAAAATTAAACTGTTAAAAACACATATTAAAATTGACTATATGAATACTGTATATACATTTTCTCATGAAATAGATGTTAAAAAAAATTGCTTTGTTTTTGATAATCTTATAGTAAACGATAAATATGGAAACACTGCTATTTGCAATGGGAAAATATATCATAACAACTTCAAACAATGGAAAATTGATTTAAACTTTAGACCTGATAAATTATTATGCCTTAACACAAACATATCTCAAAATGATATGTTTTATGGAAAAGCTTTTACTTCCGGATTTGCTAAAATATATGGACCTGCCGGTAATATAACAATGGATATTTCTACTAAAACAGAAAAAGGAACTAAGATATTTATCCCTCTCACATATACAGAAGAGGTCTCTGAAAACAATTTTGTAACATTTGTCAGTAAAGATACTACAAAAACAAAAAAAATTTACGAAACTAAATCATCCAATATATGCCTAAATATGGATATTGAAATTACACCCGAAGCTAAAACCCAAATAATCTTTGATTCTAAAATAGGCGATATAATGAAAGCCAGAGGTAATGGTAATCTTAAATTTGAAATTAATACACACGGCGACTTTAATATGTTTGGCGACTATGTTATTGAACAGGGAGATTATCTGTTCACTCTTAAAAATATTATAAACAAACATTTTGAAGTAGAAAAAGGCGGATTAATATCATGGAACGGCAGTCCTTATGATGCTACTGTAAATCTAAATGCTGTATATAATCTGCAGACATCTTTAAGCAATATTCTTGATGATACTTCAGAAATTTATAAAAAACGAATCCCTGTCCAGTGTAAATTTAATATGAAAAATAAACTGATGAACCCTGACATAACTTTTGATATAGGCCTTCCAAAATCAGACGAGGAGACTAAAGAAAAACTTAAAAATACTCTATATCTAAATGATAAAGACGTTAATCAACAGCAAATGAACAAACAAATATTTGCTCTGCTTATGCTTAACAGATTCTTAAAAGAATCCAAAGAGGGTAGTAGTATTGGTAGTGAATATGCAAGTGCGGGAACAACAAACTCAAGCGAACTATTCTCCAACCAGATGAGCAACTGGCTATCACAAATAAGCAATGACTTTGATGTTGGCATCAACTATCGGCCTGGCGATGAGATTTCTGATAAAGAAGTGCAGGTAGCACTTTCTACTCAACTGTTCAATGACAGAGTTCTTATAAATGGAAATGTTGAAAATTCAACAAGTCAAAATACAAGTAATATTGTTGGAGATGTTAATGTTGAATATAAAATAACAGAACAGGGAAAATTTAGAATTAAAGCTTTTAATAAAGCAAACAATAATAATGATATATTAAACATAAATGCACCTTATACTCAGGGTGTAGGTATATTCTATCACAAGGACTTTGATAGCCTGAAAGAACTATTTAGTAAAAAAAAATAAAAAATTTGAACTGACTTTTTATACTGAATAATTCACAAATTCATCCAAAAAATTTGTAAATTACACATATTCAACAGATTAACAAAGTGATGATTGAAAAATAATTTTTTGCTAAAATTACATCTTTAATTATTATTATATTTTTAAATAATAAATTTATTTTTATACTTATTAAAATTTTAACTAAAATGTATATTATTTTTGGAAAATTTTTTTTATATTTTTTAATTTTGTTTTAATTAAAAAATCCCGAAAGGGATTTAATTTGAATAACCATAGGTGAAACCTATGGTTTACAAACTACGTAGTATTCATCTTCAATCCTAAAAGGATTGAACAAAAACAATCATTATGGCAACACATACACAGATATTATATCAAATCGTTTATTCAACCCTTAAGGGTTGTTTAGTAGATTATTATTAACTTACTCCGCATACACCCCGTAGGTCTTATGACCAACGGGGTAAATACGGAGTTATTCATATTTTTTCCCTTCAGGAAAAATATTTTTAATACAATTTTAAAAAGTTATGCTTAAATGTAAGAATGTAATACAAATAAAATTGTGTGAATGAGTAGTTTTATTTTTTATATATAATATAATCACTTGATATTACGGATGTTATAAGGTTTTATTATTTTTGTATCTCCAAATTTTTAAGAAATCTGAATTTTTTAGTTTATACTATTACTTTTTAAAATCTTGTTTTTTTAGCAAGTTTTTTTTTACTGAATCAACCCTGAAACAAGTTCAGGATGACGTTGTTCAGCACAAATTTTTGTAAATATAAAGCTATTATCTTGACAATTTAATTATGGAATGGTTTCTATATATATAATGGTTAAATGGTTTTATGGTTAGATGGTTTAAAATGTTAAAAATATACTTAAAATGGTTAAATTACTCACTTTGTTCGTGAGATCGCTTCGCTAAGTTGTTAAACTGTTAAATTGTTGTCTTTTTATCGCATTAATACTCTTTATGATTGATTTATAACAATTTAGCAATATAACAATTTGACAATTATATCTAATAAAAAGTTAAAATTCTAACCGTTTGCAGTATATAAAC